>Ga0075423_10004060_pt1 | contig 13515 bp, 6 predicted proteins | sample SoiMethybrSBSTD2_FD_80114 | JGI IMG/M metagenome (GOLD analysis project Ga0075423, IMG submission 80114) | Bulk soil microbial communities from a Populus tree surrounding site in Tennessee, USA - Soil MetaG P. TD hybrid SBSTD2 | ecosystem: Environmental > Terrestrial > Soil > Tree plantation...
GATCCGGAATGCAGATCCGGCCTCAACGCCACCGCCTCCCTCAGATAAACATGGTTCTCGATCCGCCGCGGCGCGCGCAGCTCGACTTCCATTAACACGCGCACAACCCGCGGCATCGCGTCGGCGACCGGAATCTCGCTGGCACACAATAACGGGATGTCGGCCCATCCCATCTCGCGCGCGGCGAGAGCGGGGAATGCAGATGTCAGATCGGGGGTGACGGTGAACCAGACGCTGATGATCTCGTCGAGCTCGAGCCAGTTGCGCTCGACGATTGATTCGAGCAGCTCGCGCGTGGCGTCGTAGATGTGGCGCGGATCGTCCTGCTCGACGGTCGTCGCGCCGCGAATTGCGTGGGTGCGTCGCCAAAGTTTTGACTCGTTGGAAACTGACGCGACGAAACGGGTGTAATTGTCGCGGCTATCCTGAATCCCTTCCTCGAGCACTGACAAACCGTATCGCTCAGCCGCGGCGCGACTCGCGATTGCGCCCTGAGTGATATCGCCGCGCTCGGCAACTTCGCGCGCAGCCCCGCCAGTGTCGAACGATTTTGTGGACTTGATCCACTCATGCTGCTCGAAGAACCGCGTACACTGCGCGAGCGCAACTGGATGACTGGCGGCGCTGCGCAACCCTTCGAGCGTGGCGCCGCGCGGCGCCATCAGACAATGTCGGACTGGCACTGAGACTTCCGCGACGTTGCGCAGCTGTGGGTGAGCGGCGAGTGCCTGCCAACCAGCATCGACGCGTCCAACGATCGAGTTCTCGACCGGAATCACGCAGGCATCAGCGTCACCATGCTCGACAGCCCGCACCGTGGCGATGAATGTCGGCTGCGGGATTGCGTCCACCGGGTGATGCCAGATCTGCGCAATCGCCGACTCGGCGTAGGCGCCGAGATCACCCTGGAATGCAACGCGAAGCGGCACCGCAGCTGCGCGTGGTCGGTCGGCGCCATTCGAATGGACTTTCGATGCACTTACTCGTTTTGATTTCAACATCGTATCCCAGCGTGGAGGTCAGCGGTTGGTCGGCCGAGCGTTGGGCGGAAACAAAAAGGCCCCCGCGTTGCGGAGGCCGAGTCGTTGCGAGTGTGAGGTTAGTCTACTGCGCGCGAGTCGGCCTCGGGATTGGATAGAACCCGAAGTAGTAAGTCGCGGAGAGGTAGAGGTTGGTCACGAGGCCTACTATAGGATAGGACTGCGGACTGGTCAAGGCGGCGTTGAGTTATTGGTGTCGGGGAGGCATCCACAAAACCGAAGCTACGAGCTCCAAGCTTAGTCAGCTCGGCAGCGCAGAGCGGTAATCAAGCGGTTTGGAAACCCCATTTCTAATGTAAGCGGTTTGCAAAAAGGCTTTACCGTGTAAAAAACTACGCCCATCTTGCAGCATGCTTCCCAGCCTAGCTCTCTGGGGCCGTATTGGTACGGCTGCCATCCTCGTTTACAGCGGACGTGAGAATCAGATCAACGTCAAGCTGCCGCGCATCGAGACGGATGTAACCATCGATGGCGCGCTGACCGAGCCGGTGTGGCAGCAGGCGGCGGTGCTGACGGGGTTCTCACAGTTTTCACCGCACGACGGCATTCCGTCGGCGGATTCGACGCAGGTACTGGTGTGGTACTCGCCGACGGCGGTGTACTTCGGCATTCGCGCTTACGAATCGCACGGCGGAGTGCACGCTACGCTCGCCGATCGCGACAAGATCTCCGCCGACGACAACGTGCAGATTTTGCTCGGCACCTTCCACGATCATCGTCAGGCTTACGTGTTCGCTGTGAATCCGCTGGGCGTGCAGATGGACGGCACCATCGTCGAGCAAGGACAGGCGCTCACCGGTACGTGGACACCGACACTGTCTGGCCGTGTAGCTCCCGATCTCAGTCAGGATTTCGTGTTCAGCTCGAAGGGACGCATTACCGACTACGGATACGAAGTCGAGATCAAGATTCCGCTCAAGACTCTCAAGTATCAGTCGGCCGATGTGCAGAGCTGGGATCTCAATGTCGTGCGTGAAGTACAGCATTCGGGACACGAAGATTCCTGGGCTCCGGCAAAGCGGTCCAACACTTCGTTCCTGTCGCAGTCGGGCTCACTCGACGGTCTGACCGGTCTGAGTCGCGGACTGGTGCTGGATGTGAATCCGTCACTGACGCAGAAGGTGACCGGCGCGCCGGGTGGCAGCGGGTGGGCGTACGACCGTGGCTCGCCGCAGCTCGGTGGACGAGTGCAGTGGGGCATTACCAATACGCTGACGCTCAACGCGGCGGTAAATCCTGATTTCGCGGAAGTCGAATCCGATGCCGGGCAGTTCGTGATCGACCCTCGGCAGGCGCTCTTCTTCCCGGAGAAGCGTCCGTTCTTCCTCGAGGGACTCGACGCGTTCAGCACGCCTAACAACCTTATTTACACTCGCCGGATCGCACAGCCCGACGCGGCGTTGAAGCTCACCGGCAAAGTCGCATCGACGAGCCTCGGTGTCTTATCAGCCGCTGATGACCGCAGTCTATCGCCGACGGGTCGCGATCGAACCTTCTACAACATCGTGCGCGCTCAGCGCGATCTCGGCGGGCAGTCGCGCATCGGGATAGCCTACACCGATCGCGTGGTCGGCAACGACTACAATCGGGTTGCCGACATCGACAGCCGCCTGGTGTTTGGCGATGTCTACAGTCTGCGTTTGCAGGGCGCAGGCAGTTTCGATCGGACGGCGGGCGTTGATTTGCGCGCGCCACTGTGGGGCGCGGTGTTCGCGCGCGACGGCAAGAAGTTCGGCGCGCGTTACACCTTCACCGGAATCGGCGAAGATTTCCGGGCGCGCAGCGGCTTCATCTCCCGGCCCGGCGTCGTGCGCGCGGACATCGACCATCGTGTGACGAAGTTCAACACGCCCGGCTCGCTGATCGAGACGATCACCGGTGACTTCACAGTCGACGATCAGTGGCAGTACTCGCACTTCTTCCGCCAGGGCGACGCGCAGGACAAGAAGATTCACTGGAGCAGCGCGCTCGGTTTGCGCGGTGGCTGGAATATCGGAGCGGGTTATTATTTGGAGACGTTCGGATTCGACCGGCAGTTGTATTCCGGCTACCAGATTCAAACGCCGAGCGGTCTCATTCCATTCACGGGCCGGCCGCGCATCACCAATCACGATTACGTGTTCTCACTGTCGACGCCGCAGTGGAAGAAGTTCAACGGCGATCTGCTCTACGTCGGCGGACAGGATGAGAATTTCTTCGAGTGGGCGCAAGCTGACATCGATCTGATTCAGCTGGCAATGGCCTTCCGCCCCAGCGATCGCGCGCGCGTCGAAGGCACGTTCGACTACCAGGATTACTGGCGCCGGAGCGATCACTCGCTGGTCGGTCGCAACATGATCCCGCGCGTCAAGTTCGAGTACCAGATCACGCGCGCGATCTTCATGCGACTGGTTGGCGAATACGATCTCAGTCAGCACGACGACCTGCGCGACGAGGCGCGCACCGATTTGCCCCTGGTAATCGACGGCGCGCTCGCCTCAGCGGAGCGTTCGCGCTCACTGCACGGCGACTATCTCTTCTCCTATCAGCCGACGCCAGGGACCGTCCTGTTTCTGGGCTATGGTAGCCGAGCCGATGGAGACCCGAATCCAATCGACAGGTTCAATTGGCAGCCGTTGCGTCGCTCGGCGGACTACTTTTTCGCCAAGTACAGCTACCTGTTCCGACTCTAGTCGGACCCCGCCAGAGCCGCGTTAAACGCCCGTTCGCGCGACTGGTCACATACGTATAATCCGTTGGGCAGCCTGCTTACCCTGCGCGGACTTACTTGTTTGAGCAACTGAGTTACCTGCTGAGCCTTTAGCACGTCAACTCGGTATGCAGCAACGCTTTAGCGCCATTCTTTTCGCCCTGGCGACAACCGGGTGCGCGACCCATATGCTCCCGCCGGTTGATAGCCAACCGATGGGACTCGTGCACGTCGTTGCAGCCGTTCCCGCTTTCGATGCTGGATCAGCGCTGCGAGATTCAACGACGTCGACGGTGATGTACGCGCTCGTCGGCACCGTTGTCGACGCTGACTCAGGTCAGCCGCTGGTGTCGAGCGAGATCCTCGTGCGCCGCGCCAGTGATGGCAAGATCATGCAGGCGCTGACCAACTCGCGCGGCGGATTCATCATGCCTCGTATCCCACCAGGCCAATACGGTCTGATCGTGCGTCGTATCGGCTATGTGCCGCTCACTGACTTGCGCGACGGCGCGGCGGGAGTGGTCGATACGCTGAGGCTTAAGATGTGGCCGTCGATGGCGTCGCCGAAGATTGCGCCGAGTCGGAGTTCTGCGCCGTAGGGAGGCGAGAGGCGGGAAGCGGGAACTGCCTGCTCTTATGCCTCCCGCACGATGCGAGCGTTTAAATACTGATTAACCGATTCCGCGGCGTCACGGCCTTCGCGAATCGCCCACACAATTAAAGATTGACCACGGCGAGCATCGCCCGCGGCGAATACGCCATCGATAGTCGTACGATGGGCGTTGTCGGTCTTGATGTTGCCGCGCGCGTCGAACTCCACACCCAGGTCCGTTAACAGTTTGCTCTTTAGCGGTCCGGTGAATCCCATGGCGAGGAGTACGAGATCAGCGTCGATCTCGGCTTCTGATCCGGGAACTCTTACGAAGTCGAGTCGGCCATCGGCGAGCGTTTTTGTTTCAACGCGCGCGGTGTGAAGTTTCTGCACGTGGCCGTTCGTGCCAGAGAATTCAGTCGTGGCGATACTCCATTCGCGCGCGCAGCCTTCCTCGTGTGAATGGGAAGTGCGCAGCATCATCGGCCACAGCGGCCACGGTGTACTCGACGCACGGCCAACTGGTGGTTGAGGCATCAGCTCGAACTGCGTAACGCTCTTCGCGCCCTGACGGATGCACGTGCCGGCGCAATCGGAGCCGGTGTCGCCGCCTCCGATGATGATGACATTGCGAGCGTGCGCGTGAATGTTGCCGTGGATGTCGGTTACGCCGTTTAGTCGGCGATTCTGCGCGACAAGGAAGTCCATCGCGAAGTGGATCCCGCCGAGTTGGCGTCCGGGAATCGGCAGATCACGTGGCGACTCGGCACCGGTGGCGATGCAGATCGCGTCGAAGCGTGAACGCAGTTCTTCGACGGTGATATCCTCGCCGACGTTCACGCCCGTTTCGAATACCACTCCTTCAGCCTCGAGCTGCGACAATCTCAAATCGAGTATCGCCTTCTCGAGCTTGAATTCGGGAATGCCGAAGCGAAGCAGTCCACCGGCGAGCTCATTTTTTTCGTAGACGACAACGCTGTGTCCGTAGCGGCGCAGCTGCTGTGCGGCAGCAAGTCCGGCGGGACCGGATCCGATAACAGCTACGCTAAACCCTGTCGCGCGGCGCGGCGCGCGCGGAACGACCCAGCCTTCGGAGAATCCTCGATCGGCGATCGACTGCTCGATATGCCGAATCGCCACCGGCTCGTTGACGACGCCGAGTACGCAGGCGGATTCGCAGGGAGCAGGGCAGAGGCGACCCGTCAGCTCCGGGAAATTGTTCGTCGCGTGCAGAGAGTCGAACGCCGCACGCCAGTCGCCGCGCTGCACATAACCATTCCACTCGGGAATGATGTTGCGCACGGGGCAACCAGTATCGCCCTGGCAGAATGGAACGCCGCAGTCCATGCAGCGCGTTGCCTGGGTGCGAACCTTTGATTCGCCTGCAGGTTCATAGAACTCGCCCCAGTGACGGACGCGCTCATCGATTGCCTGGCGCTGCGGCGTCGCACGCTGCAGGTGGATGAACGCTTTTGGATCAGCCATGGCGGTCGATCCTCGCGTCCACGATCGCCAGGCCGCTGCGTCCACCGATGCCGCGTGCCGTCGTCTCCGCTTCGCGCTGACGCTCCAGTGCCTGCCGGTATTCCCGCGGCATCACGGCGTAGAAATTCCGCGTCGCTTTGTCCCACTGATTCAGCAGTCGCCTGGCGCGCGCGCTGCCGGTGTAGCGAGCGTGCTGCTCGACGATGTGTCGCAGCGTGTCGCGCTCCCCGAGATCGGCAACTGGAATCAGATCCACCATGCCGAGGTTGCACTGTTGCTTGAGCAGATCGAACTCATCGAGCACGAACGCCATTCCACCGCTCATCCCCGCGGCAAAGTTGCGACCAGTTTTGCCGAGCACGACCACGGTGCCGCCGGTCATGTACTCGCATCCGTGATCGCCGACTCCTTCGACGACGGCAGTCGCGCCGCTGTTGCGCACGGCGAAACGTTCGCCCGCGGTGCCGGCGAAATACGCTTCGCCTGATGTCGCGCCGTAAAGAACGGTGTTGCCGATCAGAACCGTTTGGTCGGGGATAAACTGCGCTGTGCGTGGGTGGCGCACGACGAGGCGACCGCCCGAAAGTCCTTTACCGACGTAGTCGTTGGCTTCGCCCTCCAGCTCGAGCGTGAGTCCGTGCGCCGCGAACGCGCCAAAGCTCTGACCCGCCGAGCCAGTGAAGCGGAACGAGATGGTGTTGTCTGGCAGTCCTTCGTCAGCGTAGCGCTTTGCGATTTCACCGGAGAGTGTCGCACCGACTGCACGATCCGCGTTGGTGATCGGAAGGGATGCTTTGACGCTATCGCCTTTCTCCAACGCCGGCCGGGCGACTTCCAGCAGAATGGCGTTGAGGGATTTCTCAGCTGCGGCAGGCCGCGGTGCGCGTTCCATATAGTGACGGATGACGCGCTTCCCGCTTCCCGCTTCCCGCTTCCCGCTGTACAGCATCGCCGACAGGTCCAGCGTGCTACCCTTGACATGATCGGCCGGCGCGTCGTAGCGGAGCAAATCAGTGCGGCCAATTACTTCGTCGATCGACTTGAAACCGAGCTGCGCGAGAATCTCACGAACTTCTTCGGCGACGAAGAAGAAGTAGTTCACCACGTGCTCGGGCTGGCCGGCGAAGCGCGCGCGCAGCTCGGGATCCTGCGTCGCGATGCCGACCGGACAGGTGTTGAGGTGACACTTCCGCATCATGATGCAGCCTTCGACGATGAGCGGCGCTGTCGCGAACCCGAACTCATCGGCGCCGAGCATGGCGGCGACGACGACATCGCGCCCGGTCTTGAGCTGACCGTCGGTCTGCACGCGTACACGTCCGCGCAGATTGTTCATCACCAATGTCTGCTGGGTTTCGGACAGGCCGAGCTCCCAGGGAGAGCCCGCGCGCATGATCGATGACACCGGCGATGCTCCGGTGCCGCCCGAATCGCCGGAGATGACTATGAGGTCCGCGCGCGCCTTGGCGACGCCGGCGGCGACGGTACCCACGCCCGCTTCAGCGACGAGTTTCACCGACACTGCAGCTTCCGGATTGATCGCTTTCAGGTCGTAGATCAGCTGCGCCAGATCTTCGATCGAATAGATGTCGTGGTGTGGCGGGGGCGAGATCAGCGTGACACCGGGAATCGAGTGACGGGTCTTGGCGATGATGGCGTCGACCTTGTGTCCGGGCAGCTGACCGCCTTCGCCGGGCTTTGCGCCCTGCGCGATCTTGATCTGCAGCTCCTGCGCGTTCATCAGATACTCGGCGGTGACGCCAAAGCGCGCGGATGCAACCTGTTTGATCGCGCTGTTGCGATTGGTGCCAAAGCGCGAGCGCTCCTCACCACCTTCACCGCTGTTGCTGCGACCGCCGATGCTGTTCATGGCGACAGCGAGCGTCTGATGTGCTTCGGCGCTGAGCGACCCGAACGACATCGCGCCAGTGCAGAAGCGGCGGGTGATCGACTTTGCGGGTTCGACTTCGTCGATTGGAATCGGCTCGCGAATCACGAAGTCCAGCAGCCCGCGCAATGTCGAGCGCTGCTTCGTCTCGCCATTCGCGAGCTGTGAGAACTCTTTGAACGTCGAGTAGTTGTCGGTGCGAGTCGCGTGCTGGAGCTTGGAGATGGTGAGCGGATTCCAGTTATGGTGCTCGCCCTGGATGCGGTACTGGTATTCGCCACCAGCTTCCAACCGCGTCGCGGTCTCTTCGAAGGCGGAGGCGTGACGGCGGAGCGTCTCGTCGGCGATCAGCTCGAGGCCGATGCCGCCAACGCGCGACGGGGTGCCGGTGAAGTGCGTGGCGATGAGAGCGGAGTCGAGGCCGACTGCTTCCCAGAGTTGGGCGCCGCAGTAACTCTGAAGAGTGGAGATGCCCATTTTGGACATGATCTTCAGAAGACCCTTTCCGATGGCCTTTGCATAGTGTTGAACTGCAACTGAAGAAGACCAGCCGGCGGCTGTCGGCTGTGCAGCCTGCTGCCCCGAGCTTTGTTGGGCGAGAGCGTCTACCGTCTCGAGCGCGAGGTAAGGATGGACTGCGCTGGCGCCGTAGGAGATCAGTAGGGCGATGTGCGACACTTCGCGGGCTTCGCCGGTTTCGGCGATGATGCTGACGCTGCCGCGCAGGCCTTCGCGGATCAGGTGATGATGGACGGCAGCGACGGCGAGGGCGGGCGGAATGGGTGCGTGCGTCTCGTCGACGGTGCGATCGCTGAGAATGAGAATTCCGCAATCATTGCGTACTGCATCAGCGGCTGCATCACACAGCGCAGCGATTGCTGGCGCCAACGCGCCCGGGCCGCCAGTGACCTCAAAGACAGCGGGAAGAGCGACTGAGCGGAGGCTTGGATCGGTGACCGAGCGAAGCGCTGCGATATCAGCCTCGGTGAGTACCGGCTGCGGAATGCGAATCTGACGGGCGTGCTCGGCGCCGACCTCGAGGAGGTTTCCCTGCGGGCCCAGGTTCATCGCCAGCGACATCACCAGTTGCTCGCGCATCGGATCGATCGCGGGATTGGTGACTTGCGCGAACATCTGCCTGAAGTACGAGAACAGCAGCTGCGGCCGGCTGGAAAGGACCGCCAGCGGGGTGTCGTTGCCCATTGAGCCGGCGGGCTCCTCTCCGTTCTCGGCCATCGGACCGAGGACCATCTTGAGCTCGTCGGCGGTGTAACCGAAGAGACGTTGCCTTTGGATCAAGGACAAAGGCAACAGAACGGGGCATCGGGTGTCGGGTGATGGGTGTCGGGCATCGGTGAGATGCCAACGAGCCTCCGCCCCTTGCCGGATGCCCTCCACCCGATGCCCGATGCCGTGTTCTTTTGCTTTTAAGGTGTCAAGATCGATGCGGTGCTCGGCGACCCACCGACCGTACGGTCTCACCATCGCCAGCTCGGTCTTTACTGCCTCGTCATCGAGCACCTGCCCGGTGGTCGTGTTGACGACGAACATGCGACCGGGCTCCAGGCGGCCTTTCGCGCGAATTCTTTCGACGGCGATCGGCAAAGCTCCGGCTTCGGAGGCGAGGACGACTAGATCGTCGGCAGTCACGACGTAGCGCGCCGGGCGCAGACCGTTTCGATCGAGAACGGCGGCGACAGAGCGGCCGTCCGTGAACGCCATTGCGGCGGGGCCATCCCACGGCTCCATCAACGACGAGTGATACTCGTAGAACGCGCGGCGATCGGGCGTCATCGTCCCGTGCGATTCCCACGCTTCGGGAATGATCATCGCCATCGCGTGCGCGAGCGGGCGACCGGCGAGCGTCAGCATCTCCAGCACGTTGTCGACGGATGCGGAGTCGCTTTGATTCGGCGCGCAAACAGGGAACAGCTCGTCGAATCGTCCACCGAAGCGCTCGCACGACATCGCGGCCTCACGCACGCGCATCCAGTTGAGATTGCCGCGCAGAGTGTTGATCTCGCCGTTGTGGCAGAGAAAGCGATATGGGTGCGCCAGTCGCCACGACGGGAACGTGTTGGTGGAGAATCGCGAGTGAACGAGCGCGATCGCGCTCGCCAGATCAGGATCGCGAAGATCGCCGTAGAACCGAGGCAGCTGATCGGGCGTCAACATCCCTTTGTAGACAATCGTGCGCGAGGAGAACGATGCGATGTAGCAATCGGCACCGTCGGGAGTCGCGCGCAACGCCGCTTCGATCTTCCGCCGAATTTTGTAAAGCGCGACCTCGAATGCAGTGTCGCTGGCGACTTCGCGATCGAGGAAAAGTCGGGTGACGAAAACCTGTCTGATGACGGGGCGCGTGCGTTTCGTCGAGGATGAGAGGACCGAATCATCCACCGGCACGTCGCGCCATCCGAGAACGGAGTATCCCTCGCCGGCGATGGTCTGTTCGATCAACCGCTCGCAACTCGCGCGAGCCGATGCGCGCGAGGGGAGGAAGACCATGCCGACGCCGTAGCTGCCGGCGTCGGTGAGCGGAATACCTGCAAATGCACAGGCGCGGCGCAGGAAAAGATGCGGCACTTGAAGGAGGATGCCGGCGCCGTCACCTGTGCACGCATCGGCAGCAACCGCGCTGCGATGCGAAAGGTTGAGCAATAGCTGAAGCGACTTCTCGACGATGTCGCGCGAGCGCACGCCGTGGATGTGCGCGACAAAGCCGATGCCGCACGCGTCATGCTCGTAAGCGGGGTCGTACAGGCCCTGCTTTGTCGTCATCGCAATCCCTGGAGCGAGAGCTCCGTTGGAAGTCAGACAAGAAAAAAGGGCCTCACCCTTTTGGGAGAGGCCCTCGCGCGTTCCTACAAGTCTGTCGTCAGCTTCTTCGCCCGCGCGCACCCTCTCCCGTCTCCGCGATATTAATCGCGTCGATAAGAAGGATTCGGTAAGCGCGGGCGATGGTCTGCATAACTATGCAAAATCTAGTGGATTTAAGCACTCGGGCAAGCACGAAAAACGCCAGCAAGCAGTTTTTCTTTTTATGGTTCAGCCGGAACGACTAATGCTCTCCTGAGCGTGTCATCGTCGAGAGAGGTCAGCATGTTCCCCATTTCAATTTCCGCTATCGCGGTCGCTCTAATTGCCTTTGCGGCCGGCTCGGTCAGCGGCAACGGCACGGTCACCTTCGGTAGCTCGGTCGAGCACATCACGGTCAACGCCAGGGGCAATTCCGGCCGCGCGACATTCAATGACAAGGCGGCCGGCGGCAACTTCAACGGCCAGATCAACGTCAATTGCGTCAACATCGTCGGCAATACCGCCACGGTCAGCGGCATCGTCACCCACGCCAACAAGAAAGACCTGGTCGGGAAAGAAGGCGTGTTCCAGGTCGTCGACAATGGCAGTCGCGGATCCGACATGGCCAGCATTATCAACTTCCATGATCCGGGCACCAGCACGGACTGCAGGGGAGGGGAGTTCGATCTCGCACCCGTGAAGGGGAACTTCACCGTCAGGCAATAGTCGATAGACTGCGGCAACCGCATCCCGTTCAGTTGCGGTTGTCCGCGGCCTAAACCAGTGCATTCGCCGCAAAGGACCTCGTTGGAGCTTGTGCCGCCCGCGATGTTCGCCGGCAAATGCAGCCTCTTCGCCGAGTCGGACAAGTCTCCGGCCTCACCGTTCTCGTATCCGCGATAGTCCTCGCGCTGTTGGCAGCGGTGGTCGCGACGCGCGTGGGCAGGGCCGAGCATGCCACGGCCGGATTCGTTGAACGCGCGCAATCGGCCGGAATCAACTTCGAGATGCACAACCTGCCCGACGAACAGGGCGAGCAGCGATTCCGGATCAACCTTTACGACCACGGATCGGGCCTCGCCATCGGCGACTTCGACAACGACGGCCGCGATGACATCTACTTCCTCAATCAGTACGGGCCCAATGCGCTCTATCGCAACAAGGGCGACGGCACTTTCGAGGATGTAACCGCCAAATCTCGCGTCGGGGTCGACGGTCGCGTGTCGGTCGCCGGTACGTTTGCCGATTACGACAACGATGGCTTCGAGGATTTGTTCGTCACCACCACTCGCGGCGGCAACATCCTGTTCCACAATCGCCGGGATGGCACTTTCGAGGATGTCACGGCGAAAGCCGGACTGACTCACGTCGGACATTCGCAAACGGCGGTCTTTTTCGATTACGACAACGACGGCTATCTCGACCTGCTGCTAACCAACACCGCGCACTGGACCACCGACAATTTCGATTTCTCCGATCGCAGCTATGAAGGGAAGTCGAGTCTGCCGGCGCTGATGAACAGCGCGGTCGAAACCAACATCCTCTACCACAATCAACACGACGGCACGTTCGCCGATGTCACCGCCGGCTCCGGCCTCGCCGGGCTTGGCTGGGCCGGCGACGTCGCGGTGTTCGATTACGACGACGACGGCCTGATCGACGTCTTCGTGCCGAGCATGTTCGGTCGCGGTCAGCTCTATCGCAATACCGGGAATGGCAGGTTCATCGATGTCACCGCGCAGACCCTCGGCGCGACTCCGCACGGCGCGATTGGCGCAAAGGTGTTCGACTACGACGGCGATGGACGACTCGACCTGTTCGTCGTCGACATGCATTCGGACATGTGGATGGGGCTCGACGCAGCGCAACAGTCGCGCGATGTGGCAATGCGCACGCAGCACAGACGCTTCCGCTCACCGAGTGGGCCTTCCGTCGACGAAAACGCCTCGGATTTCGCGATGAGGCAGAGAGAAGACTTCGCCGGCCACGGCGAGGACTACACCAAACTGCTTTTCGGCAACGCGCTCTATCGAAATCTTGGTTCCGGGAAGTTCGAGGAGACCGCGATCGACGCCGGCCTGGAAACCTTCTGGCCGTGGGGAATTGCCAGCGGCGATTTCGACAACGACGGGCACGAAGATGTCTTCATCACATCCGGGATGGGTTATCCGTTTTACTATTGGCCCAACCAGTTGATGATGAACCGCGGGAACGGGACTTTTGCCGATCGCGCGGAGCAGCTCGGTGTCGAGCCGCCAACGGGCGGCGATTACCAGGAGAAGCCGATCGCTGGTAGAAAGGCGGCACGCAGCTCACGCAGCGCGGCGATTGCTGATTTCGACAACGATGGTCGGCTGGAAATCGTCACCAACAACTTCAACGATCGGCCGTACTTCTACGCGAACCGGTTTGCTGGCAAAAACTTCCTCGAGCTCAGGCTTACGGGTACGAACAGCAATCGTGATGCGATTGGCGCTGTCGTCCGCTTGTGGACTGGCCGGACGGTGCTCGTACGACAGGTCAACCCGGCGGGAGGGTATCTCGCGCAATCGAGCAAGACGGTGCACTTCGGGCTCGGCGACCATTCCGCAGTGGATAGCGTTGTGATCCGCTGGCCGCGCGGAGGCCGACAGAATCTCGCGCGGCCGACAGTTAATTCGCGGCTGGAGATTCAGGAGCCGCGTTAGCCGCGAGCTGGGAGCTTCTGCCTTCCGTTATATGTAGCGCATCCACCTGACGGGATTGGTGGATTTCCGTCGCCAATACCATCGGGATGGGAAATAAAGCAGAGCCACAACCAGAGCGAAGACGAGGTAAAGCAGGCCGAGGGACCACATATAACCCTCCGGCGGGGGTCCATTCATCATCGGATGGTTGTGGAATAGCCACTCGTCAATCTTCCGCTCACGAATCAAGGATACGATCACGGCGGCGAGATGAATCGCCGGAATGTGCAGCAGATAGTAGAACATCGGCACTCGACCGAATGTCGCTACGATCTCGCCGATCCTGCCGCGTGCCC
>Ga0075423_10004062_pt1 | contig 13511 bp, 14 predicted proteins | sample SoiMethybrSBSTD2_FD_80114 | JGI IMG/M metagenome (GOLD analysis project Ga0075423, IMG submission 80114) | Bulk soil microbial communities from a Populus tree surrounding site in Tennessee, USA - Soil MetaG P. TD hybrid SBSTD2 | ecosystem: Environmental > Terrestrial > Soil > Tree plantation...
GAGGCTGGCCACGGCGCGCAGGTGCTGATCGCCGATGGCAACTACCCGTTCGCGACTGGCTCATCGCCAAGTGCGCGGCGGGTCTATTTGAACCTCGCGCCCGGCCTGCTGGCTGCGACCGACGTGCTGGCGGTGCTGGCCGACGCGATGCCGATCGAGGCGGCGCATGTGATGCTGCCGGACGATGGGCCGGAGCCGCCGATCTTCGCCGAGTTTCGGGCGCTGCTGCCGGGCATCGCCCTCCAGCCGCTCGGGCGCTTCGCCTTCTACGACGCAGCGCGCGGCCCTGATCTGGCGCTGCTGATCGCGACCGGCGAGCGGCGGGTCTACGCGAACATCCTGCTGACGATCGGCGTCGTGCCGCCGGTGTCATATAGCGAACCTCCATCAGACGTAAACGAGTCTGACGATGGACGATAGATGATATGAGCGCATCATCCATCGTCTATCGTCTATCGTCACGTTTACCCATCACATAGGCTTGCTATATGTACGAGATCGTGGAACGTAAAACTCATTCCTGCGGAGGTTCGAAATGACCACACCCATGCCGATAGTCGATGCGCACGTTCACCTGTGGGATCCAGCCTATATTCGCATCCCCTGGCTCGACGCGAGCGCGCTGCTGAACCAGCGCTATGGCCTGAACGAGTACCGGCAGCATACCGACGGGATCGAGGTGGCGGCGTTTGTGTACGTCCAGGTCGATGCCGCGCCGGCCTACGGGCTGATCGAGGCGCAGTGGGTGGCGGACCAGGCGCGCGCCGATCCGCGCCTCCAGGCGATCGTGGCATGGGCACCGATCGCGGACGGCCTACGCGCGCGCAGCTATCTCGACGCGCTGGTGCGGATCGACCCGCGCATCAAAGGCGTGCGGCGGCTCCTGCAAGGCGAATCCGACCCGGCTTTCTGCCTGCGCCCCGACTTCGTCCGTGGAGTGCGCCTGCTGGCCGAGTATGGCCTCTCGTTCGACATTTGCATCTACCATCACCAGCTCGCGTCGGTCGTCGAGCTGGTTCGGCAGTGCCCCGACGTGTCTTTTATGCTCGATCATTTTGGCAAGCCGGGGGTCGCCGCCGGCCTGCATGAGCCCTGGCGCGCACAGATCGTCGAGCTGGCCGCGCTGCCGAATGTTATGTGCAAAGTCAGCGGGCTAGTGACCGAGGCCGATCACCAGAGCTGGAGTCGTGCCGACCTCGCGCCATATGTGGAACATGTGCTGGCGGCGTTCGGCGAAGACCGGGTCGCGTTCGGCAGCGATTGGCCGGTCGTTCTGCTGGCGGGCGGCTATCGTCGCTGGGTCGAAACGTTGAGCGAGCTGACCGCGCAGCTCGCGCCGACCGCCCAGCGGAAGCTGTGGGCCGACAACGCGCGTCGCTTCTACCGCCTGGCTTCGTAACCTGGGAGGGATGATGGCGATCACGATCACCGATGTCGTCGCGCGCGATATCCGATTTCCGACATCGCGCTTGCTAGACGGCTCCGACGCGATGAATCGCGACCCAGATTACTCGGCGGCCTATGTCGTACTGCGTACCGACAGCCCAAGCGGACTGGAGGGGCACGGCCTGACGTTCACGATCGGTCGCGGCAACGAGGTCTGTGTCGCGGCAATCAATGCGCTGAAGCCGCTCGTGCTCGGCAAGACGCTCGAGGCCTTCACCGCGAACATGGGTGCGTTCTGGCGGATGATCACCGGCGACAGCCAACTGCGCTGGCTCGGCCCTGAGAAGGGCGTCATTCATATGGCGACCGCCGCGATCGTCAACGCGGTATGGGACCTGTACGCCAAGGCCGAAGGCAAGCCGCTCTGGAAGCTGTTGAGCGACATGAGCCCCGAAGAATTAGTTGCCTGCCTCGATTTCCGCTACATCTCCGACGTCATCACGCCCGCCGAGGCGCTCGCGCTACTCGAACGTCATGTGACCACGCGTGCGGCACGCGAGGCGGAGATGCGCGAGCGCGGCTTTCCGGCCTACACAACCTCGGCGGGTTGGCTGGGCTATTCGGATGAGAAGCTGCGGGCGCTGCTGCACGCGGCGATCGCCGACGGCTGGACCCACATCAAGATGAAGGTCGGCGCTAATCTGGCGGACGATCTGCGGCGCGCGCAGCTCATTCGCACGGCGATCGGGCCAGAGCGGACGCTGATGATGGACGCTAATCAGGTGTGGGAGGTTGACGAGGCGATCGCGAACATGGCCGAGCTGGCGCGCTTCGACCCGCTCTGGATCGAGGAGCCGACCAGCCCGGACGACATCCTCGGCCACGCGGCGATCGCCCGCGCCGTCGCGCCGATCGGCGTCGCAACCGGCGAGCACGTCCAGAACCGGATCATCTTCAAACAGCTCTTCCAGGCCAACGCGATCGGCTTCTGCCAGATCGACGCCTGCCGGCTGGGCGGCGTCAACGAGGTGCTGGCGGTGCTGCTGATGGCGGCGAAGTTTGGCGTGCCGGTCTGCCCGCATGCCGGCGGGGTCGGGCTGTGCGAGTATGTGCAGCACCTGGCGCTGTTCGACTACATCTGCGTCAGCGCGTCGCTGGCGAATCGCGTATTAGAGTACGTCGATCACCTGCACGAGCACTTTATTACCCCGGTGGTGATCAAAGGCGGGCGCTACATGCCGCCGACCGCGCCGGGCTACAGCATCACGATGAAGCCGGAGTCGCTCGCCGCCTATACATTTCGGGCCGAGTAGGGCGCGTTAGGTTGGCGGAAGGGCGTGGCACTCCTGCTGTGCCCATCGGATTCGCTATTGCCGCCGATTAGTCGAAGAAACGGAGCGACGCATCTATGGACGCAAATAAGCGCAGTTCCATCTCGAATGCCACGACCCTTGAGGAGATGGGTGCCTTTTGGGATAGCCATGACTTCACGGAGTTTGATACAGATGCGCCCGATGTCCCGTTTACCGTGGCGCGGGCAGTTCAGATCGAAGCGGAGTTACTCACAGCGCTGGAGCAGCAAGCCCAATTGCGCGGCGTGAGTTTGGAAACGCTCGTCAATTTATGGCTCCAACAAAAGCTGAACGAAGAAGCTCGACCGGCTGCGGCGTAACAATACCGCGTCCACGGTACCTACGCCATGACTGGGAGCGATGACGACTATTTCATACCAATGCCGGTACCCGCGCCCATACCACGAGAACGGCCGCCGCCGCCAAACAAGTCGTTGCAACGGACGTCGCTATGTAGCGCCCAAGCTCATGGCTATTTTAACGCTTTCCTATGCCGCGCGCCTTCGTTGGCAACTGACGCGCCACCCAAGTGCTCAGAGAACCACACCCAACGCTCTCAGCGCTCTACATGGTCTCAGCCATCACGGTGGAATCAAACGCCGCCGGATAGCGTGCCACCACCGCATCCACGATCGCTTCACCCAGCGCCCAAAACCCCCGCTCGGCCTGTAGCTCCACGCCAAGCCAGCGCCAACGCCAGCGGCGGCGCTCGTCCTGCCAGAGTTCCAAGCCTTGACTGCTCAATTCATCGAGGATCAAACCGATGTGGCGCACGAGGGTGTAGCTCACGAGGGCGGCGTTTGGGGAACATAAAGGTTTCACGCTTCCCTGGTCCATAGCTCGGCCTCCTGTGAGCGACAAGCCCACACTCAGGCGAGAATGCAGCGGCGCAGCTATTGCGTGTTACAATAGCCCTGCGTCGGCGCTGACCCGCCGATGCCGCGCCCCGCGGCTGGCGCAAACAGCGCGCGGAGCAAACACACTTTTACCCTAGTAGGGTAAAGATACCACAAGCTGGGCGACCTGTCAACGCAGTAGGTGATCGGCGTGCAACGGTTTGGCGAAAAACTGCGGGCTCTGCGTAAACGGCGTGGAATGACGATCATGGAATTGACCACGGCGTTGGGCTACATCGGCTACGGCCATATTCACGCGATTGAGACGGGTAAGAAGAAGCCGACCGCCGAGTTGGTGCTGAAAGCCGCACAGTTATTCGCGGTAACGACCGATCAATTATTACGGGATGATCTGGAGGTCGAAGCCGAGCCGGATCGCAACGAGTAAAACACGATATATCTCATCCGAAAGCCATAAGTAGCGCTGCGGTCCACCACCAGGTCGCGCAGGAACGCCCACGATCAATCCCGTGCGGTGGGAGTTCCTGTTGTATCGACGTACGGCACACGGACACACCCTTCCCTACAGGAAAAGCAGAGGTTCTTGTCCTCTGAACAAATCACTATGAAAGCTGACTCCTATGCGACGCTATTGGGATCGTCTCTTTCGATTAGATGACGAACTCTCTCTGTGGATCGAGGAGAAAGACCTTGGCACGGAAAAGCTGATCTCGTACAGAAACACATCCTACCGTGTCAAAATGCCAAAAACAATGGAGCAAACGATTACGTTGCGCTTACGTGGGCTGGGAAAAACCCGCTTTGGTCGAGCTGGAGATCTCTACCTGCATCTCTGGCTGAATGCAGGCGCAGACGTCCGCAAAAATCTGTGGCTCTCCGAATCGTCGGCGCAGCATGGTGCAAGCAAAAAGCTCTTCACGGGGGAGCAGATGATAACGGTGACTATTCCCCCTAAGAGCCGTCACGACTTAACCTTGCGCCTCCGGGGCGTGGGCAGTGGACCACCATATAGTCCATTGGCCCCGGCGCTCAGTCAGGTCAAGCGTGGGAATTTGCTCGTCACGCTGTGTGTGTATTCTGATATGATTACCCCGCGCTACGGCAGCTTCGCATCGTTATCAATCGAGGACATGGCGTTGGAAGGCTGGGTCTACCGAACCTTTGATGAAGTAACACAGAAACTGGGGACGGCAATCTTGCACTGCAATCCGATTCAGCCAGATGTCATTGCTGAGCGGTATAACACGGGACAATGGAGAAGCATTTTCGAGTTGCTCCGTGCCCATATGAATCTCACCCAGGTGGCTATAGAACTCAGCATAGCTGCGGATCTGCCGATGCCCGGTCGCTGTGAATGCAAGCCCGCTGGTGATCCACAGAACCCACAGGGCGTAAAATATTGTATCACGATTGGTGAGCGATTCTTGGACAATCCATTTGCGATTACGGCTATTCTGGCACATGAACTCTGTCACGTGGTCTATTCTGAGAAACTCGAACGCAAACTGAAGCCTGGTGAACTGCGATTTTATACCAACAAAGCTATGTTACAGATCGAACACACGGTCGATCTGTTAGTCTTTATGTTTAAGATCGGAGAATTTCAACTGCGTGTGGCCCGCGATAGTCGGCTGAGGCTGGGGTATTTCAGCCAAGATGTGTTTGAGCGCATGCAGGTGATCGTTGCAAAAAGGGTGCAGATGCTGTGATACCGACTCGTGAGAGGTAGGTGCTTGTGCCTGTGCGCCCAACCAGCGCGTGCAGCCGACCGCCTTCGGCGCACGAGATCTGAGCTTTTTTGAAGTCGTCGTGTGCTGCGCGCCTTCAGCGGCGGCTGAACGGTAGGTCGTTCAGCCGCACTATCAACGCTTGCTCATCTTGATACCCATAGCGCTTGTTGCCCAATCGGTTTATTTGATGAGCTATGACGCTAAACCAGCCGACAACGTGCCGTCCACCAAGCCCCTGCACCCAACCGCCCCGCCTTCGGCGCGCGAGATCCTAGCTCTTTTGGAACGTCTTTCCCGATCATCCGTCGCGTCTCCGCAGGGGCTGCGGCTGAAACCCAGGCCGTTGGGTGAGCGTACTATGCCCGGTTGCAAATGATCGACCCGCATACCTCTGCATCCGGTGTTACAATGAATATGCCTACAAACGATACTGATACCTGTCGTTGCAGGAAGCACATACCGCTCTGCTCATGCCCCGCAGCATCGCCCAATCCTGTGATCCAACTCACCTATGGCAGGAGGCTCAACCATGTACGATTTGGAGCATTTTAGCTCATCTGAGATGACCAAATGTGGGATCGCCTTGCGCAAGCTCGGCGCTGACGCTCAGAGCATGGAGGAGGCTGCGAACAACATTGTTCGCTACCTTTACGAGGAGCTTGGCGACCGGCAGACCGCTGAGCCGGCTTGCGCCCTGGTTCGCTTCTATAAGACCCATGCCTACGGTGAGCTTCCCCCAGAGCTGCGCGACTTCGCGCGCGGCATCCTGGACGGCAACGACCCGCCGCCAACGACGAAATGCCTGACTCTGCTAGCGACCGTCGGCGAGCGGCCAGCATGGAACGCACGGCAAACATCGATCGGGCACCAGGCTATTCCCCTGGCAAGCCCTGAGCTGGTCGCTCGGCTACCCATGATCTCCCAGTTGATCAAGCAGTTTGGGATCGAGGTCGAGACGTTGCTGGCAGCCGACCCGGCTAGAATGGTCGATCTCACTGAGCGGACCTTTAATGTGTTCTACGTGCCCGATGCCGTCGGCAGCCCCAGCGTCCCCGCTCAGGCCGAGTTCGTGATCCCCAGCAGCATTCGATCGGTGCTTGGGTTCGGTGGCGTCTTGCCGTCCAGCGATCTCTTCGCGATCATCCTCTTTTCCAAAGCGCCCATTTCGCGCGAGACCGTCGAGATGTTCAAGCCATTGGCGTTGAACGTGAAGGTGGCGCTGCTGCCGTTCGACGGCGAAACGATCTTCGCCTGATACCAGCGATTCCGCCTGTATGTTGAAGGAATAGGCCATGAGCGACACTGTTGAGATTACTACCCAGACCAAACGGCTCAAGGCCCAGGTGGCCGCCCTAGAACAACTCCTGGAGGTCCAGGAGCAGACGGCGTTGGAGCAGGCCAACCGTCTCGAACAGGCTCTGCGCCTCCGTGAGCAGGCCGAGGCGGAGCTGAAGCGCGAGCGAAACAGCCTACAAGAGATCGTCGCACAACAGCAGCGCCTGATCGATACGATCAAACAGCTTTCGGTGCCACTGCTGCCGGTTCACGACGGTATCCTGGTCATGCCGCTGATCGGCCATATCGATAGTACACGCAGCGCGCAGATCATGGAGGAACTGTTGACCGGCGTGCATAAATACCAGACCGACTTCGTGATCATCGACATCACTGGCGTGCCGATCGTCGATACCGCTATTGCCAATAACCTCATTCAGGCGGCGCACGCGGTGAGTCTGCTTGGCGCACAGTGTGTGCTGGTGGGGATATCGCCGGAGGTCGCACAGACATTGGTGCAACTCGGCGTCGATCTGAGCCAATTGGCGACGCGCGGCAATCTCCAGGCCGGAATCGCCTACTGCATGGCCGGGCTTGTCTGAATGCTCGGCGGCCCGATCTATAGCCGACCCACGGGTGCGTCATGTGGTGTGCCCGACGCCGCGCTGACCGCGCAACAACGCACGGGAGCGTGGCGAAATCGGCCCTAGGTCGCTCAGGCGAATACACAAACCAGGAGACAATAATGCAGACTCGGCTACATTATTGGTTGAACAATATCCATTTGCGTGATCCCATTGAGCAACAACAAGCGTTGCACTCGTGCTCGTAAAGACGGCTGAAGCGATCCGCTTGCTCGGCGCACAGGTGCTGTTGGTTGGGATGCGCCCTGAAGTCGCGCAGACGATTGTATCGCTCAACGTTAGCCTCGGCCCGGTCGTCACCTAGCCGGACTTACAGGAGGCGGTCAAGCCTCTGATCAAAGGCGATAATTGGTGCGATCACAGCAATGGGAGAGGCAGGAGATAGGAGAACCCTGCTGATGCTCCTCTTCATTGGCGGCGCGGCGCGAACCGGCAAGGGGATTCTGGCCCGCCGCCTCCTCGCTGAGATGCAGTTGCCGTACTTGAGCCTCGATGTGCTCAAGATGGGTCTGACGCGTGGCGTGCCGGAATATGCGATCGATCCCGATGCCGGCGCGATGCAGGTCGCCGATCGGCTGTGGCCGCTGGTGCGCGAGATGAGTAGGAACCTGCTCGCAGACGGGGTGAACTATGTTATGGAAGGTGAGATCATCCCCAGGCATGTCGCCGCGTTACGAGAGACGTATCCAGAGCAGATCAACGCCTGTTTTCTCGGCTACAGTACGATTATGCCGGCCCAAAAGCTGCACGAGATTCGCATGCATGCAGGATATCCCAATGATTGGGCACAAAGCTATGCCGACGCCGATCTGCTGACCGTTATCACGCGGGAGATCGCGTTCAGTCAGTACGTGCAGGCTGAATGCGCGCGGTATCACTTCCGGTACTTCGATACATCGCGCCAGTTCATGCCGACATTGGACGAAGTCGTTGCGTATGTACGGGGAATGTAACACATTCTGCGCTATGCGACCCTGGTATCACGCATCCGCTAGGTATTACACACGCTCGTTGAGATTCGGCGCGATTCGCAAAAGCTCAGCCTTAAGACGGAGCTTGGCAGGCGAGTATGCGGGCCGACGTGATCAGTGAGGATGGCGCAGGCTCGCTGCACACCTCCAAACGGTCGAACTGATCGCTGGAACGAAAGGTACTGCGCACGAACTGGACTAACGGTTCATTTTCTATCATGCCCGTATCAGGTAATATAACCGTGGTGGAATGCTTGTGTGAATATCCTAAGTATTCACAGGACCGCATTCAGCTTTCCTGTTTGGGGAGGTACGCAGCGATGTAGCCCTGCCACGAATCTAGTACTGCGGCCTGGAAAGCAGTCGAGAACCTGTAGGAGAAAGAGTACATACATTCATGATCATCGATGGTACGTCTGATGTGACACCTACTGATGAGTTGACACAGCTTCGCTGCCGTATTACGGAGCTAGAGCAGCTCCGAGCCGCCGAATCGCCTTCGGAGCTGCGCGTTTTCAAGGCAGTCGTCGACAATGCCCCTGATGCGGTTGGCCTCGCCAGGCTCGACGGCGTTGTGTTCTATGCGAACACGGCCCATCAAACGCTCTCGGGCTACGGCAGCGACCTGATCGGCATGAGCTTTTATGTGCTGTATCCCGAAGAGCTGCATGCGGCGGTCGCGGCGGCGAGGCAAAAGGTGCTGGAGCGCGGCTTCTGGCAGGGCACGCTGACCTGGAAGCACAAAGATGGGCACATGATACCGATCCAGGTCACGCTCTCTCTGATCCACGATGAGCAAGGTGCCGCGATGGGCTTCGCATCGATCGTCCATGACGTTACCGAGCAACAGCAGGCCGAAAACGAGCGCCTGATATTGCAGGAGCAGGTGATTGCGGCGCAGCAGGCGGCATTACGCGAACTCTCGACCCCACTCACCCCGATCGCCGAGAACGTCGTCGCGATGCCGCTGATCGGCAGCCTCGACAGCGCGCGCGCGCAGCAGGTGATCGAGACGCTGCTCAGCGGCGTGGCGAGCGCCCACGCGACCACCGCGATCATCGATATTACCGGCGTGCCGGTCGTGGATAGCCAGGTGGCGAACGCCTTGCTGCGCGCGGCCCAGGCGGTCAAGCTGCTCGGCGCGCATGTGATCTTGACGGGCATTCGCCCCGAAGTCGCTCAGACGCTGGTTGGTCTGGGGCTGGATTTGAGCGGCATCGTCACTCGCAGCACGTTGCAAAATGGCATCGCCTTCGCGCTGGAGCGTAGTGCCGCGAACCTCTAGGACGAGCGAGCTGAAATAGGCCGAGCGTTTTTCACAACCAAGACACCAAGGCATCAAGCCTTGGTGTCTTGGTGTCTTGCTGGTAAAACCCTGGAGGTATGAGGTATTACAACTTTATCCGTGCGATCATCTTCGCAGAGTAGTTCAGGTTGTCGTCAAGCCGCTCGCGAAATGCCGGATTGCTTTGGGCCATAGCGATCTGCCAGAGCGCGACGATTGCTTCGCGCGCTGCAATAAAGCTGTCGAGATAGGCCAGTTGATCCTGGGGTACTGTGCGAAATTGGGCATATCCCTTCAAAAAGGCCGCCTGGTAGCTTGGCCACTGCGCCTCCATTCGCAAGAGCCACAATGGGACAGCTATATCGTAGATCCAGTAGCCGAAGCCGCAGTCATCAAAATCAATTGGCCGTGCTTCGTGCTCGTCGAAGAGCAGATTGTCGAGGTGCAGATCGGCGTGAATGAGCCCAAATACGTCGGGACTAGTGCCAAGTTGTTCCATCACGCCACGTATCTGCGCGCTCGCCTGCTCAAGCACATGCCGATGCACATCTGGAATGAGCTTCCACGTTTCATCTGCTGTAAGACCACCGAATCCGAGCGTATCGCCAAATAAGGCGTGCCAGTCCCAGCGAATACGCTGGAAATCGTTGGGGATGCTCCAGGTCGCAGCGTGATTATGCAACTGCGCCATGAGCGCACCAGCGCGCTGCAAATGCAGCGGAGTGGGCGATTGCCCATAACGTCGCCCGTTCAGCCATTTGAGGACCGAACACACGCGCGGTTGCGCGATTCCTGGTGCGTATCCGACTGTGGTGTACTCCCCGTTGATCGCACGAATGGGTTCGGGCACATTCAGCGTGGTATCCAGCCGCAACGCAGTAAGCCAGGCCAGCTCCGATGCGATGAACTGCCGCGAGTCGACATGTGGGCCATGACGGCCTGGACGGTGGACGCGGAGCAAGTAACTATCCGCACGATATGGTCCGTCGCGTTTAGGCGATTTGGAACGCATTGACGCATCGGCGCGAAAGGTCGTATTTTCGGCATGTGCGATGAACGTCAGCCGTGCGTCGGCCAAGTTATATGCCGGCAGAACTGCCTCGGCCAAGCGCCGCAGACGCAGCACCTGCCCGCGATAGCTCAATGCCGTGAACGCTTTCATCGAATCAACACCTTTGTGATCGTGGCTGACGCGGGTCAGCGATCAAGCTGATAATAATCGTAGCTGGCGACCTCATTGAATCCGCAGGACTGATACAGCGCCAGCGCGTTATTATTGTTCGTCTCGACCTCGAGCATCACCCGGCGTGCGTGCTGCGCCAGCGCCTGCTGAATCGCCTGAGCGAGCATCTGGCGCCCATAGCCGCGGCCGCGCTGGTCTGGCAGTACGCCGAATCCATAGATGCCGATGTCGGCTTCGTCCGCCGACAGGTTGAGCACGCCGATCGGCACGCCATCTAGCTCGCCGATGAAGAACTGACGCGAATCGTTCTGCATAGCTTTTACGATGCTCTGCCGCGCCGCAGCCTCGTCGGCCAATTCGCCGAACGCGATCGCGACGATCCGCGCCACCAAGTCGGCATCCACGATCTGCGCGCGCCGCAGCCGCACCGGGCCAGTGATCGCTGGCAGGCTGGTTTGCGCGTCGAGTTCCATTTTGTGCTCCGAGAACACCAGCCGAGCCCCCATAGCGCTGGCGAAGGCCGCGCCGGAACGCGAGGTCCGCTCGCAGATCAGGAGTACCTGCGAGCAGCCCCGGCGCGCGCACTCGGCCAGTGCCGCCTGGAGCAGCGCGCGAAAGATGCCGCCGCGCCGCGCCGCCGGGTGAACCATGCCACTGATCTCGGCCTGATCTGACCCGAAGATGTAGATGCTCAGGAAGCCGATCAGCGCGCCCTGCTGATAGTACGCGAAATCATTTGTTTCGTCGGCTGGCCGCAGGCGCAGATCCTCCCAGTTGAGCTTCAGGTTGAGCCCTTCATGGGCGTTGCAGATGTCCGCAAGCTGCCTGATCTGCGCTAGATCATCCGCGCTCAGGCCCTGCTTTCCAACGACACCCTGACTGATCGGTTGTGTCATCGGCGCTCCTCGCTATCGTGTAGGCCACCTGCCGGTTACACGTTTACACGCTATGCTTTCATTTTGGGGAAAGGTATGCTATCCTATACGCACTCAGGTTTGCCACAGTCGCGCCGCGAGAGTTGTCCCCTGCTATGGGCATATAGTAAGGGGACGTATTGGAGTCGGCTTCAGAAAGAGGGGTCATATGGCCTATATCATCTGGACGCTTATCGGAGTCCTCATTGCTGCGCTCATCGGTGCGAGCCCTCGCCGCCGCGCGTATCGCCCAAACGCGAATTCGGCGCTCCTCGCTGGGGCCTTTGGGGCGCTGATCGGCGGAATCATCAGCGATGGCGTGCCGCATGCGTTGGCTGGGGCCGTTACCTTGACCAGCGTTGTGGGAGCGATTATCGGGGCGTGTATCTTCTGTTGGGCGGTGCGTGATCGCGCCTCGGATGTCGAACCGTAGGCACGAGCAGGCCGCTGACACATGATCAACGTCGGCTCGGCGTTGATCATGCGGCGTTGGTCGTTTTCAGTCGTCAATCTTCCAGGTGATATGGGACGCTGGTGACAACTTTGCCTCGGCTGAACAGCAGCGTTGCCTTGATTAACAGCGCGGTCTGGTTGTGGAGCAGGTGTTGCCACCATTTTGAGGGCACGAACTCCGGTAGGATGATCGTCAGCACATCGTCGTCGTAGCGCGCATCGATCTCGTCGATATACTCCATCAATGGCCGAACCAGCGAACGGTATGGCGATGGCAGCACAACCAACGGGACGCCGCTGCCCCATTGTTGCCAGCGGGCTATGAGCTTCTCGGTCGCCTCCTCATCCATATCGACATACACCGCGGTCACATTGTCGGGTGCCAGCGAGAGCGCGTATTGCAGCGCGGGAATGACACCGCGATGGATGCCGCTGATCAGCACGACTGCGGTGTGGCGACGAACTGCGGTCGGCGGGCGCGCATCGGCCAGCGAGAGTTGCTCGGCCACCGCCATGTAGTGGTGGTGAATGCTGCGCAGGATCATGACCAAGATCGGGATCAGCACGATCACCGCCCAGGCCCCCGAAGTGAACTTCGTCCCAGCGATCACGATCAAGACGATCCCGGTTGCCAACGCGCCGATGCTGTTGACCAGCGCGCTACGCTGCCAGCCGGGCGTCCGCAACTTTCGCCAGCGTTGGACCATTCCGAACTGCGAGAGCGTGAAAGACGTAAACACGCCCACGGCATAGAGCGGCAGCAGCGCCTGCTCCTTGGCCCCAAACGCGACGACCAGCAGCGTCGAGAAGACGCCCAAGGCCACGACCCCGTTCGAGAAGACCAAGCGATCGCCGCGCTGCCCAAACTGGCGCGGCAGAAAGCGATCACGCGCCAGGAAGTACGACAGGCGCGGGAAATCGGCAAACGCAGTGTTCGACGCCAGCACCAGGATCAGCATGGTCGCGACCTGCAAGATGTAATAGAAGATTGAGCCGGAGCCAAAGATCGCGCGCGCAAGCTGCGAGTTGGCCGTCTCGGGCTCGGGTCCGCCATCGGGAATAATGTGGTAGGCGTTTGCCAGCACGGTGATGCCAAGGAACATGATACAGAGGATGATCACCATTGCCACCAGCGTCAGCGAGGCGTTGCGCGATTCCGGCGACTTGAATGCCGGGACACCATCGCTGATAGCCTCGATGCCGGTTAGCGCAGTGCAGCCAGCTGCGAAGGCGCGCAGGATCAGAAAGAACGACAGCGCGTGTAGCTCGGGTGGGAAATGGGTTATGTCGGGCGGCACTGGTGGAACGACCTGCCCGCTCACCATCTTCAAAATCCCCACCGCGATCAGCACGAACATGCTCAGGATGAATAGGTAGGTCGGTATGGCGAACATCCGGCCCGACTCTTTGATCCCACGCAGATTTGTCAATGTCACCAGGCCGATCAGCGCGACCGCAAGC
>Ga0075423_10004063_pt1 | contig 13509 bp, 19 predicted proteins | sample SoiMethybrSBSTD2_FD_80114 | JGI IMG/M metagenome (GOLD analysis project Ga0075423, IMG submission 80114) | Bulk soil microbial communities from a Populus tree surrounding site in Tennessee, USA - Soil MetaG P. TD hybrid SBSTD2 | ecosystem: Environmental > Terrestrial > Soil > Tree plantation...
AAATATTCCCGCGTCGAAGACCGGAAGTTTCTCGACGAGGCGTGGGACTGGCACGTTAAATTCATGCCGGATGCGCCGTATCCTCCGGCCGACGGCTACCAGCTCGTCCTGCAGGACATGGCCGAAAAAAATCCCAAAGCGAGCCAGGCGGATGTTAAGGACTACATCGATGCGCGGTTTGTCAAGGAACTCGAGGATTCGGGGTTTATCAAAGGATTAGCGCGAAAATAGCCTCTGGCGGCAGGTCAAAGTTCAAGTAGCCCAAACCGTTCAAGTCGTGAGACAAAAAACGCATCGAAAAAACGGTTTGAACGATTTGATCTGTTTGAGCGGCTCCAACGATTAGATTTTTCGCCGCGACGCTTCAAGCACCTGATGCATCGGATCCACATCCACCACCAGAGCCGAAAGTTGCAGTTTTTCTTCGCGTAAGCTCTCCGGCACTTGACTCATCACTTCATTCTCGAGAATGTGATAGACGGGTATTTTCAGGGCAACTCCGGCAAGCGGTCCCGCATAGCTCGGATCTCCTTCCGTCACAGTTTCCGCGAAAACTTCCACGCCATTAGCCTCGCCGTTCCCCAGGATAACCGTGAGATTTTCCGGACCATACTGGTCCGCCAGGCGCTTGATGACTCCTTGATTCTCAAAGTTCATCGCGCCTGCGGCGGTTCAAACAAAGCACTCTGTGGCCTGGAAGACCACTTCATATCCGGCTCCTTGCAAACATTCAGCAATCACCGGTCCGGGCACTCCGTCGCGTTCGCCGATGGCAATGATTTTTTTACCCTTGAGCATTCGACCTCCAAGTTCTACCAGAAAATCGAAATTCGAGGCGAAATTCGAAACAAATTCAAATTTCAATTTTCCCAAATCGGTCTATTCTCGAACAGTGCATTTCCGTTTAGTCGTTGAGATCTGTTTCGGATTTCGGATTTAACGTTCGGACTTACTTTTTTCCTGCTTTAATCGTCATTCCGGTCGACGAGGAATGAGCAACCATCTGAAAGTTGCGTCATCCGGCCGAGAAACAGGCTGCCCTTCGCGATCAAAAGCGCATGGCGGATTTGTTGTTCCCGAAGCCCCTCGACCGCATGTCCCAGATAAACAATCGCCGACGGGATGTGGCCTTGAGTCGGCGCATAACCTAGCATGCCGCGAGTGCGGACAAAATCCTCCATTTGCGCCTTCGCAATCTGGCCGCGCATCACCGCCAATGCCGCTAGAGTCAGATAATTTGTCCGCGGCACATCGCCGCTGCCCGACGGCACGGTGATTTCGGGATTGTGAAGTTCCACACCATAGCGATCAACATCGGTCAGCTTCATGCCCAATTTGGCGAGCGGTCTTTCTGCCAAGTTTTCCGCCATCGCCTGCGGCGAAGCGCCGGCTCCGACCGGATGGAAAGCGGCGGAATCGAGACGCACGCAAGTCTGGCCGGGCTTTGCCGCAGAAAGAATCACGGCAAAGCTACCCAGTACATCTTCCAAAACCGGCATGCTCTTTTTCAGATGCGATTCGAATTTCATACCGAGTTTCGCCAACGATCCGCCCGCGACGACAGCGACTTTTTTGACGACACCGGATTGGATCAGACTCGCACCGTGCACCATTGCGTACATCGGACCGGCGCAGAACGCCTTGATGTCGCAACCCGAAGCGTTGATGCAGCCAACTTGCTCGGCAATGGCCTTCGCCAAATTGCCGCCGCCGCGATTGTATCGGTCGCCCACCGCCTCCTCCGAACAACTGATGACAAAATCTATGTCCCTGGGATCGAGGTCGAGCCGTTTGCAGACCGAGCGCAAAGAATGCGCCGCGCTCACTTTTGCGGCCAGGTTTTCGAGCAACACCTCCGCACTTAAACTCGCATCCTCCGGATGGGCTGATTCGAAAGCTCCGATCAATCGGTTGGCCGAGTAAAGCGGCAAAGCGCCCTTTTCACACAGTTCCTGAAGTTCCGTTGTGGAACGCAGCTTCGGTGCACGCACACCGGTCCGGCCATCGTTTTCCTGAAACCAACCCTTCTCCAGCGACAAGAGATCGAACTGATCTCCTCGCGCGAGCAGAAGGTATAGCCTGCTTTGATCAACAATATCACCGAAACGACCTTCGGGAGTCGCGCCTTCGATCAGCTTCTCGTACCATGGCTTGGGCAAATTACCGAGCTGCTCAGGCGCAATATTACCGATGTAAGCCTGATGCGGCGCATAAGCGACCGCGGCACTGAAATCGCGCAGTTTTTGTTTCAGTTCGTCACCGAGCGCCGGATTCGCGCGGAGTTCTCTAAGCGGTTTCGAAGCATAGCGCACCAGATCCGGCACGTGGGCAAGCGAATAAAACAGTCCATCGATTCCGACCCGCACGGCCTTTTTTAATTCCGACATATCCTTCTATAGAGAATCGTAAATCTAAAATACAAATCTAAAATATGTAACTCATGCCTCTTGTTCGTGGCTAAACCGTTGATGCCTTAGAAAGACTTCGGCATCATTCGGCGCGAAAAATATCAAACGAATATCCTCTAGCGTTTTTTCGTTTTGCAAAAATTGCTCGACGGTAATCGATGACACAACCGCGGCCTCGTTCATCGGATAGCCGTAGATGCCGGTCGAAATCGCCGGAAACGAAATGCTGCGAAGCCTATTCTCTACGGCAAGCGCGAGCGAGTTCGCATAGCAGGCGGCGAGCAATTGAGATTTCGCGTCGCCGCCGCTGCCATAGACGGGGCCGACGGTATGAATGACATGCTTGGCGGCCATTCGACCGGCAGTGGTGATGACGGCTTGACCGGTCGGTAAACCATTGGGAAATCTAACCCGGCGAATTTCCCGGCACTCCTCCAATATTGCCGGACCTCCGGCGCGATGAATTGCACCGTCCACCCCGCCACCGCCCATCAGAGTACCGTTAGCCGCATTCACGATCGCATCGACGGCTTCCTTGGTGATGTCGCCCACCTTTACAATGACCCGACCATCGAGAAAGCTTCGCGGAAGATCCATGTTTCAGTTTTAAACCTTCTGGTAAGGGGCTATCTCTCACCGCAATTGGTGGTCGCAACCGTCATTCTGACGACTCAGGATAAACGCAGCCGAAGAATCTCGATCTGCCTGGCTGACGAGTTCAAGATGCTTTATCCCAAGGGCGCGAGCTTTTCCACGGCCGGCATCAATTCCTCGAACGATTGAATCAGGGCGGCAGGCTTTGCGCGTTGCAGAGTTTCTTCGTCACTGTAGGAATGCTCGGTCGCGAGGGCGATCGACACGACCTCGAGATAGGTTTCCCCTACTTTGCATCCATGCGCGTTATTCGCCGCCCTGACATAACTCGCGGTTCCCGTGAGCAGAACTAGCCGCATGTGTTTTGGTTTGTGCTTGCGATACAAATGGTAGAGCCCCTGTTCCTTTGCGTAATATGTCTCGTCTCGATCGACGATCTCTTCGAAGTAAGCGCCGATGCCGATTCTTTCCATCGCCTGGTGCTTATAGCGCCGGCCGCCGGTAGTCATCAAAACGTTGCGCAGGCCCGCCGACTTGGTCTCCTTCAATGATTCTTCGATACCCGCGATAAAGTCTGGCGGATCGACGTTGAATCTGTGCTTTTGCGCGATCTCGAGTGCCTGTCTCCGGATTTCAACCCGTTTGGCTTCGTTGAATGGCAGCGATGGATCCTGCTTGTATTCAACCGCAAATATGAGCGGGATGAGGAAAAGGTCGAACGGACCGTCGGCAATTTGCCTGAGCTGCTCGAACGTGAGCGTCGGTAGACCATAACGGGGCAATATTTCGTTGGCAATCACGTGCACGCGGCGAATGTCGGTCTCTACCGTGTCGGACATCGTGCGAACTAAAAATGTTTCGGCTGTCATGACGAGTGACCTCCGGCGAAACGATCTTAGTGAACCGCGAAAAATCCCGCAAGCGAAACTATCTTCCGGTTTCGAAGGGCAGTCGGTATTTTCGTTCCGAATTGCATGCCTTGCAGCTCGGCACGAGATTGCCTTTGATCGATTTGCCGCCGCGCACAATCGGCACCAAATGGTCCATAGTCAGCTCTCTAGGCGAAAACTTTTTTGCGCAATGATAACAGATCCCTGTGGCTCGCTTGCGCTTCCACCAAGCGCTTTCGCGCAGTTCGCGCGCCTTTTGTCGTTCCCGACGGATCTGTTCTTCAGAGACTTCGACTGAGAATGGCGCTATATCCACAAAAAGTTTATCGCAAATGGTACAGCCGTGACAGTTTCTTCAGGTACACACCAAATCCGATGCCAATCAGCAGGTACAAAACGGCGCGTGCAAACGCCCATGCCTCGCCGGTTCCGGCATAGTTACGCAGCTCCCAGAGCGAAAAGAATACAAAGAACACCGTGGCGGTGCCGATGAGGATCTTGTGGGCCGTCATCAGTCTCATAGCCGTTGATTCAATCAACCATATCCGGCGCTCCCGCCGCAAGCGTCGGTGCACGAGTTGTTGCGCGCACCACGGCTACTCGGATAGCTTTCTCGGCAGCACAATGTGAAGGAGAACTTTGAATGCAAAAACAAATTATTACCACCCAGAGCGCGCCGAAAGCGATCGGCCCGTACGAGCAAGCGATCAAAGTCGGTGATTTTATCTACGCCTCCGGGCAAATACCGCTCGATCCGGCCACTGGCAATCTCGTGGAAGGAAACATTACCGTTCAAACGCGTCGGGTGATGGAAAACCTGAAGGCTGTTCTCACCGCTGCCGGGTCCTCATTGGAAGGCGTCGTCAAAACCACTGTGTTTCTGAAAAACATCTCGGATTTTGCAGCAATGAACGAGGTCTACGGGGAATATCTCAACAACGTAAAACCAGCCCGTTCGACCGTAGCGGTTGCCGACTTACCGCGTGGCGCGCTTGTGGAGATCGACCTGATCGCGATTTAAGCGATCAGAGACCAAGAATGGCCCGCACGAGGGTCTCTACGATCAGCTTGGTGGCGCCGGCGAGGCTCTGTTTTACCGTTTCGTCCCTTGGTTCTTCACGGACGGTCGCCATCGGAAAAACAGTCGAGCTAACGCGTCGAAATAGAGGAAATCGACGGCGCCGCCGATCAAAAGAAAGAACACGATGAAGAAAAATACTAAGGCAGCGCTCCAGCGCTGATTGTGGGCCTGACGGGCCGCAAAGTCCGAAGCGGAAGCCGATTCCAGCGCCAAGCTCCAGCGCTACCGCGATAGTGACAAATTGACGCGCGGCAGTGCTTTTTCGCTCTCTGTCGTTTCGAAGAGCTCGTTGGGCTTGAAACCGAACAATCCTGCCAGAATATTCGAGGGGAATACCTGTTGCTTCGTATTGTACTGCGTGACGAGATCGTTGTAGTACTGGCGCGCGACTGCGATCTGATTTTCTGTGGTCCGCAACTCTTCCTGCAACTCCAGAACGTTTTTGCTCGCCTTGAGATCCGGATAATTTTCCATCAACGCGAAAACCTGTCCGAGGGATTGCGTCAACGCGTTTTGGGCCGCCGCCGCTTCCTTTATCCCCTTGGCCGCCATTGCCTGGCTCCGCGCTTCGATCACCTTCTGCAACGTGTCCTGCTCGTACTGCATATAACCTTTTACGGTCTCGACGAGATTGAAAATCAAATCGTAACGGCGCCTGAGCTGGACATCGATTTGCCTCCAGGCATTTTGCACGCGCAGCCGCAAGGCCGTGAGCCCGTTGTAAGTTGAAATGAGCCAAATGCCCAGCACGAAGACGATTGCCCAGATGATAAAAATCATAGGCCGCGCAAACCTCCCCATTCCTCACGAAACAAAATCGACCGAGTCACATCCCGGATGCGCGCCACACCGGTCAGAGTCAGCACTCGCTGCATCTCTTCCGCAAGGATCGCAAATACCCGCTCGACACCGCGCGCCCCGAACGCGCCGACGCCCCAGGCAACAGGGCGTCCGACTAGAACGGCGCACGCGCCTAAGGCGAGCGCTTTGACGATGTCGCCGCCGCTGCGAATTCCGCTGTCGAGCAATACCGGGGTGTTTTTGCCGATCGCGTCAATCACTTCCGGCAAGGCTTCCAAAGCCGCTCTATTATAGTCGAGAATGCGGCCGCCGTGATTGGACACGACCAGAGCATCGGCGCCGGCGTTGACCGCGGCCCGCGCGTCCTCGCCGCCCATGATGCCTTTGATCACTACCGGCAACGAAACCTGCTGTTTCATCCATTCGATATCCTTGATCGTTGATTTGTGGCCTCGGCGCGGCTTGCCGTCTTTCGTCGAGAGCGGCACTTCGTCGCCGATCTTGACCGGACGAACCGTATCCACGGTGATTCCGACCGCCGCAAAACCAAGATCTTCGGCAAGTTTGGCGTAGGCGGAGACCTCGTCCTTGCCGCGGTTCATGTAAGCCATGAACACCAACGGTGATTGGTCTGCGTCGCGCCATTCTTTGGGACTGAACTTTGCAGCCTGACTGACGAACATCATCGCGCCGGCGCGATCGCAACCCTCGGCAACCTCGCGCTCGGCATCTTTCCCGATCAAGATGAAGCTTCCGACCGGCGCCGTAATCGCGGGGGTCGGCAAAGTCTTGCCAAATAGCTCGACGCATATATCGGGTTCGGCAACATCGTGAAAAATTTTTTGTCGGAATAGGTAATGATGGAATGCCTGCGGATTGCGACGAAATGTAGCCTTGGATTCGGCGGCGCCGTTGAAATGCTCCCACGCCTCGGCCGGCGCCTTCTGCCGCATGATCTTGCGCAGATCACGCAGGCCCATCTGTTCGAGCGGCTTTTCAGTCATAAGATTTCCGTCAGTTTTTTTCGGTAAATTCTTGCCGTGCTGCAGCGCGTCCTGTCTGCAGATTCGCAAAAAGTATCATCCTGAGCCGATAGCCGAACGACGTCGTCTTTTATCGGTCCATCTCTCGAGATTCTTCACTTCGTTCAGAAATGACAATCGGGAGAATTGCCCGTTGCGCTCAATTCTGGGAAGAAATTTCCCAGCAGTTCGTTCCGGGATCGCGAAAGCAAAATGACGTGCCGGAGTCATCTTCACTGAGCGGCAACAATTCGCTGACGCCCAACTGGTGAGCGGAATGGCTGAACTCGCGATAAATTTCTTTCACGCGATCCGGCGAAGCGACCGTCAAGGTATTGCGAAAATTAGGTGCGAACACTTTCGGATTTTCTCGCAGGGCGCAAACAATGTAGGTTTTCGTGCTCGGATGCTTGACGTAAATCACATGACTGCTGAAGCGGTGCACTTCCAGGTTCAACACATCGGTGTAGAAATTTTTGTTCGCATCTAAATCGACCGCCACCAAAGTTCCATGGGTAAAAGCCTGCGGCACGTAACCTCGTCCGGGAAACCGTTCTTCGGGATAGATCTCTTCCCAGTGCGGCTTCTTGACCCCGCCGAACTTTTGCGCCGCAGCTTCTTTGCGAGCAAAATCTTCGTAACATTCGATTTCCCACCCGTTGGTGCCGGGCTCGACGAAATAACACGAATAGGAACCATGGCTCCAGGTCGGTTTGCCGATCGCGCCGAGCTTGTATTGCTGTTTATGCGCGGTCAGGTATTCATAAGCGTTATCGACCTCGTCAGTCGTCCTCACGCGAACACCCCAATGATTGTGCATCGGTTTAGCCGGCGCATCCGGTCCCGCCTCATGCAGGACGAGAACCCACGGAGAATTGGGGTGCTTGAGCATCGTTTCGGCGGGTTTTTTTTCTGAAACAGGTTGGAACGCGAGCAGCTCGGTCATCACCGTCATGGAATCTTGCAAGTTGCGGCATTCCATGTGTGTAGCGCTAAGAGCGACAGGGTGAACCATCGTAACTCCAGTCAAAGAAATTTACAGCGCTCCGCCAGACCTGTCAAACCAAGCCTCTCACAGCCCCACTGGCGCGAATGAGACAACAACAAGCGATGAAGCAAGGACCGATGACGTGAAATGCGCTTGAGCTCACATCGCAGCCGAGTCCGATTCGGCTTGACAGGATAAACCCTTTTACTTACATTCGCGCAGCTTGCCGGCCGAAGCGCCGCCCTCATGACTGCCACGACGAACATTCGAGATGCGATAAGGTTCGCCATAAGGAGAGCGTATGACCAGGTTTTCTAAACTCCTCTTGCTCTTGTACGTTTGTGTTGTTGCCGGTGGAGTGCCGGCGGCCGTTCACGCGCAAAGCAATTTCTACGAGGGCAAAACCATTCGTCTCATTGTCGGCTTCACTGCCGGCGGCGGCTATGATGCGTACACGCGCACGATCGGCCGCCATATGGGGAAACATATACCCGGCAATCCGGCCATTATCGTCGAAAACATGCCCGGCGCGGGCAGCATGATCTCGGCGAACTACATTTATAAAGCAGCGAAACCCGATGGCCTGACCATCGGTCATTTCATCGGCGGGCTTTTCTTGCAGCAACTCTTGGGCAAACCGGGGATAGAGTTCGATGCCGCGAAGTTCAACTACGTCGGTGTTCCGGCTCAGGACAATTTCGTTCTGGGCATCGCGAAATCCACCGGCATCGTCGACGCCGACGCATGGCTTGCCTCGAAACAGATCGTCAAATTCGGTGGCGTTGCCTCCGGTTCGGGCTCCGATGATATTCCAAATATTCTCAAAGCGACGATTGGATTACCGATTCAACTCGTGTCCGGCTACAAGGGTACCGCCGACGTGCGTTTGGCGTTCAATAGCGGTGAAGTTTCCGGTCTGAGCAATTCGTGGGAGTCCACGAAATCGACCTGGCGTAAGGAATTGGAAACCGGCGAACTGAAACTGGTTCTCCAGGCCACGCTCAAGCCGCACCCGGAATTTCCCAAGTTGCCGATGGCGCTCAATTACGCCAAAACGGAGGAAGCCAAGCGTCTGATCTCGACCGTTGCACGCGTGCATGGACCGACGGTGCGGCCCTACGTTTTGCCGCCGGGCACGCCGAAAGACCGCATTCAGATTATCCGCAAAGCTTTCATGGACACGATGAACGATCCGGAGTTTCTCGGCGAGGCAAAAAAAGCCAACCTCGACATCAATCCCGATGACGGCGCCGCGCTTGAGCAAAGCGTGAAAGATATTTTGAAATTGGATTCGGACCTGGTCGCAAAGCTCAAAGAAATCCTCAAATGACGAACCGAACTTGCACTGTCTTTCACCTTCTAATCGGGGCAGAGCTGGCATTGCCTGCCTCACCCGTCATACCCGCGAACGCGGGTATCCCGGCTAATTCGGCGGGGAACAAACCTAGATTCCCGCCTGCGCGGGAATGACAATTGCGGGAGGTGAAGGATGTGCCTCTATTTGATCTTTGTGCGCCAATGAAATTCATGAATTCCGCCGTGAACTCTGCTTCGCTTGATGAGGCGAGGTAACTTTATGCCGGAGTTCAAGCTCATTTCTGCCGACAGTCACGTCAATGAACCGCCGGACGCCTGGGCGCGCGTCCAGAAACAGTATGGTGAGCGGGCGCCACGGGTCGTCAAGGATCCGCCGGGAGTGCCGAAAGGTGTCTGGTTATTGATCGAGGGCCTGCCGCCCGTCGGACTATCGCATTATTCAAAGGGCTTGGTGGTCAGCAAAAACCAGGGTATCTCCGAAGTCGAGCAGGAAAAGCATTTTGAGACGATTCGTTTCAACGAGAACTTCCGCTACGAAGATTATCCCGGCGGTTGGGAGCCCGCCGCACGTTTGAAAGACCAAGATACGGACGGGATCGAAGCCGAAATTCTCTTCTCCAGCGCCGTGCGCCAGCTTTACAGTATCACCGACGAACCCTTCCAACGCGCGATTTTCCGGTCGTACAACTCCTGGCTCCAGGAATTCTGTAGCCATGATCCCAGGCGGCTGATCGGCCTGACTACGTTATCCATCTTGAACGTCGAGCACACGGTGGCGGATATCCACGAGTATGCCAGGCGGGGTTTTCGCGGCGTGCAAATTCCGACGCGAATCAAGGACGGCGGCTATTACGAACCTAAATACGAGCCGATGTGGGCGGCGTTGGAAGAAACCGGCATGATCGTCAATGTGCACACCAGCGCGACGCAAGGCGTTGCCCGCCAACATTACGAAGGTCCGAGAAATATCGATCCAAACAAGCAAAGTCTTGGTTTTGCCAATAAACAGGCGCCCGCCCAGCAGTTCCTCGGCAATCTGATTCTATCCGGCGTGTTCGACCGCCACCCGCAGCTCAAAATCGTTTGTGCCGAGTTCGATGTGGGCTGGGTAGCCAATCTGGTTCAGCAAGTCGATTATTGGTTTGGCCGCGCCAGCACTTTCGATGCCGAAAAAAATATCAACAAGCTCCCGCCGAGCGCTTACTTCAAGACCAACGCTTTCTTTACCTATCAAGATGACCGCGCCGGCGTTCTGACAACTTCGGTCTTCGGCGCAGACAACTTTCTCTGGGCTAGCGATTATCCTCACGGCGTGACCACTTGGCCCAATTCACAAGCGACGATCGAGCGTAACTGCGCAGGAATCGATCCGGCCGTGAAACGGAAGCTCAATCGTGACAATGTCGCGAAACTCTACCGTCTGACCGCGTGAAAGAGTTAGAGCCTTTGACGGAACCCATCATTCCACTACTCCAGCACTCCAACACTCCACTATTTAGGAGAGTCTCCCATGAAGATCACCGTTGACCGCACCAAGTGCGAAGGCTACGCCAAATGCGTCCAAGCCTCGCCCAAAGTTTTTAGGCTCGACCAGAAAATGATTGCCGAAGTGATCGATCCCAAGGCCGATGCCGATGAAAAGATTGTGCTTGCCGCTAAAATCTGCCCGACCAAAGCCATCAGCCTCGAAGAGGAAGGTACCGGAAGAAAAATTTTTCCGGCAGAGTGAGGTGGAATTGTCGGGCACGCGATGCGCGTGAAACAGGCTCTCTATCCAAGAGTCATGGCAATTCGGCCATCAGCCGCCCATAACCCTGCACGGGCTGTCGCACATGCAGCCGTTTTTGAATTTCCCAACATTGCGCGAGTCCGGGATGGATCACCGGCACACCGAGATCCTGCTCGAGCGGCTCGACGATATCGAGGATGCGTAACTTACCGCCTTGAAAGTAAATCGCTTCCGCATCGCTATGGCGTAAAAATAGATTTCTCGCCTGATAATAGATGTCCGTTGATGACAGTCGTCCAACTTCTTCCCAAGGCCCGGGCAATTTTTCCAACGCTAACACCCTGAATCCTGCATCGGTGAAGTAGCGCCCCACGATGCTGGTGTCATCGAAGTCATAACCGATCCCGACGAATTTCTTGACACCGAGCGCCTTCATGGCGGCAATTTGATTGGTTCCCGAAGTGAAAATCGGAATCGCAAACCGAGTTTCCCATTTGGCAATCAACTCGGCCTCGCCTTTGTGACCGAGCAACATGAACGGCGGAGTTCCCGCAGGATGGATCAGATCAACTTTGTCTTGCGCCAATTCCGCGATTTTTTCTTCGTAGGCCGGGATTGCCGCCTGAAATTCTTCGATTCTTCCATGGCGGACGTTGTTGAAGAGCGGGATGACGCCGATCCCGTCAGGCAGGAGCTTGATCAACTCCACCAGCGAGCCGGATCCTTTGGTCGGCTTGATGATTCCCACCATACCGCGCCAGCAGTCGTAGACCATGTCGTTTCCTTTTCGATTTCGCGGAAGCTTTATTTGTCGTTATGGCGTTCGCGCACGACCTGCAACTCTTCTAAACACCCCGGGCACATATAAGCGGCATGCGGCAGAAAAATCAGTTCGTCTGGATCACGCGCCTCCATACAGATGCCGCAGAGGCGCTCTTGCTTGTGCAGTGACACGGCCGCTTTGCGTTCCGGCTCATCCGCAATAATTCCGCTACAGAGCTCGACGCACTCATTGCAAATCTGCACCGCTGGGCCGGCGATAAGTCGCGGCACCTCGTGCTCTGCTTTGCCGCAGAAGGAACAACTCGATTCCGCTTGCTTATCGACAAATTGCGGAATCTGCTGTTCCCAGCTGTCGCCGAAGGCCTTCTTTAGCGTTTCCTCCAAGGCCGTACCGATGTTTAGAAGTTGTCGTGCAATCTCAGTCCGCTTCGGCGTACTCTTCGATTCGAGAAAGCGTGTGACGGCGAGCTGGAAATGTTTCAGAGCAAGGGCATAGTGTTGCTCGGAGATGAGATCGGCGCATACCATGAATCCGAAATCGGACGGAGATTTTGCCATCGCGCTTTATCGGCGGCACGCCGTGAAGTCGTCCAACTAAATCATCACGGTGCCGCAATTGATGTTGTAGACCTGACCCGTGATATACGCGGCAGCATCGCTGGCGAGAAAGAGAATCGGACTGGCAATATCGTCGGGCTCGAGCACGTGGCCCAACGGAGTCGAATGCAAACGCGCCATCGTCTCTTCCTCGGTCCGGTGCTGGCGCGGCATATCCGTATTCGCCGAGCCGGGACAAATTGCGTTGACCGTGATGCCCTGCGGCCCGAGTTCACGCGCCAGAGCCTTGACGAAACCGATGATGGCCGCTTTGGACGCGGCATAATCGGCAAATTGCCGTCCGCCGGTATGGGCGATCGAGGATGCAATGCTAATGATTCTGCCGCTCTTCTGTTCACGCATGGCGGGGACGAACGCCCGCGCGCAAAGAAAATTACCGCCCAAGTTCACGTCGATTGTGCGATCCCAGTCCTCCTCGCTTTTGTTCACCACCGGCGCCTTCAGGTAAATGCCGGCATCGTTGACCAGAATGTCGATCCGGCCAAAACGCTCGAAGGTTCGATCGGCGAGCCGTTTCACTGATGTTTCGTTTGCAACATTCACCTCGAGCGCAATGGCTTCAGTTCCGATCGCCTGGAGCTCCGCTACCACACCGTTCGCTTTCTCGCACTGCAGATCTGCGACTACGACCCTCGCCCCTTCGCGGCCCATGCTCAGGCAAATGGCGCGCCCGATCCCCTGCGCGCCGCCGGTGATCACTGCGATTTTATCCTTTAACCTCATCATTCTGTTTGCGTGTACCTTCGTGAATTCTCCGGACGATCAGGGCGACCGCCGGTCGCCCCTACTTCTCTGTGTCCTTCATGTTCTCTGTGGTTGATTTCTTGTTTTCCGCATTACACCAAGCCACCATTGCAGTGAAACAACTGCCCGGTAATCGCGGCGCTCTCCGGCGTCGTCAGGAAGTAATACAATTCCGTGAGGTCTTCGGGTTGAGCGGTGCGGCCGAGCGGAATCGCCGAATACCAACGTTGCCGGCGCGCCTCCGGAGTTTCTTTTTCCATCACCCGCGGCGTGTCTGTTGGTCCCGGAGCCACCGTGTTGACGCGAATTCCATCGGGCGCGAGCTCCAAGGCCAGGCTCTTCGTAAACGCTACAATTCCGGCTTTTGCCGCCGAGTAGGGCGCGCGAAATGCCGACCCGGTGACGGCGTAGTTTGATGCCGTGTTGATGATCTGTCCGGCTCGCTGCTTTTGCATGATCCGGGCGACTTCGCGGCACATGAGAAAAGTGCCTTTCAAATTGGTATCGATAACGCGCTTGAACTCCGTCCAGGTA
>Ga0075423_10004064_pt1 | contig 13507 bp, 18 predicted proteins | sample SoiMethybrSBSTD2_FD_80114 | JGI IMG/M metagenome (GOLD analysis project Ga0075423, IMG submission 80114) | Bulk soil microbial communities from a Populus tree surrounding site in Tennessee, USA - Soil MetaG P. TD hybrid SBSTD2 | ecosystem: Environmental > Terrestrial > Soil > Tree plantation...
ATCGCATCGACAACGCCTGGAATTGTGCATAGGGTGAACGTGCTAACCACCGTGTCGACGCTGTTATCTGGCAGAGGAATGCGTTCCCCAGGTAAATCCAAGAATTCGATGTCCAGCTTCGTTCGGTGCCGTTGCTCTTGCGCGCGTCGAATCATCCCTGGGTTCGGTTCGAGTGCATAGACCTTGCTTACTTTCAGTGGGTCGTAGTGAGGGAAGTTGACTCCCGCTCCAACGCCGATTTCGAGGACCATTCCTTGAGCAAAAGGGACAATACGCTGACGTATTTGTTGAATAGGTTTGGGATTACCCAAGACAGTCACAAGGTGTGGATAGACGTGATCCTTGTAGAAGGGCATGGGAAAGTTCGTCGCTACTGTTCTTGCGACGGCTTATGATCTGGAGCCGCCTTAGTAAGTAGCGCGACGGTGGATTCTATCTCTGCGCGGGTCGTCGTTCGCCCCAGGCTGAAGCGGATCGCGCCCATTCCAATTTGTGGTGGAATCTTCATCGCTTTCAATACTGGCGATAGCTCTACTGAACCGGAATGGCAAGCAGAACCAGTGGAGGCGGCAACGTTTTCCATGCGAGCCAGAATCTCCGATCCGGCTCTCCCGATAAAGCTGACATTCAGAGTGTTTGGTAATCGCTCGGTGGGATGCCCATTGAAAGCAATCCGGTCGCCGAAGGCATCCTGCAACATGTTCCAGAAGAGATCGCGTAGTTGCCGTGCGGACTCCATGCCTAGCCACGACTGGGCTGTCGCGCAGGCGGCGCCCAAGCCGACGTCGAGCAGAATATTTTCAGTTCCGGCGCGGCGGCCCAATTCGTGGCCTGCACCGTGGATCAGCGGTTCCAATCGGACATTCTCGCGCACGAAGAGGGCTCCGACTCCCTTTGGTCCGTAGAGCTTGTGACCTGCGACCGATAAGAGATCGACTCCAAGCTCGTCGGTGCGAATGGCGACCTTGCCAACTGACTGTGCTGCGTCGGTATGGAAAAGAATGCCATGTTCACGGGCAATACGGGCAATGTCAGGAATCGGTTGAATCGTGCCGACCTCGTTGTTAGCGTGCATCACGGAAATCAGAACGGTCTCCGGGGTAATCGCACGGCGCACGTCATCAGGATCGACGCGGCCGAATCCGTCCACGGGCAAGTACGTTGCGGTGGCGCCGAGCCGCTCGAGGAACCGACACGGATTGATGACAGCAGGATGTTCCACTTGCGTTGTGATGAGGTGAGCTTTGGTTGTCTCCTTGGCGAAGAACACCCCCTTCAGCGCGTGATTGTTGGATTCGCTTCCCCCGCTGGTGAAGACGATCTCGTTCGGCCTGCACTTGAGTAGCGTGGCGACCTGCGCGCGTGCATTCTCGATGGCGCGTGTTGCTGGTTCGCCAGCCCAGTGTTCGCTGGAAGGATTGCCGAACGGTTCAGCCAAGACGCCGCGCATGGCATCCCCCACCTCGGGCGCAATGGGCGTGCTGGCATTGAAATCTAAATATATGCGTGGCGCTGCTGATGGGTTCAGCATAGGAGTACCCTCCACGGCGTTATAGCCCTCTTGCGTCATGTGACGCCCTTCTGACTCATGGGTGTCTTCGTTTTTTGGCGCCCGGCGCTTGACATCAATGACCGCCCAGATAGACTATCAAATAATCAAGCGAGTGATTGAATATGTCAAATTATGTAGACAAACGCGGATTCAAGGACTCGGCCTACGGGCAGCTCGCCCGTATTGGCAAGGCGCTGTCTAGCCCGAAACGGCTGGAGCTGCTCGACCTGCTTTGCCAAACGGACAGAACGGTCGAGATTCTCGCTCGTGAAACCGAGATGAGCGCCGCGAACACCTCCCAGCACCTTCAAGTGATGGAGGCGGCGCGACTGGTACGAGCAAAGAAGCAGGGGCGGTTTGTGGTGTATTCGCTGGCGGATGCGTTGGTCAGCGACTTTTTCCGGGCGTTCCGTGTCTTGGCAGAAGATCGTTTGGCTGAGATTGAACAACTCCGACGCCGGTTCCTCGAAGCGGTCGCGGACCTCGACCCAGTGGATGCGGAAGCCCTGATCGATCGAGTTCAAAAGGGTGAAGTTGTCGCGATTGATGTGCGTCCTATCGAGGAATACAAAACGGCGCATATTCCCGGAGCCTTGGCCCTGCCGTTGCATGAACTGAAGCGGCGCTTGTCTGAACTGCCTCGCAACAAAGAGATTGTCGCGTATTGTCGCGGCCCGTATTGCGTGCTGGCAATTGACGCGGTCCGGCTTCTCCGTGCGCGCGGGCTGCGGGCGCATCGGCTGGAAGCCAGCGTTCAGGACTGGCGAGCCCGTGGACTTCCCGTGGCAACCGGTATGGAACAAGGCTCAACCAAAACTCTACAGAGGAGCGCCCGATGATCCTACGTCAACTGCTTCACCGCGACCCAGTCGTAGCAGCCTCTTATGTTTTCGGTTGAGGAGGCAAAGGCTTGGCCGCCGTGTGCGACCCCATTGATGAGCCTGAGCTCTATCTGCGGACTGCCGAGCAATCCGGAATGAAAATCCGCTACGTCGTGGATACGCACGTACACGCCGACCATGTTTCCGGAGGTCGCAGACTGGCCGAGATGACCGGTGCCAAGTATGTGCTTCACGCCAGTTGCCGGGCCGGGTACGAGTTCTTTCCTGTCGGAGACGGTGACAATCTGGATCTAGGCAACGTCCAGGTCCGGATATTGCACACGCCGGGCCATACTCCCGAACACATTTCTCTTTTGGTTACCGACAAGACTCGCGGGCTCGAGCCTTGGTTCCTACTCAGCGGGCACACTCTGATGGTTGGCGATTTGGGAAGAACCGAGCTGGCCTCTAGTGCAGAGCCGGGAGCGCGCTCGTTATTTGAAACGGTCCAGAAATTGAAATCACTGCCTGACTATCTGGAAGTTTTACCGGGAGCCTTTTCGGGCTCGGTTTGTGGGCGATCCTTGAGCGGTAAGCCGATGTCCACGATTGGCTTCGAGCGCAGGTTCAACAAGGCCTTCCAGATCGACGACAAAGACGAGTTCGTGCGCCACATGACGCAAAACATACCGACGCCACCTCCGGAAGCCGCCAAGATACGAGCCACCAATCTGGGCGCAGCTGCATGCGGAAGTGAGTGATCTCCTCAAAATGTCAGTTACGGCCGAGAGCCGCGTTTCCCAGGAAGAGCCAGCTATGGATGAGCTACATGGCGAGATGAAGTTAGGCCTGCGGGAGAACGTTGGCCAGTTCTCGCTCCTGGTCCTGCTCAATGTGTTCGTAGGAATGATCGTCGGGCTGGAAAGAACCGTCGTTCCATTGATCGGCGAGAAGGAGTTCGGGCTCGTCTCCAAAACCGCCATCGTCTCCTTCATTGTCAGCTTCGGTGTTACGAAAGCCATCTGCAACCTGTTTGCCGCTCGGGTTTCGGAAACCGTCGGCCGCAAGAAGGTGTTGGTAGTCGGCTGGCTGGTTGGCCTTCCTGTCCCGTTCATCATTATTTTTGCCAATCGTTGGTTCTGGTTTGATGTGGCGAATGTGTTGCTTGGCGTCAACCAGGCCTTGTGTTGGTCGATGACGGTGATTATGAAAGTGGACTTGGTTGGCCCGAAGCGGCGTGGGTTGGCGCTAGGACTGAACGAGTTCGCTGGCTACCTTGCCGTCGGCTTTACAGCTTGGATTACCGGTTACATCGCGTCGGTCTACGCTCTTCGGCCGCAACCGTTTTATCTCGGTATCGGCGTAGCTTTTGCAGGCTTACTGCTGTCGTTGTTGTTGGCGAAGGAAACGCGGCAGTACGCCAAGCTGGAAGCTCGGCTGCACCACGCGTCTGTTGCCGCGGTCTCGGTAGGCGAGAAAGGCCCGTCAACTTCCCAGCCTTCCATGCGCGAGATCTTTGCCCAGGCATCTTGGAAAGACCGGAATCTGTTTTCGTGTAGCCAAGCCGGATTGGTCAACAACCTTAACGATGGAATGTCGTGGGGCATTTATCCACTGTTCTTCTCTGGCCTCGGGCTGGGAGTATCTGCAATCGGGACCATCAAAGCTGTGTATCCTGCGGCCTGGGGCGCTCTGCAAGTCTTGACCGGGCCGCTGAGCGACCGCTGGGGACGGAAGTGGCTGATCGCGGGCGGGATGATCGTGCAAGCCGGTGCGATCTGGCTTACGGTCGCAGTTCCGAAGTACCCAGCTTGGATCGTAGCTGCTCTGTTGCAGGGGGTTGGCACGGCAATGGTGTATCCGACGCTGCTGGCCGCTATCAGCGATGTTGCGCATCCTGAATGGCGCGCGAGCACCATGGGAGTTTATAGGTTTTGGCGAGACCTCGGATACGCAGTCGGCGCACTGATCTCGGGCATTATCGCCGACCTGCTGGGGATGCGGGCCGCAATTCAAGTTGTGGCGGTGCTAACTCTGCTTTCCGGCCTGCATGTGGCAATCAGAATGCGGAATACGCTCATCCACGGTTCCGCGACAGGGCTGGAGGGCGTCCCGATCTTAACGACAGGTGAGTGGAATTCCGAGCACGAGCGCTCGAACAACTAGAGAATCAGTTGGGAGGTATTGTGAGCTCCAAACACACTGCGATTGTACGCAGCGGTACCGGTTGGCGGGGTAAAATTTGGCTTCGGCGGCGCGCGCACACTGAGTCAAACCAGCGACTGATGTATACCTCGGCATGAGCTTCACCGCAGTAATACCGGGCTCCGGCCGCGTTGGCGGTTTCAGAATTCCACCGGTACACGGTAAGATCGGAATCTCCGCATCGAATTACGAACCAGTGGATGGGATTAGTGGTAACGAGTACACAGACTTCACACCTGAATTCCTGCATCGTTGCCAGGTGCTCAGTTCCACATATCCGTGGTTAGTCAAGCTCACTTCAAGGCCGGTCGCAGATTTGGTGTACGAATCATGAGTTCGCGACTTGTTCCCTGTTCACGGTACCACGCAGGTGGGCGGCATGATCCATCATCCAAACCTCGGGAATGATTTCGCCGACCAGTTGTCCGTGACAGAAAAGGTGCACCACCGAACTCTCAGAAACCACAATACCAACCGCTTTGGTAACAGCACTCATGTTGGCGGCGGCAATGTGACGGCTGCCTAGTCCCAGCGGCACATCCACTTGTTCGGCCACGGCTCAGGGAGAGCTAAATTATGGAGCTAACACATCGATATCGCGTGGTCGCCTGGTGGACGTCCGGCTATGAAAAGCAGAACGATCACCCCAATAAGCCTCGTCTTTCTTGACATGGTCACCTCTCCTGCATCGCGGTACTCATAGCGGAGGGCACGTTCACTTCCCGCACCGGTCTGTCCACGTCGCTTGGACGTGCCGGAGCTTCCAGACCGTCAGTCAGCAGGAAGCCTTGGAGGCCAATTGCACTTGCCCACACTGTTGGCAGATTTCGGATATAGCCAGTCTCGGCCTGGAACAACATATTCTCGGAAAGCAAGACCTGGGGATAGGAGGCCTTCAACAGGCCGTATCGCTTGTAAATCAATTCGTAGGCCCGCTGTGCTCGCGGCAGGGTTTCCGTACGATAGCGGCCCGCCATAATCTTGGCGGTGCGGTAGTTCTCTACAAACGACGCCGACCGCTCGCGCAGAACCAAGTCAATACGCTTGACCTCCGCCTGCGAGCGCTCCAGGTCTGCCTGCGCCGCTTGGATATTGCCTTGATTGTGAGCGAACAGTTTCAGCCGCAAGCCGACTTCTGCAAAGTCTTGGAGACCAACGGCACGACCGGTCATCTCCTGCTGTTCGAGGTTCTGTTCCAGTCCTCCTCGCAGGACAAGATCAGGTACTCGCTCGCGGCGCGCTCACGCAGGGCTGCCTCCGCCCGCATGACTCCGACCCGGGCGATACGCACGGCCGGGCTGTCCTGCAATAGGGCATCAAGGAGCTGCTGCTCGTTCAGTTCGGGGAGGTTCTCCTGCCAGACTGCCACCCAAGGTTGCCTCCCGGACGGTTGGGTTACCGACAACTACAGCGAGCGACGTCAGCGCGCGACGACGCGCATGCTCCGCTGCAATAACTGCAAGGTCCGCCTCTTGCGCTGCCACCTCTGCTTGTAAGACTTCGCTCTCGTTCTGCTGGCCGATGTTGAGGAGCTGGCGGCTGTATTTCGCAGTCTCAGAGGAGATGCGCGAGATCTCGTTGCGCATACCCACCATCTCCTGTGCCGCGAGAGCTTGGTAGTACTGGATCTTCACCGCGTTAACGAACTCTATGAACATCTGAATCTGACGTTTGCCGGTATCCGAGCTGAATCCGATGTCAAATAGATGGAGATCTGGATCTTCATCAAACCGGCGGCCGAAATCGTTGGTAATGGCTGCGATGGTGTCATAGCCACCGACTCTTCGATAGAGAGATTTTTCACCCGCGTCCTTCTGCGCTGCGACAACTCCAGAGCTGTGGATAACTATCAGCAAGAGGGCTGAGGTTACGATGCCTCGCATGGCTCTACCTGCCTTCCCTGGATGAGTCATTCCCCGCTGATCCGGTGGAACGCAACAGCGCAGTATACCTGCACAGGGATTGTTGACGTAGCATTGCCATAACACTCGTTGAGGGTTCTGAGCGCTATGGCTTGGTTTCAGTAATTGCAGTTGACGGTCATTGGAAATAGCAGTTACGATGCGTGCCATGTGGCGATGCCTGATCGGGCTCGTCAGCTTCGTGCTGCTCGTCGTAACCGTGGTGTCGATTGTATCGCCTTGGTTCGGCCTCCATCCGACTACAATACGAACTTCTCGGCGGGCGATTTTTCCCAGTGTTGCAATTCCATTCTTTTTTCAGAGTGCGCTTCCCGACTCCTCATTCTTCCTGAGCAAGCGGCCCACACTGCAATCGCGTCAAGCCTACGACATTGTGGCACGCGATTGCGTACGGCTCTGTTAAACGCCCCGGCCATTGCCGCGACAATCCTCTAACTTGGGATGCCCGCTTCATCGGGTAATAAGGAGGAGACAATGGGATCAAACGCGAAAGTCGCAGGCTGCCGCGATCGTGGCACTAATCGTTGGCGTCGTCGGTACACGCCGCCTCACTCCGAAGGGAGAGCTCTTCGGAACGATCGAGCTTCAACTAGCCTATCGGAAGCCGGCGCGAAGCAACATAGCGGGCGAATAACAATTACTTAGGGGTGGTATGCAAACGCAAAGCGATACAGTCTCGGGTGGTGAGGCGGCGGTGCGCACCGGCGCGTGCATCGTGGGCGGAGGACCGGCCGGACTGATGCTCGGGTTGCTCCTCGCCAAGCGCGGGGCCGACGTTGTTGTCCTCGAGGCGCACGAGACCTTCGACCGCGAGTTCCGCGGCGAAGTCCTCCAGCCCAGCACGGCACGCCTCCTCGATCAGATCGGCCTGCTTCCCTACATCCTCGAGCAGCCGCATCTCCTACTGCGGGAGGGCCGACTCCTCGTCAACGGTCGGCAAAAGGCCGGATTCAGCTTCGACAAGATCGCACCCCAGTATCCTTATGCCATCTGGATGCCCCAGCCGGTATTCCTCGATGCTGTAGCTAGGAAGGCGGCCCCGTATCCCGGGTTTCACCTCTGGATGGGAGCGCATGTAACCGAACTCGTCCAGGAGGGCGACGCGGTGGTCGGAGTCCGTGGCTTGCGCCACGGGAAGGTGCCGTTCACGATCCGGGCCGATGTGGTGGTTGGGGCCGACGGGCGCCACTCGATGATCCGCAAGCTCGGCAATTTCGCGATCGATTACGAGCACCATGATTTCGATATGATCTGGTTCGTCGTCGATCCACCGCCGGACTGGTCCCGGACGATCTATTTCTCCGTCGGAACGGCGCCGCTCCTGCTACTGCCGAAATACCCGAATCAGATCCAGGTTGGCCTAGTGCAGCGGGTGGGCGAGTGGCGCGACTGGATCCGCAAGGGGCCCGAAGCGGTGCGGAATCACGTCAGCTCGCTCAGCCCGTTGTTCACCAAGTTCGCCGCAGAACTGCGCGACCTGAGGCCATTCTTCCCACTGCCTGGAGTCATCTTGATGGTCCGCGAGTGGGCGCGCGACGGGCTCCTGCTTATCGGCGACGCAGCCCACACCATGAGTCCGGCGGGGGCCATTGGCGTAAACGTGGCGCTATCCACTGCGGCAGTCGCGGCACAGGAGATTTTCCCGCGGCTCGGTGCGGGCCCCATCCCCAAAAGCGCGCTCGCCCGAGTGCAGGCGTTGCGCGAGGAGGACGTCCGGACCATGCACCGGCTGCAACGCACTGCTGGCTCAACGCTCCTCGGAACGGGATCGCGCAGTCGGATCATACGTTGGGTTATCCCGCGTCTGATGGCGCTCGCCATCAGGGTGGGATTGTTTCCGATCCTGCAGAGACGACTGTTCTTTGGCGTGCCTCTGCCGCCGCTCGACCCAGCCTTCAGCTTCCGGGATGCCGGGCCCGCATCCGGCGCGATGCGCTCAGTTGCATGATTGGCGAAGTTGTTGGGGTACTTGATACCTCTGACATTGCTTTGCCCTTATACTTTCCGCGCAAGGTAAAGAGGCCAGAATGAGACCGGAGCTGCGCAAGGACCCGGCTTGAGATTATCGAGGCGTAACAGTTCCGCCAGCTTGCGGGCATCGATGCGGTCATTCTTATTGCCCTCTTTCAGCAGAGCCGTCTTCCGCGGGTTGCACACCACTAACTTCTGAACATGGGGCTTCAGCAGATCATGGAGCCAGGCCGCCCAAGTGTTCATGAGGGTGCTCCTTTTCGTAGGTGGTGGTGCTTGCGCTCACAACCTACTCCAAAAAGGGGCGCCCCTTTTATAATGCGATTACGCCAGCTATCATCAATGCGCCGGTTACCGAACTGCCTGATTGAGTGATGCTTGCAGCAATCGTCAACGGTGGCATCCCGGCCGTGGATGTCGTGCTGAGTTGGCAATTGCCTGTAATATTCTGGCCCCGCGCTGGTGGATCCGAAGGTCGAACTGAAGCTGGATTTGAAGGAGGACGTGAAGTTCTCACGCCTCCTCCGCATCCACATAGTAGAACGACAGCCGAAAGCAGCCATGAAGTCCTCGATAAGTGTTTCATGGAACCTTCTCCTAGTTGCATTCTGGGCGTTCTTTGGCCAATGGGTGGTAGCTCGGTTCCCAGATTCCCTTAGTGCGGCGAGACGGGGAACCTGCGTGGTTCACCTTTCATCCTTCGGGATGGCTTTGTAGCCGTGGGTTATACCAGTTCTATCCGTGTATACGCCCACAATCTGACCGTCATCATTGATTGCGTCGGGCTGGCAGCGGAGGCGGCGGGATTTAAACGGCTCGTGCGAGAAGCGACTGTGGAATCCGGAAACACGACCGACGTGAACCTGGTCGTGCAGGTTGGAGCCAGCCCGGAAAGCGTGACTGTGAAGGCTGCGCCTCGGCCCAGATTCACTATGAGTCCCACCAGATTGATGGCATGATCGCCCGTCCTCAAATCGAAGGATTACCGCTCAATGGACGGAACTTTGTCAGCCAGCAGTCGTAACAGAATTCTGTCCACTTAGTGCTGGAACGAAATGTTCAGCCCAGTGGTCAGCAGAACATCGTTCTGCTTCTTGCCCGCAGGCGGATTGGTGACGTAAATATCACCGAACGCATTCTGCCATCCTAACCATTTATTCAGCTTGGTCACGGTGCCAAAGTTGAATATTGCGCGGTACTCGCCAGCATTACTCAGGTCCGGATAAGCGTACAACTTCTGTGTGAGGACGGTGGCTTCACCGAATTTATGCATCAGCTCTTCGCCGATTGTAAGTGCGGCGATATTGCGCTGCAGGCTCGAATAGTTTTCCCGCGTGTAGTTGCCCCCTCCGAGCAGATCGAGAGTTGTGCGATCACTCTTGATGACGTGCAGACCGAGTCCGGCGCTGAACACCGAACGCAAATTCAGATCCTGCAGAGCATCGGTCTGAAAATCTGCTCCTACAAAGCCAAAAAGGCGGCCGCTAAGATCGTGGTCATAACGAATGCCGCCTTGAGTCGCTTGCGCTGTAGTGCTCGGAATCGCTCCCGGAGCATCATTACCTGCAAAGACGGAGTTTACATACATCCCCAGGTGATCGTTGGTGGTCTTCCGGTCGGCTGTAAAGGCGAGGGCCAAATTTTTCGTCTGGCTATTGCCACGCGTCAAAGCAAAACTCATGTTGGCATCCCCGTTCCAACCCTGCAGCAAGCCCGGATGCAGGGATTTCTGATAGGCAGTTTCTTCGGACTCATTACGTAGCGATGAAATTGAATCCTTGGGTATTAACACTGGCCCCTTTTCGCGGGTCTCGACTTCCACATTGTCTTGCGAAGCTTTGATTTTGCCCACGAGTGGCTGACGATTACGCACCGTGATGTGCAGCGGATCTGTCGAATTGATTTCGCTGATTGCGGCCCACTGTACGGTGACTTCTCCGGCGAATTCGGTTTTGATCACCAGAGCTTTGACGTCTGACTTCATGATGAGTCCGCTGAGACGGTCGCCGTTACTCATCACGATCTGGTCGGCGAAAGAATACGGATGAAAGAACAACGCGGCAAGAAACAATGTCGAAAACTGTAATCTACGCATGGGATTTCTCCTTAACACGGTTAATACAGGTACTAATGGTTGGCGTTCGTCTAGGCTCCGAAGATTCTCAGTCCAGGAGCTGAAGGTCGGATCTTGACCTTAGCACTGAAAATCCCGTGCGGGGGATTGCGCTTAGTACAGAATTCAGAATTCAGATTTCAGCATGCCAAGCCGGATCAGCTGGTAGTCCTCCCATTGCACCAGTAATTCTCAAAATTACAGCGGTTACGGATGCGTTATGCCCAACCTGAGTGCCACATTTATGCCGCTGTGGCTGGACGCGATTCCGGTTGCTCTTGCGCCACGGTGCCAGTCTCCTGCTGATGTATCGTCTCTGAATTGATTTGTGCTCCCACCAGGAGGGCGAATGCTGTCCAGTAAAGCCAGACCATGAGAGCAACCGCTGCCGCCAAGGTGCCGTAAGTCTTGTTAAGCCGACCGAAATTTCTGAGGTACAGACCTAGAGCACTGGAAAGAGCCAACCAGGTGGCCAAAGCTATTACCGCTCCTGGCAGCGAGGAACGGAAGGGTCGCCGCGAGCTCGGCGCCCACATATAGATCAGCTCAATCGAGAGCACCGCGCAGCTGACAGAGAGCACCCATCGCAAATATGGCCACAGGGCGACGAAGATGGCACCCAACCCTACTTTTCCAGCCAACCATCTGCCGAAGCCGGGGCCTACGACTAGTAGGGACAGAGCCATGATCGCCAGGGTTCCCACCGCAAACATTAGGGCTATGGCCAACAATCGTCGTTGTACAAAGCTGCGCTTATCGGGCAAGTCGTAGGCTACATTCACAGCCTCGATGAGCGCCGCAACGCCACCTGAGGCAGCCCAGACTGTCGCTAAAATTCCAACAGAAAGAAGGCTTCCGCCATGTGGCGTGATCACATCTCTCAGAACAGTGCGAACCAAACCCATGCTATCCGGTGGGACAAACCTGGCCATGAGCACGAGGATCTGATCAAATAAGTTTGGTAAAGGCAAAAGAGCGACGGCTGCGGCGAACGTGATGAGAAGCGGAAACAACGACAGAACAAAGTAATATGACAGGCCTGCGGCCAACTGACTTATATGCTTTGCCTGCACTCCGGCGTATGTTAGCCGAACTAGCCGCCTGACATAGCCAACTCCGCGCTGGGTCATGTTCGCAGGCGTTTCAGAGACAAGCTGGCGCACATGCGAGGATGCGAAATTCCTGGTTGACACGGTACCTCCCAGCGTTCTTGAGAACCGGGGCAGAGTGCTCAGACAACCATTCGGCGAGACTTCGTCCAAGGGGCTCCGCCAATTCTACTCCTCTGTGTCGCGCTCCATCCCTGAATCAGCAATCAGGGGCTTGATCGAATGCCTCCTGAGCAAAGTTCTTCCATTCACATCCTTGGCTTGCGCCACCCACGAGCCAACTGCCAGAGCAAAACGCCTCCGTAACCTAAAGCAAGCACGTCATCGTTCGAGTAGATTGCATTCTCGCACTCCACTATGCTGAATCGGTGAGATTCCCTGCGGATCAGCTCTTGGGTCTTGTAGTTGCAACCAGCTTTTCTGCAGGGCTGAATGTCTATGCCACTCTCGCGACCTTGGGCCTGCTCGCTCATTTGGGTGTGCTCTCATTACCAGGGGCTCTGCACCTATTGGCCAACTGGTGGATTATTTCCGCCAGTGCAGGAATGTTTGCCATAGAATTTTTTGCGGACAAGGTTCCAGCCTTCGATCTGATCTGGAATGCACTCCATACATTTGTGAGAGTACCAGTCGCGGCCTTGATCGCTTATGCTGCTACTTCCCAGCTTCCTGCGGAAAAACAACTTCTGGCCACTTTGCTGGGAGGTGCCATCGCTCTCGCGGCACATGGAGGAAAAACTGCAGTGCGCGCCGCGGTTACGCCATCTCCTGAACCGCTCTCGAATATCGGTTTGAGCCTGGGAGAAGACGCAGTTGCGATATTTCTCACATGGTTTGCCACTCGGCATCCTTATTGGGCTGCGGCCATTGTGTTCGTCTTCTTGGCGATTATTATCCTTCTGATAGGCTGGGTATTACGTGCGCTACGTGCCCTGTTCCGCGGTGCCGAACGCAAATTATTATCCTAGTCAGCGTAGCGCTGCCCCGAGTCTTTCTCCTATTACCTGCGACAACGCTTCCACTTAACTAACTGTGGTTCCCATTGCGCGCTACAGGAACCGGAGATCAATGTTTCTTCCACACTTCGCTGCCCGCCACCATTGTCCACTCGACTTTTGCGTCCTTGATCTTATCCGCGGGAATTTTGAAGAGATCATCCGAAAGCATCACCAGGTCCGCGTACTTCCCGGGCGTAATCGATCCCCGGTTTTGTTCAACAAAATTCGCATAGGCTCCATTGATTGTGTACCCGCGAATCGCAGTCTCAAGATCAATCGTCTGCTCTGGTATCCACCCCCCTTCTGGCTTGCCGTCGAGTCCCTTTCGCGTCACAGCCGTATAGATCCCAATCAAGGGCTCCATTTCGGCGACATTCCAGTCCGAAGCAAACACCAGCGTAGCGCCAGCATCCCGCAAACTGCGGAATGCCCAGGCATATTTCCAGCGCCTCGGACCGACCGCTCTCGCCCACTGTCCGGTGATATCAGGCGCGCAGTGCCTCGGTTGCATGCACGCAATCACGCCCAACTGCTTGAACCGCGGAATATCCTTCTCGTTCAGACACTCGATGTGAATTAGCTCATCCCGCCGGTCACGCGGCCCGTTCTGTTTCTCTGCGTACTCAATCGCATCCAACGCCGTGCGGATTCCACGATCCCCGATCGAATGCACGAACACCTGGAACTTCATCCGATCCAGCCGGGCCACAACTTCTTTGAACTCGTGCGGCGGATAGTCCAGTTCCCCGCGCGTCTCCGGCCGATCCGCGTACGGTTCGAGCAACGCCGCCGTATGCGGCTCGATCACGTCGTCGA
>Ga0075423_10004066_pt1 | contig 13504 bp, 12 predicted proteins | sample SoiMethybrSBSTD2_FD_80114 | JGI IMG/M metagenome (GOLD analysis project Ga0075423, IMG submission 80114) | Bulk soil microbial communities from a Populus tree surrounding site in Tennessee, USA - Soil MetaG P. TD hybrid SBSTD2 | ecosystem: Environmental > Terrestrial > Soil > Tree plantation...
GCTGCGGTCGCGACATGAGTAGACACGAATGCCGATGTCGCCAAGCCATCCGCCGCCAAGGCGCTGCCGGCGTTGAAACCAAACCAGCCGACCCACAAAAGAGCAGCACCGATTACGCTAAACGGCAGATTGTGTGGCGGCATCGCCTCCTGGCCATAGCCCATCCGCTTGCCAAACATAATTGCTGCCACAAGAGCGGAGGCTCCTGAACTGATGTGGACGACGGTGCCGCCGGCAAAATCCAACGCGCCCATTTCTCGCAGGAAACCCTTGACTCCCCACACCCAGTGGGCGAGTGGATCGTATATAAACGTTGCCCAAAGAATGATGAAAAGCAAAAAGGAACTGAATTTTATACGCTCCGCAAATGCACCCGTGATCAAAGCCGGAGTAATTATTGCGAACATCATCTGGTAGATCATAAAAGCCGCGTGCGGGATGGTCGCAGCGTAATCAGCATTGGGCTCCGGACCGACTCCGTTTAGTCCAATCCAATCCAGGCTTCCGATCCACCCACCGCCGATGTCTGGCCCGAATGCAAGGCTGTAGCCCCACAACGCCCACTGTATCGTGATCACAGCGACAATGATGAAGCTGTGCATGATTGTTCCTAGGACGTTTCTTCGTCGCACCAAACCACCGTAAAAAAGAAACAGTCCAGGAATGGTCATCATCAGCACCAATGCCGACGACGTGAGCATCCACGCAGTGTCGCCTTTGTCAATTTTGGGTTGAGCCGCAGCTACGGGTGGAGCTGGGCTTGGCACCCCGCTTGGCGGCGGCGTGACCGCAGGTGTCGTGGGCGTGGTTTCGGTAACACCCTGAGCAAACGTGCCCAGTGGAATTGACCACCAAAATAAACACAAGACCAGCAAGAGCATCAGGCAGGTTTTCGTTCCTTGGTTCTTCACAACATTGCTCCTTCCATCTGCGCAATAATTAAGCAGTTAAGTGGAATTTAAGGTAGTCTGCGCAGGTTAGAGCAACGTATATGCCATCGTACAGCACACTTTTAATCTTTGAGTTTTTCGCTAGTTAAGTTGGAAAAGGGAAAATCTTTACCAGGACTAAACGCCTAAATATTAGACAACTGCATAACTATTATGCAGATCGCTTCGCTGGAGAATAAATTAATTGATTAGGTTCTTTTGCCAAATCTTTGAGCTTTTCCTTGTCGACTTCGATACCATGCCCCGCCGTCATAGACGGATACGCTTTATTGCGAGTCACGGAGATGGGGCTAAAAATATTTTGCTCGCCGAGCCGCATGAAACCGGTCATTTCGCCGCCCGGTTGGCCATTCTTTAACGCGCAGTGAAGCTGCATTTCGGCGGCGGAAAGTATCGTCGTGCACGCGCTGCCTTGGCCGATGACGACGGGAAGTCCCTTGGCGCCGAGAACCGTCGCGACGTCGAACCCCCTTTGAAATCCTCCGATATGCGTGAGCTTGATTTTCAAAAGATCCGCTGCTTGCTCTTCGAGCACGGCCAGCGCCTCTTCCGGCGAACTCACGCTTTCCTGCGCAGCGATGGGAATACCGACCGCGCGACGCAGTTGAGCGAGGCTTCGGAGATCGCCTCGCGCGAGCGGCTGCTCAGCATCCGTGATATGAAATTGAATCAGTTCGTTCAAGATCCAACGAGCGTCAGTGAAAGAATACGCAGCATTGCCGTCGACCCGGATCGACGCTTCAGGACCGACAGTCTGGCGGACGGCGCGGACTCGTTCGATATCTTTTTGATGATCTTCCTGGCCGATTTTGATTTTGAAAGCTTGAAAGCCCTCTCGCTTCAGTTGACCGGCGCGTAAGCCGATCGCTTCCGGACCGAGATCGATCCCCAATCCACCCACAAGCTCAATCTCGCGCCGATAGGGTCCGCCGAAAAAGCGGCAGAGCGGCACCCGATATAACTTGCCCAAAGCGTCGAAGAGTGCCGTCTCGATGGCCGCTTTTGTGATCGGATGGCCGTAACGAACTCGATGAAGTTTACTCAGAACGGTGCCGGTTTCTTCGACGTCCATACCGATGAGCGCCGGCGCGAAATAGTTTTGCGCCATGATCTCCATCGTCTCCAAGGTCTCGTAAGTATTACCCGGCCGCCCCTGAGTGCCCTCACCCCAACCTTCGATGCCGTTCTCCATTTCCACCCGAATGATCAAAGAACGACAATCCTCGAGGAATCCCGCGGCGCCGCCGTAAATTTCTTTGACTGGCAGTATCAGTGGATAGGTGTCAATGGCGACGATTTTCATCATTTACTTCGGAGGAATTCCCCTATGCGCGAGACATCATCGATTTTCTCTAAATTCTCGACGGACTCGACCAAACGCTCCAGCTGCCGCCCGGACAAAATCGCGTGGGTCAATTTGCGCGCCTTGTTTTCGACTTCCAACTGACTCATGGGGTTTTTCGGGGTCCCTTTGAAATGGACGACCAGTGCCGAGTGGCGCTGCCCTTTTGCTAGACCGATGGTCACACGCGCGGCGCGGTCCCAGCCTTTCTGTTCGATCTCATGGTCGACTTTGAGCCGAACCTTACGCATCATCGCAAGAATTTTTTTATCCTTGAGCTTCTTCTCGTCAAACGAGTCCGGATCGGTCGGATCAAAATAAAGACTCAGCGCGACGCAGAAGGGGATACTGTACTGCGCCATCATCAAATCTCTGGGCTGATAAATGGCATGATGGGTGATTAGTTTTTCGATCCCGCCGATGACGATTTCCTGAACATCTTCCGGATCGAAATTTATCTGTTGCCGCAATTTTTGCAGCGCTTCGATCGGCGCATGGGCGTTAATGTGGCAGGCGCAACGCTTGATACAAATATTCATGCTTTCGAATTCGCGTCCCAGGCGGTAGGTGAGATAGGAAAGCTTAGGCGCATCGGAATATGTCTGGCAAAATCCAAACTTTCCTTCGAGAACGGTTTCCGGTCCGGCGAAGCCTCTGCTGGCCAGCAGTGCCGCCGTCACGCCTCCTTCCGCTGCTTTACCGAGATGGAGCCGTTTGATCATGGCTCCCTCCTGGCAACGGGAGAACTCGATCAGTCCACCGGAGTACGAGCCGGCGATGCCCAGGGCGTTGACCATCTTGCGTTCGTTGAGACCCAAAAGCCGACCTGCGGCGACCGCAGCGCCAAAAGTACCGGTCAACCCGGGCGCGTGAAAACCTCGCTTCTCAAGGGAATTCCCCGCGGCGACGCCGATGCGCGACATCACCTCGCAGGCGGCGACGAACGCGGTCAGCAACGATTTACCATCGACTTGCTTTTCTTCCGCCATCGCGAACGCGGGGAGGAACGCCGTTGCACCAGGATGAACGCCCGCTCCCGGTTGGCGCACATTGTCGAGCTCGAACGCGTGAGCCATCACGCCGTTTGCCAGTGCCGCTTGTGCCGGCTGCGCGGTCCAGCTCTCTCCCACAACCGTAGAACGGCCGCGCAGAGCCGAGTCGCGAACGAATTCACTAACGGTTTTGCTCCACGGCTTCGTCGCTCCATATAAGCAAACCGCCAGAGTGTCTAAGATACAGTTCTTGGCTCGATCGATCACTGCTGCGGGAATCTGCCGATAATTGAGCTTGAGCGCAAAACGCGCGAGGCGTTGCGTAGAGTTCATAAAAATTAGCGCAGGACCTTGGCCCCGGCCTCTTTGAGCACGTCACGCATCTGAACCGTCAGATCGTCGAAAAACTTGCTGAGTGGCGGTCCCTTGAGATAACCTTCCTCAAACTGATTTTGCTCCAAGTACTGCTTCCACGTCGCGGTTTTCTCAAAGCGGTCGAAAACTCCTTCCCAGTATTGAACCACTTCCCGCGATACTCCCGGCGGCGCCACGACACCGCGGGCCTGCGGAATGAGCGGAACATCGATGCCTTGTTCCTTGATGGTCGGGACATGGGGCAATGACGCGAGCCGTTTTTCAGTCAGAGAAGCGATCACCCGCAAATTCCCGGCGCGAATCTGCTCGCCGGCCTCCTGCGGTTCAATCACCATCATTTGTACGTGACCGCCGAGAAGATTGGAGAGGCGCTCACCGCCGCTCGGAAAAGAAATGAAATTCCACTGGGCACCGGTGGCCTTTTGGATCAAAAGGCGCATCAGGTTATCCCGCGAAGTTATCGTGCCGCCGGACTGGGCAAGTTGTTTTGGACTTTTCTTGGCCGCGTCGATGAAGTCCTTCATATTTTTGTAAGGCGAATCCGCCTTAACCGCAATGACCGCCGGCTCCAAAACCAATCGGACGATCGGAGTCAAATCCTTTACGGTGACCGTCGCCTCGGCAGTGGTCAACGGATTGGTCACCCACACACCGGTAAAAAAACCGATGGTGTGGGTCTCACCCTTTTTTTCCGCGAGATAGAAAATCGCGACGGCAGGGCCACCGCCAGGCTTATTGACCACCTGCATGCGCTGCGAGATGAGCTTTTCTTTTTGCAGCAGTTCGGCGATCGCGCGCGCCAACAGATCCGATCCCCCTCCGGGTCGGGTATGAACAACGGCTTCGATCTGTTTGCTGGGCTTAAATTCCTGGCTCCCGGCGAAACCCAAGGGCACCGCCGTGATCACAACGACGACAATCGATAACAACCTGGCTCTATGCTTCATATATCAAGCCTCCCAGAATATTCTGGCCATGAATGTATCAGCCGCAACTATCACCTTCAGCCTTCACGCTCAACCGCAGCAACTCGCCAGAAACGCACTTTACGGATTGCCGGCAGACACAAGATCGTCGCTGCGATAAAGAGCAAGGTTCCAGAAATCGGACGTGTGGCGAGGATCAGAATGTCGCCCTGTGACATCATCAACGATTGACGTAGCGCTCGTTCGAGCCCGTCCCCCAGCACCATTCCCAAGATCAGCGCCGCCGCGGGGAAATCGAGTTTGCGCATGAGATACCCGAGCAAACCGAAAAGCCCCATCATCCACACGTCGAATGGGCTGTTGTTGACGCTATAAACGCCGACAATAGATATCCCGATGATGAGCGGATAGAGAACGTAATAGGGAAGACGCAAGATCTGCGCGAACAACGGAACCAAAGGTAGATTCAAAACCAGCAGCAAGACATTGCCGATGTACATGCTCGCCACCAAGCCCCAAAAAAGCTCAGGGTGCTCTTGGATGAGCAGCGGCCCAGGCTTATACCCCCAGAGAATTAGACCGCCCAGTAGAATGGCTGTGGTGTTACCTCCCGGAATCCCTAGAGTGAGCAATGGGACTAATGCCCCGCCGGCATCGGCATTGTTCGCGCCTTCGGGCGCGGCCACGCCCTCGATCACGCCAGTGCCGAATTTTTCCGGGTGTCGCGAGACTGCCTTTTCGAGACCGTAGGATAAGAACGACGCGACGGTAGCCCCGGCGCCGGGAAGTGCGCCGATAAGGAAACCGATGACGGAGCCATTCAAGAAAGCAAAGCGGCAATCTTTCAGATCTTGCAGCGTCGGGAAAAGGTTTCTCAAACCTTTTGAGAGTTTGAAAATCTCAGCGCCCCCTCGTGACTCTAGGTTAACCAAGACCTCGCCGATCGCAAAGATTCCGACAGTCGCAGCGATAAAATCGACGCCGCCAAGCAGCTTCATCTGGCCGAACGTAAACCGTGATTCGGCGGTAAAGAGATCAGTGCCGATGCTTGCGATCCATAGACCGACGAGCATGGCCAGGAGGGCTTTGACCATAGATTCGCCCGCCAGAAAAACCACCATGGCAAGGCCCAAAACCATCAAGGCGAAATATTCCGGCGGAGCAAAGCGCAATGCGAAGCGAGCCAACGGCGGCGCTATAAGCATCAATCCCAACACGCCCACGGTGCCGGCGATAAAGGAAGAAATTGCAGAAATTCCCAACGCCGCTCCCGCTCTCCCTTGGCGCGCCATCTGATAGCCGTCCAGGCAGGTAACCACGGAGGATGACTCCCCAGGTATGTTGAGGAGAATCGAGGTGGTTGAGCCGCCGTATCGCGCTCCATAAAAAATCCCGGCTAGCGCGATAATCGCTGTGGTGTGATCCATTTTGAGTGTGAGCGGAAGCAACATCGCGATCGTGGCCGCCGGTCCCAATCCCGGCAACACGCCAACGACAGTCCCAAGAACCACGCCGACCAAACACCAAAATAAATTAACTGGAGTTAGCGCGACGGAAAAGCCGAGCAGGAGATTTCCCAAGGCGTCCATGTCTTCAGTTATCTTGCATCAACTCAAAATCCCCATGGGCCCACGGGTAAAGAAACATCAAGGGCGATGACAAAAATCAGATGGAATGCCACAGCGAGACCGATGCCGACGGCAACGGCGAGCCTAGCCGGGCGGCGGTCCAAAGCAACAATCAAGAACATCGTTAGAATAACGAAGCTCAAAGCAAACCCGATTCGGCTGAGCAGTGCGATCGCAATCATCATTGCCAACCAGCCGGCCAAGGCTCGGGCGGATGTTTTCCAAGATTGTGATTCATTCTTGGCTCGGTTCCCGGAAGACGCGAAGGATGCGAACATCAAACCTGACGCAAAAAGCACCAGCCCAATGCCAAGCCAGAGCGGAAAAAATCCGGGCCCCGGACCGACGTCAGCGATATAGGGCAGTTTGGCCGCCACCGAGATAACATAAATCCCGAAGGAAAAGAGGCAGACTCCGGAAATCAGATTGCCTTTATCACGTGTCACAAGATGCTCGAGGTGCGAGTGCTGTGAATAGTTCGGATTAGAGATTCTTTCAAGAGGGTTGGCCCATTTGGCCAACCACCGGGCGGTTCGCTGGATTGTTATCAGCGCGCGCCAAGAGAGATGCAATTGGACAAGAATCGGCAGGCATGTAATCGAGCGCAGGCTAGCCGAAGATCTTGCGCTCCATGCTCTGCCAATCGTAGGGCACGAAATTATTCTCGCTCGGCGGTCTCATGCGGGGATTCTCGCCATCATCGAAAAGGCCGATCGACGTTTGCTGCAGTTTGCCCGCCACGAGTGCCGGCGCATGAGCTTCGACGACAACTGCGTCGGCATTTGATCGGTTCCACGCCCAGTGAATCTTGTGCGATGGGATGCGGTGGAAGTCTCCTGCTTTGCAGAGAAAACCGCGCTCTTCGACGAAAAACCAAATCTCGCCTTGGAGCACATAGTTGATCTGTTCCGCCTCATGCGCATGAGGTGTGGTGTGATAGCCGGGCGCCCGAGTGGCGTACATGAGGCTGCACTCGTTGCCATAACCTCTGCGCACAACCATGGCGCCTTCGCCTTCTACCCCGGTGCGAACCACCTTGCGTTCGGGCACATCCGCGTCTTTTACGTGCAACGACATGGCACACGCTCCTTATAAAAAATCATCGGCGCCTTCTTCTAGCATAACTGCGTAAGCATAGGAATCTCGCAAGATCCTTTAGTTTGAGCGGTGGATCGAAAATGGAGCCGGAGCGTTCACGCAGACGTGAGGATTGTTGCAACGCCTCCAGCGATTGAGAATCGAATTTGGACGGGCTCGTAAGGTGTGGCTTGGGTAGCTTACTCAGCGGGTTTCTTGTATCGAGCCTGCGGAACAATTTCCGCCACGGTGCCGCCGGGAGCGCGGAATTTTACCGGGATGACACCAGGATCGCTGATAATCTCGCAGCCGAACTTGGCGATCTCAGCTGCGTACTTCTCGATGTCTTCGACTTCGATGGCGAAATGATGAATACACGGCCCCTGTCCGGCCGCCAGCGATTCCTTCGATTCTTCGGCATCATACTTGATCAGCGCCAAGTCGATCGAGCCGTCGCTCAGGTGCCGCGAGGTATGATCCCTCACTTGCGCGGTTTCCATCTCTTTGAAGCCGAATACATTTTCATAAAACTGGGTGGTTTTCTCCAAATCTTCTACTTTTAATGCGATATGGACGATGCGAGCCATAAAAACCTCCTGCAATTTTTCGTTAGATCGTTCGTCGCGTCACGGTATAGCAGTGATTTCGTCCGGCAAGGCAAAATGGACGTTTTCTTCCACTAGCCCGACTTGATTGACTTCAGCGCCTTGCCGTGTGAAATATTCCACCGTTTCTTGAACCAACTGATCCGGGACCGAGGCGCCGGATGTAATTCCGACGCGCTTAATTCCGTGCAGCCACTCCGGTCTGATCGCGTGCTGATCGTCGATGAGATAGGCCGGCTTTCCCAACGAAACGGCGACCTTGACGAGTTGGTTTGAGTTCTCGCTGTTGCGCGAGCCGACGACTAAAACCAAGTCAACCTCTCTGGCCAGCTGTTTCACCGCGTCCTGGCGGTTTTGCGTTGCGTAGCAAATGTCTTCTTTCGCCGGCGTGATCATCTGCGGAAATCGTTGCTTGAGAGCATCCATAATCTCCCGAGTATCGTCCACGCTTAGCGTCGTTTGCGTCAATGCGACGACCTTTTGCGGGTCAGGAACGTCGACGGTCTTGGCTTCGTCCACACTACCGACGACCAGAGTGCGATCGGGCGCCTCGCCGCCTGTGCCGACGATCTCATCGTGCTCGCGATGGCCAATGAGCACGATCCAATAACCTCGATCCACAAACTTGCGCACTTCGCGATGGACTTTATCGACCAGTGGGCAGGTCGCGTCGACGAGGAGTTCGAGCTGTTTTTGCCGCGCTTGTTGCCAAACTGCAGGCGCGACGCCATGGGCGCTGAAAACTAACTTGGCTCCGCTTGGCACCTCATCAATAGATTGCACGAATCGTACGCCGCGGTTGGTGAATCCCGAGACCACATACTGATTATGAACAATCTCATGAAACACATAGAGGGGAGTGCCATGCTTCTGCAGCGCGCGCTCAACGGTTTCGATTGCCATCTCCACGCCGGCACAAAAACCGCGTGGCTTTGCTAGAATGATTTTTTCGACGGCCATGGGATCGAGTTTAAGTCTGGATGAATCGCTAGGGGCTGTCAACTATGGGGCGATTGCCCTCCAAGAGTCGCAGGATCTCTTGTGCCGCCACGTCTGCACCGTCGAGTCGGATCCTGGGCCAATTGGACTTTTTCGACAGAAGTACCTCTAAATAAGATCCGACGTTGCCGGCCAGTAATTCACTCTGAGGAATATATTCCGCGGTCGCGCAATCCTGTAGCGCCTCCACGAGTCTCGGATATTCGGGAAATTCGCCGCGGTCAGTGTAGAGGACCGGTACGCGATGGGAAATCACGTCGGCGACAATGCCGTACCCCGGCTTGGTAATTATAGCGTCGACCCCGCGGAGCAAATCCTCATAGCGCTGCTGAGTATCCGAGAGCACGAGCAGATTGCCCTGGGTCGCTTCCGCCGGACCCGTAGCGATGAAAATGAAATCCTTGAGCCCTCTGAATCTATCCAAGGGCAACGAATTTAGCCCCATGCCGCCAAAACTTATAAGTACAATGGTCGCAGATTGGGGTAGATTAAGCTGGCGTCTTGCTTGCTCTTTGGTTAATCGCGAAACACGGGTCACCCAAGGGATGGCTTGACGGTTGGGAAACACGCTCATGTCGCAAGGATAGGGAAGAGTCAAGGCGAGGGTCGCGTTCTTGTAGAAACCTGTCATAGCCATAACTAAAGGCGAAAAATCACGGTAGCGGTCGACATAAGCACCATAGATAACGTCCCAGGTGAAATTGCTGATTGCCACAGACGGGATTTCTGCCCGCGCGGCGATTTCGAAAGCGGCCGGTGGAATATCGCCGACGACCAAGCCAATCTTCTCGTTCCGGTTGAAGTCGATTTCTTGCGCTATGATCTCTGGTAGAGTGTCGTGGAGCGCCTGGCACGCTTGTAATGTTCCTTGGAGGTCCATCTCCAAACTGTTTGGCTGAATAATGCCAACGTCGATCGACCGACGGGAGTGCGGAACAGGAAACGGAAGATCGCCGAACAGCCACCTTGGAGCGGTGCTACGCACGTGAATCTGCAGATCGGCTCTTGCCTTTTTCAATGCACGGATAACCTGCTTTGAACGCACCGCGTGGCCGTAGCCGTGACCGGAGATATAATAAAGAATTGAACTCAAGCTGGTTTTGGTTGTATGAAGCTAAAGACCACTCAACCTAGGTAGCTCGCTCGGCATTGTCAAGGCTCGCGGCGAACCGATTGCGGAATAGCGAGCCGAATAACGGCAGGAGGGCTGATTCATGACCGGAACCATAAAAAAAATCATCAGGCAAAAAGGCTTTGGATTCATCGCTCCTGATGACGGGAGCGATGATGTTTTTTTTCACCGAGGCAGTCTCGCACCGCGCAATCAGCTGGAAGATTTTAACGAAGGGGACACGGTGCAATTTCAGACCAGAAAAGGAGACAAGGGTCCCGTCGCCTTTGATATGAAAGTCCGTTGATCCCGAAGGTCCAAACTTCGAAGCAGCGATCATGAAGCAGCAGGATAAAAACCTCGCCGCCGTGAAAAGAGACTTCATTTCGCCGCTGAGAATCATTTACCGCCAAGGACTGAGCGATGCTTTCGCCCACCTGAGCGCGCGAGTTGCCCGCGGCAAGAGCATGCTTTTCATGCCGCGCAAGAGTCCCGCACTGTGCGAGCCAGGGAGCTATTTATCGTTGACTTCAATAAAGTCGTGCCCCAATCGACTCTGCATCAAGCGATCTACAAAACCAGAGAAGACGTCAGTTCGGTGATCCATTTCCATTCTCCCGCGGTGATCTTACTGAGCGTCGTCGGTCAGACCGTTCGCCGGATGCACAATTACAGCGCGATCTTTTACGAGGGCGTACCTGTCCTCGAAGGCACTGGCCAGGTCGAGTCGCCGGAGCGGGCCACGGAGATAGCAAATCTGTTAGGGCCTGCGAAAGCCGTGATACTGCGCGGCCACGGCGCCGTGGTAGTCGGTCATGCAATTCGTGAGGTCTGCATGCTGGCACTCTACCTGGAAGAATCGGCACGGCTTCAAGTCGAAGCGTTGAAGCTCGGCGAGCCTAAGTTCGTCTCGCAGACTGAAGCCGAAAGAATCGCCAAGCGCACTTTTAAGCCAGCGTCCACGGAACGGGCCTGGGAGCATTTTCTGCATCAGGCAGAGGTCTAGCACTTCTTCTTCCTTCTACTCCTGCAGATTCTTTCGGCTCGGTATCGACCGTTCGCCGTTTGTGTTAGCGTGAATTTAGTTTTCCTCGGAAGGTCGTGACGCGATGGAGCCGAAACACACGAATCACCTGATTCATGAAACCAGTCCCTACCTCCTCCAGCACGCCCACAACCCGGTCAATTGGCATCCGTGGGGCGCAGAAGCGTTTAACAAAGCGAAGAGCGAGAACAAACCCGTGCTTCTAAGCATCGGCTACTCCGCTTGCCATTGGTGTCACGTAATGGAGCGCGAGTCATTCGAGGACGAGAAAATCGCAGCGCTGATGAACGAGCTATTTGTCAGCATCAAAGTCGATCGCGAAGAACGGCCTGATTTGGACGAGATCTATATGAACGCGGTGCAGATGCTCACCGGCCGCGGCGGCTGGCCGATGACGATGTTTCTCACCCCCGACGGCAAACCATTTTACGGCGGCACTTATTTTCCTCCGGAAGATCGGCAAGGAATGCCGGGTTTTCCAAAAATCCTGATGGGTGTTTCCCAAGCCTACCGCGAGCGCCCCGCGGATATCGAGAAAAGCGTGACCCAAATCCTTGTCGCTCTCCAGCGCATGTCGGAGTCGCACCCGACGCAGCGCAATTTCCCGCCCGGAATTATCGGCGACAGCTCTGAGAAAATTGCTCGTGCCTATGACTCGGATCATGGCGGCTTGGGCCAAGCGCCGAAATTTCCCAACGCCGGCGTCTACGAACTTTTCCTGCGCCACTTTCATCGGTCGAAGAGCGCACGTTACTTTGAAATGGTAACGCACACACTCGTGAACATGGCGCAAGGCGGAATTTACGATCATCTGGGCGGCGGGTTTCATCGCTACTCAGTCGACGCGAAATGGTTGGTGCCTCACTTCGAAAAAATGCTCTACGACAACGCCCAGCTCCTGCGCATCTATTCTCAGGCGTACATGATCACCCAGGAGCCGCTTTTCAAATCGGTCGTCGAAGAAACCGTCGGCTATCTGCTCCGCGAGATGCTCCATTCGGAAGGTGGATTCTATTCGACCCAGGATGCCGACAGCGAAGGAGAAGAAGGGAAATTCTTCGTTTGGACAACGGACGAAATCAACCGTTTGATCGGCGCAGAGAACGGCGAGATTTTCTGCCGCATTTATGATGTCAGCGATGAGGGAAATTTCGAAGAGAAAAATATTCTTCATCCGATACTGACGATCGAACAAGCGAGCAAGCTGTTCCGCAAGGATCGCGCGGAGATCGACGCGCTCGTCGCCGATGCGAAGCAAAAACTTTTCGCCGAGCGGGAGAAGCGCGTCAAACCCTTCCGTGACGAAAAAATCATCGCCGCATGGAACGGCCTGGCGCTTTCGGGACTCGCCGAGGCGATCAAAGTCTTCAATCCTACCGCATGTATCGAAGCGGTGAATCGAACAATCGAATTCATCTTCGGCAAGATGTTCCGTGACGGTTTCTTGCTGCATACTTACAAAGACGGCCAGGCCAAACTGCTCGGATACCTCGATGATTATGCCTTTCTGGCGACCGGTCTGCTCGATGTCTACGAAGCAATCTTCGACCGATCGGCTTTAGAGCGGTCGACTCAACTGACCGACATCATGGTACGTGAATTCTGGGATGAGAAGGACGGCGGTTTCTTTTACACAGGTAAATCTCATGAGCAGCTGATCAGCCGCACGAAGCCAGTGTTTGACGGTTCAGTCCCCTCGGGCAACGCGTTGGCAACACAGTTACTGCTCCGGCTTTTTCACATCACCGGTAATGACGATTACAGGAAGCGTGCCGAAAAGGTGTTACGCTCATATTATGATGCGATGGAGAGCCAACCCTTTGGTTTTGCTCATATGCTCTGCGCTTTGGATTTTTACTTGAACAAGCCTAAAGAAGTCGTGCTAGTCGGCGAAATCAGTGATCCTCAGACTATGGTGCTGGTGAAAGAAATTCACAAGCTTTACTTGCCCAACAAAGTCGTGCAGCTTGTCGATCCCGACCAGGCACTCGAGAAGATCTCGCCGTTGCTGCAAGGGAAATCCCAGATCGACGGTAAACCCACAGCCTATGTTTGCTATGATTTTACCTGCTCGGCGCCAGTGACAACTTGGACCGAGCTGAAGCCATTGTTGGAGAGTTAACTTTGCTCAATTCCGAGACTCTTGCTGACACCTCGCGAGGCGTGAGTTTGATCGCTGAAGCTCAAGAAATTGACGAGCGTTTCGCGATCGTTTGAAAAATTCGCTCCAGGTCGGGCAGCGTGTAATATTCAATCTCAATTTTGCCTTTTGTCGATCGCGCCTTCGGTAACAGACGTACACGGGTGCCGAGCGCGCGCTGTAGCTCCTCGACGATTGATTTTAGATCTGGATCGACGAGCGGAACTTGGCGCCGGCGTTTACGCCCCATAATCAAGAGTCGAACCATTTTTTCTGTTTCACGTGTCGAAAGACCTTTCGCGATCACCTCTCGA
>Ga0075423_10004070_pt1 | contig 13502 bp, 9 predicted proteins | sample SoiMethybrSBSTD2_FD_80114 | JGI IMG/M metagenome (GOLD analysis project Ga0075423, IMG submission 80114) | Bulk soil microbial communities from a Populus tree surrounding site in Tennessee, USA - Soil MetaG P. TD hybrid SBSTD2 | ecosystem: Environmental > Terrestrial > Soil > Tree plantation...
CATGAAGGATCCGATCGCGCCGCGTGTGATGCAGCGATCGTACAGCGAGAAGTCCTGCACTTTCTCCCACGGCCCGACGCCAAACGATCCTTGCGCACGCGGACGTGCGCGGGCAGCGGGCGTCAACGCCGGCACGCGGCCGTCTGGCGGGTCGATCACGTATGACGTGTAGCTAAAGGCGCGTGTGCCTTCTTCGTTGCGGAAGGTGCCGGTTCTCGCGTCGTCGACATCGCGCGCGTTCCTGCGGTCGTTGTCGCGTTTGGCGAACTCCTCGTCGGTCATGTAGGCGCGAGTGCCGAATTGCGCGGGGCGCGACATCGGAATGCCGCGCATGTCGTCGGTGGTCCAGATGCCTTCGAGATCGGGCTGTCCCCACGCGTTGCGCGGCGCCTTCCAATGCGGGTTGACGCGTTTGGCCGCCGTCGCATCGGCCGAGCCTTTGGCCTGGGCCAGTGCGGTGCGCGGGAAGCCGACCACGCCGACGAACATCCCACACGCAAATATCCACACGACGACTCGACGATTCATCCGGAGCTCCTTCGCGCGTTAGGGTAATCCGAATCGCCCCGTTTGGTGAACGCCGGGCCTACAAGGCAAGACCCGGCCTACCAACGTCGCTTAGCGCGTTAGATCGTTCGTAGGGCGGGTCTTGCTCTTTAGACCCGCCGTTCACGGACGCGACGGCCTCCTCTTGCTTACCGAGGGGAGAGGGAGTTATGCTCCCCTCGGTAAGCAAGAGGAGCCATGAGACGAACGCTTGGCATCGTCGGACTGACCCTACTGCTCGGTGCCCCGACCTCGCGGCACATGGATGCGCAGGACCTTGCCGTCGGCGAGGAGCGAATCCGCGCACTGATCATGAGTGAACTGGGAGGTGCCACAAAGCTTCCCTCGATGGCCGTGGCCGTGGTGCACGGCGGCGCGATCGTCTGGGAGGAGGCGTTCGGGTGGGCCGACCAGGAACGCCGCATCGCGGCCACCCCGACCACGCCGTACTACCTGGCATCGGTGACGAAGGTCTTCACCGGCACGGCGCTTGGACTATTGGCGAGCGAAGGCAAAGTCGACTTGAATCAGTCCGTGAACGCGTACCTCGGCTCACACAAGGTACGGCCGGCGCTCTGGGATGAGAGCGCGATCACTGTCGAGCGCATCGCTGACCACGTCGCAGGACTGACCACGTTCAACCTCGAATGTGATTCCGCCGGGCCGTGCCGCCTCGATACGGCCATCGATCGATTCGGCGTCATCGTGAGGCCGCCGGGTGAACCCTTCGATTATTCGAATCTCGGCTACGGCATCCTTGGCGAAGTGATTGCCCGAACGTCGAAGCAGAGCTACGGCGAGTTCCTCCGCCGCGCGATTTTTCAACCATTGGGAATGCGGGACTGCGTGGTCTCGACAGACGGCCGTGTGCGTGACGCCGCTGTTCGATACAACGTGGGCACGACGAGCGCGGTGCCTCCGTTGTACTCGGCAACACCCGGTGCTTCCGGAGCCTACTGCAGCGCCCACTCGCTCGCTCTATTCGGTCGGGCGCTCCTGGATCGGGGCGCCTCCCGTAATGGTGGCGCTCGTCAGTGGTCCGCGCTGGTGCCATCCAGCGGCGTCGCGGCGGTTCAATCGGGAACGCCCTCAGGAATGATGTACAGCCGCGGCTGGTGGATTCAGCCGAACTACGTTGGCACGCCGGCGATAGAAGCCAACGGCGGGACGAGCAACGCGGCGGCGCTCCTTCGCCTCATTCCCGGCGAACGGCTTGCGGTGGTTGTGCTTGCAAACATGGGAGCAGATGTCTCTCGTATCGCTGATGCTGTGGTCGACGAATTCGTTCCGGCGATTCGTGAACGTCGACAGAACTGGACGCCACCACCGCCAGTCACGCGACAGCGTCGGCCCATCTCACCGGAGCTTGTCGGCGCGTGGGCGGGAGCGATCGACACGTATCGCGGCAAACGGTCGCTGACGCTTTCGATCGATTCCTCCGGCGAGGTCAGCGGCGCGCTCGCCGGCGCGAAGGTGCAGGTTCGGCTCACGGGTGGGGGCGCATCAGGCCCTCGGGTATTCGGAAGGCTGCCCGAAGCGGATCTCGGAATCGATGAAGCCAGAGCCGGCAGTTATGACGTGCAACTCGGTCTGGCGATGTACGGATCGCGTCTCGCGGGCTTCGCGACGACCACGGCACGACCCGATTCGTCGGCGCCCGCGCTCACATTTCTGGTGGATCTCACCCGCTCCACTCGGTAGCAGGAGGACTCATGAGCCGACCATCGGATTTAGTGCAGGGCACGCTCGATCTTCTCCTCCTCAAAATCCTCGCGCTCGAGCCGCTGCATGGCTGGGCCATCAGCCAGCGCTTGAAGCTGGTTTCCGGCGACGTGCTGCAGGTCAGCGACGGCTCGCTGTATCCGGCGCTTCACAAACTCGAGCAGGCGGGATGGATCAAAGCCGAGTGGAAGCCGAGCGAGAACAACCGCCGCGCGAAGTTCTACGCGTTGACACGGCTCGGGCGACGGCAGCTCGAGAAGGAGTCGGCGGAGTGGAAGCGTCTGTCGATGGCGATTTCGAGCGTTGTGCAGCTCCCGGAGGCGTGACATGCCGTTCGAGCGCTGGTTTCATCTGATCCCGCTGCGGCTGCGTGCACTCTTTCGAAGAGCGGAGGTCGACAGCGAGCTCGACGAGGAGCTTCGCTACCACGTCGATCGCCAGATCGAATTGAACGTCGCGCAAGGCATGACGCCTGACGCCGCCAGGACAGCGGCGCTTCGTGCCATCGGAGGACTCGAATCGCGCAAAGAAGAACTGCGCGGGCAGCGCGCGACGATGTGGATCGAACATGCCGTTCGCGACCTGCGCTATGGGCTGAGAATTCTCAGACGCAGTCCGGTGTTCGCGACCGCCGCGATCGGCGTGCTGGCGATGGGCATCGGCGCCAATGCGGCGATGTTTGCGTTGATCGACAGTGTCATTCTTCGGCGCCTTCCGGTATCACGTCCCGATCAGATCGCGGAGATTCGCATCGATGGTTACCGCCACGACTTTGGCATCGGCGACGGATTCAATAGCGAGATTACCCATCCGCTCTGGCAGCTGATTCACGCTCACCCGCACCCGTTCTCAGGGCTGTTCGCGTGGGGCAGTACGGGACTGCTGGTCGGTGAAGGCGCCGATCGACAGGTCACTGGCGGAGTGTGGGTCAGTGGCGACTACTTCCCGGTCCTGGGCGTCGTGCCCGCACGTGGTCGCCTGCTCAACGCCACCGACGACCAGCCGGGTTGCGGGGCGGGTGCGGCGGTCGTGAGCCATGCGTTCTGGCAGCGATATTTTGGCGGTCGTGATTCGGCAATCGGTGCTGTGCTGACGATCCTAGACCGGCGCTTCACCGTCGTCGGTGTTGCACCGCCGACGTTTACCGGGCTCGAAGTTGGACGCCACTTCGATATCGCGCTGCCGATCTGTTCCGTCGCGCTGTTCGGGAAGGCACTCGAGCAACGTGAGTACTTTTGGCTCCGGGTGATGGGGCGACTCAACCCGCAATCGACCGTTGCGCAGGCGGCCGAGCAGATGCGAGCGCTGAGTCCGGGCCTCTTCGAGGCGACGGTTCCGCCCGGCTACAGCAGCGAGAGCACGGCGCGCTACCGCGGGTATCGACTCACCGTGCTTCCTGCTGCGCGAGGTGTGAGCCGGCTGCGCGCGAATTATGCGTCTGCACTTTGGGTGCTCCTCGGATTGACCGCATTGGTGCTGTTGATCACGTCAGCAAATCTGGCGACGCTGATGCTGGCGCGCGCCGTCGGACGAGAGCGCGAGTTCACGGTGCGGGTTGCGCTTGGCGCGTCGCGTCGGCGGATTCTCTCGCAGGCGTTCCTCGAGAGTCTCATCGTGGCGACGATCGGCGCGGTGTGCGCATTGCCGGTGGCGGTGCTCTCGAGTCGCGCGATGGTCGGCCTCTTGAGCACCTCCACCAATCCGGTCGACCTCACCGTTCATCTCGACTGGCGGGTGGCGATCTTCACCGGTGCGGTGGCAGTTGCCACCGCGATCCTCTTCGGGCTGCTGCCGGCCATACGGGCGTCACTCGCCCATCCGGCGGTGGCGGTGAGCAGTACTCGCGGCCTGACCGCCGACAAGCATCGGTCGCTCGCCCAGCGCGTCCTCCTCGTTGGCCAGGTCGCGGTATCGCTCGTGCTTGCAGTGGCGGCGTTGTTCTTCGTTCGCAGCTTTCAGAATCTGATCGGTGCCGATACCGGCTTCACGCAAGACCGTGTCATGGCGGTCAATCTCATCGACCTTGGAGCGGGGCAGCTGCCGCTCGAGCAGCGAGTCGCGTTTCAGTCGACCTTGACCGAGGAGATCCAATCGGTCCCCGGTGTCGTGGCGGCTTCGTCATCGACGCACACGCCATTGAGCGGGGCGAGCTGGTGGCACAGCTTCATCCTGTCGATCCCTGCTGGCGAACGCACGGGCTCGCCGTGGGCGTACGTCGATCCGGGCTATTTCAGCACGTTGCAGATTCCTCTCGTCGCCGGGCGTGGCATCACGCCATTCGACACGGCCGCCTCGAAGCGCGTCATCGTCGTGAACGAGTCGTTCGTTCGCGAGCATCTCCATGGCCATCCGCCGATCGGCACGACGCTGCGGACGTTTGCGGAGCCCGGATATCCGGAGCTGTCATACGAGATCGTCGGGGTCGTCCGTGATACGACCTACGCGGATCTGAAGGAAGGAAAGCGCTCGATCGCATTCGCGCCGCTCGCACAGGATCCGGGGCTGCGGCCGTGGGCGAGTGTGCTCGTTCGTACCAGTGGATCGCCGTCGATGGTCACCGACGCCATCAAGCAGCGCGTCACTCGACTGAATGGCGGCATTCTGCTCGGGTTCAGGGAGCTGCGCGTGCAGTTAGCGGAGCAGCTTGTCGGTGAGCGAATGCTGGCGTGGTTGAGTGGTGGCTTCGGCGTCCTGGCGTTGGCGCTCGCGTCATTCGGCCTCTACGGCATCGTGGCCTATCTCGCGGGAGGACGGCGCAACGAAATCGGGATCCGCCTGTCGCTTGGATCGAGTCGTTCGCAGATCATTCGTCTGGTTTTGCGCGACAGCGTACGTCTGGTGGTGGTCGGATTGGCCATCGGTCTGCCGATCGCGGTCGCGCTGATGCGGACGGCGTCGGCGTTGTTGTTCGGGTTGACGGCCACAGACATCGGGCGGCTTGCCGAAGCGGTCTCTCTGCTGGTCCTTGCGGCCGGACTTGCGGCCCTCATTCCAGCGTGGCGAGCGTCCCGTCTCGACCCTTCATCCGCGCTCCGCGCCGAGTGATGACGCTCGCTCGTGCGGACGGGTTCATCGAGATCTCCAGTCCGTGAACGCCGGGTCCAAAAGCCGGACCCTGCGAACGTCTCTCAGCGCTCAGCGACTTTCGTAGGGCGGGTCTTGTTCTCTAGACCCGCCGTACGCGGACTATGGCAAGATGTCGCTGATCATTCCGGGGCTCCCGATGACTCACTCCAAGCTTCTTCTTGCGGCGATTGCCATGGCGTCGATTGCCACCATGCAGGTCGCGGCGCAGCACGGTTACAAAGCGCCGCGCACACCCTGGGGCGACCCCGATATTCAAGGCAACTACACCAACCTCACTGAAGCGGGCACGCCGCTCGAGAAGCCACGCGAGTTCGAGGGGCGCAATCTCAAGGACATCAGCGGCGACGAGCTCCGCACAATCAAACGCGAAGCGGCCCAGCGCACGATCAACGCGTTCCTCGGCCCGACCGAAGCCCCCGACAACTGGTGGCAGGTGGCGTACAAGAACATCGAGAACGGCGCGCAGGCGTGGATGGTGATCGATCCGCCCGATGGCAAGGTTCCTCCGCTCACGCCGGAAGCGCAGCAGCGTCAACAGGCTGCGCAGGATGCACGAAAGAGAAACACACGCGGACCCGCCGATTCGTACACCGATCGCAGCCTCTACGATCGCTGCATCACGCGCGGTTTCCCCTCGTCCGGCATGCCCACCATCTACGGCAACTCATCGCAGATCGTGCAGGGTCCCGGCTTTGTCGCGATCATGTACGAAATGATCCACGACACGCGGCTGATTCCGGTTGCACCCGCGAATCACTTGGGCACAGAGATTCGTTCGGACATGGGCTACTCGCGCGGGCACTGGGAAGGCGACACGCTGGTCGTCGAGACGAGCCACTTCCTGCCGCGCAGCGTGTATCGCAACGCCAACGCCGATCGCCTGAAGGTGGTCGAACGATTCACGCCGGTGAGCCCGACTCAGCTTCGGTGGAACGTGACGGTCGACGATCCGACGACATGGACCAAGCCGTGGACGTTCTCGATGCCGCTGACGCTCAATCCGTCGGAGCCGATGATGCCCTACGAGTGCCACGAGGGAAACTACGGCCTGAAGAACATCCTGAGCGCCGCGCGCGCGGAAGAACGTAAGGCTGCCGAGGGCGTTTCGAAGCCCTGATCCGCGCAGGCTGTCCACGCGCAGACTGAAGCCTGCGCTCTACGCACCATGCTGACGTCCGCTGCCATCAAATCGCACGCTGCGGCACTCGGCTTCGATCTGTGCGGCATCGCTCCGGTCGACGACTTTCCTGAGCTCGCGTATCTTCGCGAGTGGCTCGCCAAGGGCTATGCCGGAGAGATGGCGTGGATGGCGCGTACCGCCGATCGCCGCGCGGACGTCCGCAACGTCGTCCCGAACGCTCGCAGCGTCATCGTCACCGCGACGCTCTACAACACCGATCGCCCCTACACCGATGCGCTGCCGCACGACGCCGCTCGGGTCTCGCGCTACGCGTGGGGAGACGACTATCACGACGTGATCAGGACCCGTCTCGACACGCTGCTCGAGTGGATGCGCGAGCACGCCGATGCGCCGTTCGACGCCAAGGCATACGTCGACACCGGTCCCGTGCAGGAGCGCGTCTACGCGCAATACGCCGGACTCGGGTGGATCGGCAAGAACACCTGCGTGATCAACCCGGAGATCGGATCATGGCTGTTCCTCGGCGAGATCATCAGCACCTTGGCGCTGGAGCCCGATACGCAGGGACTGGAGCAGTGTGGCACGTGCACGCGGTGCATCGAGGCCTGCCCAACTGGGGCGCTGGTCGACGCCGGCGTGCTCGATTCGAACCGCTGCCTCTCGTACGCAACCATCGAGCTGCGATCGGCGATCCCTGAACACCTCCGCCCAGCGATGGGCAGCCATGTCTATGGCTGCGACATCTGTCAGGAGGTCTGTCCCTACAACCAGCCGGCACCGCACTCGCGCGACCAGTCGTGGCAGCCGCGGACCGGCCTCGACGCACCTCGACTGATCGATCTGTGGCGTCTATCGGATGGCGATCTGCGGGCCCTTATCAAAGGCAGCCCGATGACGCGCGCGAAGCTCGGCGGACTGCGCCGCAATATCGCGGTGGCCATTGGCAACAGCGGCGATGAGGTCGCTATCGAGGCCCTCGGCGTGTCCAGCGCCGATCAGCGGTCTACAGATGACCCGATGGTCAGGGAACACATAGCCTGGGCGCGGGCGCGTCTCAAATTCGACCCGTCTTCTGATTCCTGATTCCCGATTCTTGATTCCTGAACTTCCCCGGTATGATCGCGATGGAGGTGCGCATGTTGTCTCGACGAGTCGCGGCGGTTTTTGCGTTCGGATGCGCGATTGCGTGTGTGTTGACCACCCCGCTGCTCGCTCACCACTCCTTCGCCGTTTACGATCACACGCGGACACTGACGTTGCGCGGAACGGTCACCAAGTTTCAGTGGACCAATCCCCACGCGTACCTGGAACTCGACGTGAAGCAGGCGGATGGATCGGTGAAGCACTACAGCGTCGAGCTGACGAGCATCAACATGATGCAGCGCGTTGGCTGGCGATCGAACATGGTGAAGGCAGGCGATCAAGTGACCGCCGTCATCGCGCCGATCCTGAGCGGTGAGCCGGTTGGCCTTGGATTGGAAGTGACGTTGGCCGACGGCACCAAGAAAGAGCTGCCCGTGCCGGCCGCCGCGAGCTTCAAGCGCACCACCGAAACGCAGTGAGGCGGCTATGAGCGCACGTCGAATCATCGGGTCGATCGCGGCGATCCTGGTCACGCTCGTGTTGCTGATCCAGGTCGCGATTCACGCGCAGACCAAGCCGGCAGCACAAACCCCCGACATCACCGGATCGTGGGAGCGCTACGGATTCGTGCCGGGCGGACGTGGCGGCGCGCAGCGCGATCCCACCATTCCACCACCGGCGACGCAGCCGGCACTCAAGCCCGAGTACCTGAAGGAATGGCAGGCGAAAGCGCAGGCCACCCGCGACGCCGCAGCAAAGGGTGAGCCGCTCGCGACCAACAACGTGCACTGCATACCGGAAGGCATGCCGGCGATGATGGGCGCGCAGTTTCCGATCGAGATACTCCAGAGCCGCGGTCAGGTGACGATCATCGAGGAAGCGTTCACACAGGTGCGCCGTATCCTGCTCGATCGCCCGCAGAAGTCGCTCGACGATGTGGAGCCGGGCTTCTATGGGCACTCGGTCGGCCGATGGGAGGGCGATACGCTCGTCGTGGATACGATCGGGATCAAGGAGGAGGTGCGCTTCCAGAACGCGCCGCATTCCAAACAGCTGCGCATCCGCGAGCGCCTGCACCTCGTGTCGCCGACAATTCTCTGGGACGAGATCACGATCGAGGATCCGGTGACGCTCGAGAAGCCGTGGCAGGTGACGTACGCGTATCGGAAGATGCCGGACTACACCCTGCTCGAGTACATCTGCGAAGACAATCGCGAGTACGCGGACGAGAAGGGCTTGCAGAAGATTCGAGTGAATCCGGGACAATGAAACCAGTGTGACCTATGTCGAGCCCCGCGCCTTTGCTCCTGTTATCGATGCCGCAGATGACCGATCCCAACTTCGCGCGATCGGTCGTGTTGCTCTGCGACTACACCGAGCGAGGTGCGTTCGGACTCATCGTCAATCGACAGATGGACGAGCCGGCACACAAGATGGTGCTGACCGAGCCACCGGTCAAAGTGGATCCGGACCTGCGGCTGTGGATCGGCGGCCCCGTCGATCCGCAGAGTACGTGGGTGCTGATGGCAGAAGCGCAGGGTCCCGATGACGAGCAGCGCGAGATCTGTCCCGGCGTGCTGCTCTCCGTGTCGCGGGCACTGACGCTGCAGATGCTGCAAACGCCGCCATCGAACCGCGCCCGTGTGATCGTCGGCTACGCGATGTGGAGTCCGGGGCAACTCGACGACGAGATTGCTGCGTCCGCGTGGTTGACCACCGACGTCGATCCGTCGCTCATCTTCGGCGTCCCGCCCGAGCAGATGTGGGAGACGGCGTTGCGACGGCTGGGCACGGATCCGTCCAAACTTCAGACGAGCTCAGGAGTCCATTGAGACTCTCGTGTGTCTTTCTCGTTCTAGCGCTCGTCGCGGCCATCAGCTGCGGCGAGCAGCCCGCGCAAACTCCAGTGCAAACGACATCAGCATCGGCAACACCTACAGATCCCGAATCCAAGAAGCTCGAGACGATGGCGGCGCGGTTCGCGCCCGTCGATCTCACCGCCGACATCTCGGCGCTCGCGCCGAACGAGCGGCAATCGTTGGCGAAGATGGTCGAGGCGTCGCGCGTCTTCGACACGCTCTTCTTGCGACAAGTGTGGGACGGCAACGAGAAGATGCTGCAGGATCTCTCGCGCGACACCTCACCCCTCGGCCGCGCCCGGCTGCACTACTTCACCATCAACAAGGGCCCCTGGTCGCGGCTCGATCACAACGAGCCGTTTATTGCCGGCGCCCCCGCGAAGCCGCCGCAGGCGAACTTCTATCCGGCCGGTGCGTCAAAGGCCGACGTCGAGGCTTGGGTCAAGACGCTCTCGGGCGCCGAGCATGCGAAGGCGATCGGCTTCTTCACCACCATCCGCCGTGGGCCGGACGGCAAGTTTGTCGCCGTGCCGTATTCGGTTGAATACAAAGACGACCTCGCGCGCGTGTCGTCGCTGCTCCGTGAAGCGGCGGGACTCACGACGCAGCCGACGCTCAAGGCGTTTCTCGAGAAGCGCGCCGCGGCGCTGCTGAGCAACGACTACTACGACAGCGATCTCGCGTGGATGGCGCTCGACGCCACGATCGAACCGACGATCGGGCCGTACGAGGTGTACGAGGACGAGTGGTTCAACTACAAGGCGGCGTTCGAATCGTTCATCGGCGTCCGCGACGCGGCCGAGACCCAGAAGCTGGCGCGATTCGGATCGGAGCTGCAGGAGATCGAGAACAACCTGCCCATCGATGCGAAGTATCGCAACCCAAAGCTGGGCGCACTGGCGCCGATTCGTGTGATCAACACCGTGTTCTCGTCGGGCGACGGCAATCGCGGCGTGCAGACGGCGGCCTACAACCTGCCGAACGACGAGCGCATCGTCGAGCAGAAGGGCTCCAAGCGGGTGATGCTCAAAAACACGCAGGAGGCGAAGTTCAAAATGGTGCTGGTGCCGATCGCACAGGTGGCGCTGGCCGCCGATGATCGGCAGCGGATCGCCTTCGAGGCATTCTTCACGCAGATTCTGATGCACGAGCTGATGCACGGTCTCGGTCCGCACAACATCACGGTCGGTGGACGGAAGACGACCGTGCGCCAAGAGTTCAAGGAGATCTACAGCACGATCGAAGAAGCCAAAGCCGACATCTCCGGCCTCTTCGCGATGCAGTACCTGATCGACAAGGAAAAGCTGGACGCGTCGTACGCCAACACGATGTACACGACGTATCTGGCGTCGATGTTCCGATCGATTCGCTTCGGCATCACCGAAGCCCACGGCCGCGGCGTCGCCATCCAGCTCAATTACTTCCTCGATCACGGCGGCGTGACGATGGCGCCCAACGGCACCTTCGCGGTGAGCGAGCCGCGCATCAAACAGAACGTCATCGATCTCACGCGCGATCTGATGACGATGCAGGCGAAAGGGGACTACGCCGCGGCCAAGCAGATGATGGACGCGCTCGGCGTCATCAGGCCGCCCGTGCAGGCGGTGCTCGACCGCATGAAGAACGTGCCCGTCGACATCGAGCCGCGCTTCGTCACCGCCGACTCTCTGAAGTAGTGGCCGCCTTTAGGCGGCCCTGGCGCTGGTCGGTGCGATAATCAGCGCCTACTCGTGGCCCTCGCTTCTGGAACTCGCATCGGTCACTACGACATCGTGTCGCTGCTGGGCGCTGGCGGCATGGGCGAGGTGTATCGCGCGCGAGACACCCGGCTCAATCGCGATGTCGCCCTGAAGATCGTGCCCGAGCACCTGGCCGGTGATCCCGATCGCGTCTCGCGGTTCACGCGCGAAGCGCAGGTGCTGGCCTCGCTCAATCACGCAGCAATCGCCGCTATCTACGGACTCGAAGACGGCCGCGCGCTCGTCATGGAGCTCGTCGACGGTCCGACGCTCGCCGAACGGATTATGGCCGGGCCGATGCCGATCGACGAAGTGATCGCGGTCGCCAAGCAGATGATCGATGGCCTCGAGGCGGCGCACGAGCTCGGCATCATTCACCGCGATCTCAAGCCGGCCAACATCAAAGTGCGTCCGGATGGCACGGTGAAGATCCTGGATTTCGGGCTCGCCAAGATCATGGATGCCGGCCGCGGTCTCGCGCCGACCGCGATGGCGCAGAGCCCATCCTCCGTGCTCGACGTCACGCAATCGCCGACGATCGCGATACCGCTCACGATGACCGGTGCGTTGATCATCGGCACCGCGCCGTACATGGCGCCGGAGCAGGCGCGCGGCCGCGCGGTCGATCGCCGCGTCGACATCTGGGCCTTTGGGTGCGTGCTGTTCGAGATGTTGACGGGCGAGCGCGCCTTTCCCGGCGACGATGTCACCGACGTGCTCGCGAAGATCATCGAACGCGAGCCGAGCTGGTCGGTGCTCCCCGCCACGACACCGCCGCACCTACGGCAGCTTCTGCGACGGGCGCTCGACAAGGATCCGAAGACCCGGTTGCGCGACATCGGCGAAGCGCGCATCGCCCTCACGCGCGGTCCAAACGAGCCGTCGTCTCGTGTCGAGGCACGACCGCCGCGACGGGTGCATCAGCTGGGATGGGTGCTCGCCGCCGTCGTCACGATCGCGCTCGGCGGGTCGCTGTTTGCGCTCTGGCGCGCCGGCACACCGATCGCACATCAAGTCGAGCGATACGACGTCGCGGGACCGGCCGGATCGACGTTGAGCCTCGTCGGCCAATCCTCCGTGACGATCGCGCCCGACGGCCGAACGATCGTGTTTGCCGCCTCGACCGACGGCATCACTCGCTTGTACGTCCGGCATCGCGACGACGTCGAACTGCGCGCGATTGCCGGGAGCGAGGGCGCGTCGAGCCCGGTGTTCTCGCCCGATGGCCAGTGGGTCGCCTTCGTCAGCGGAACGGAGTTGAAGAAGACGACGCTCGATGGTCCGCCGGTCACGTTGGGAAAAGTGGCCGACCATCGCGGCATCGCGTGGCTCGACAACCAGACGATCGTCTTCGCGCCGTTCGCTGCCGGCGGGCTCTCGCGCATCTCGGCGTCGGGAGGCGAGCCTCAGCGTCTCACCCGCGTTGATTCGTCGAAGGGTGAACGCACGCACCGGTGGCCGACGGTCTTGCCCGGCGGCGCTGCCGTACTCTTCACGGTCGGCACCTATGGCAGCCCCGACAGCTACGAGAACTCGCGCGTCGACGCGTTCATCATGGCGACCGGCGAGCGGCGTACGGTGTTCGAGGGCGCGAGCGTCGTCCGGTATCTTCCGGGCCGGCTCGTGTTCTCTCGCGGTGGGTTGTTGTACGCCGTTGCGTTCGACGCCGCATCGCTTGCTGTCAGCGGCACGCCAACGACCATTGCACGAGGCGTCGGCGGCGATGTCACGACGGGAGCGGTGCACTTTGCGGTCTCAGAGGACGGCACGCTGGTCTACATTCCCGACGACAGCGGAGGGGGCGTGCGTCGCCGCGTGACGTGGGTTGGCCCAACGGGCGCCGCGGAACCGCTGTCGCTGCCTCCGAATGCCTACAACGATTTGCGGATCTCGCCCGATGACAGCCGCATGGCGGTCGTGGTCGGCGCCAGCGGGAGTGGTGATATCTGGATTCACGATTTCCGCCGCGCGACGTTCACGCGGCTGACGTTCGACACCGTCAACGCGTCGCCGATCTGGTCGAAGGATGGGCAATACGTCTACTTCGCGGCGATCGATGCCTCCGGACTGAAGACGACGATCAAGCGGCGGCGGGCCGACGGCGGCCGCGACGCTGAAACGCTCGGGACCGCTGATTCACGGCTCTACTTGCGTGGTCTGACGAGCGACGAGACCGCCATCTTCGCCGACGATTTCACGAGGGAGAGCGACGTCGGCGGCAAACGCGCGGAGGTGGCGCTCGTGTCGCTGACACCCACGGTCAAGGAGCGCATCATCGTCTCGACGCCCGGCGACGACTTCGAGTCGTCGCTCGCACCCAACGGC
>Ga0075423_10004071_pt1 | contig 13501 bp, 11 predicted proteins | sample SoiMethybrSBSTD2_FD_80114 | JGI IMG/M metagenome (GOLD analysis project Ga0075423, IMG submission 80114) | Bulk soil microbial communities from a Populus tree surrounding site in Tennessee, USA - Soil MetaG P. TD hybrid SBSTD2 | ecosystem: Environmental > Terrestrial > Soil > Tree plantation...
GTCACAGGCGCGGCCGGGAAAACCAATCGAGAACGCGTGAACGGGGGGCTTCGCCATCCGCGCGCCCACCGTCTGCGCCACGCCGGCCACGGACGATGAGTCGAGGCCGCCGCTGAGCAGGACGCCCACGGCGGCGCAATCCTCGATCCGGCACGCGACGGTTCGCGCGAAGAGATCTCTGAAATGTTCCTCGTACTCCTCGGCACGATCGTAGGCAACGCGTGCGTGAGGATCGAAGTCCCAGAACTGCCTGACGTGCACCGCGCGATCGTTGATCTCGAGCGCGTGCGCCGGCGGCAGCCGCTTGACCGCGCGCCACAGCGTCTCGGTCAGCGTCACGGGCGTATTCGTGAGGTGCTCGGCGATCACCCCTTCATTGACATCGGACGGAATCTCGGGATGCCGCACCACCTGGTGCGCCTCCGATCCGAAGACGACGCCCGCTTCGCCGATGCCGTAAAACAACGGTCGCTGCCCCATCGGATCGCGAAGACAGATAAAACGACGATCGTTCTCGTCGGAGACGATCACGACGAAGTCGCCGAGGAGATGGCCGCCAAAGTCGCGGCCCCAACGCTGGTACGCCGCGACGACGACGCGGCACGGCGAATCGGCCGGCGTGCCGAGCGTGTTCGCGAGGTCCGTCAGATTGTCGAGACGACCGTCGACGATGACGGTGAGGCGGACCTGCGGATCGTGAAAGGGCTGATTGGATTCAGGTCGTCGGCTGGCGTACGCGAGGCCCGCGGGACCGTCACAGCGGAAACGGAACGGTCCGCCGGCGCGATGCGCGGCGGCTTCGGTCGGAACGGCAAGATCTTCGACGCGGGCGGGGCGCTGATCGAACCAGTAGCAACCCGCGATCGCGCTCACGGCAGAATCAAGCGGCGGGAACCAGGGCGCTTCAGAGACACGAACCCATCCGATTCCAGACCAACGAATCGTGAGCGGTCTCCCCGCCGGTCTGCGTCAGTTTCGCCACGGTGCCATACTCGATCAGCTCCGGCGTGGCGTACGGCCGACGCGGCCTGGAGCCATCGCCCGGCTGAAGGTTCTCGTGCGGCCGGTGTCCGTCGGATTCGTTCGGCAAGTTTTGCCCCCTTGTCTTCCATCACGCTGCAAACATCAGGCCTCAGGGCTTCGCCCGCTCGAGCCAGATCTCGAGCGCGGCTATTGCAAACAATGGAGAGGTTGCGGCAATGTACGCGTCATCGCCGCGCCTGTAAAGCGCCATCATCCGATCGTACATATCCGCGGCCACCCGCCCGTCGACCCAGCCTGCGTCACAGGATCGCAGATCTGTAAAGAAGGGCCGCCCGCCGAGGGCTTCGAGCGTCTCGACGTAGGTCGGCGAGAATTCGGCTTTGTCCTGACGATTGGCGACGACCGGCGGCAGGTAGTCGCGAAGCGCCCGACGCAGGAGCACCTTCATCTGCCGGCCCTGCCAGCGCTGTGACGACGGCAACGCCAGCCCGAATTCGGCGATGCGTCGATCAAAGAGAGGGTGGCGGATGTCGAGGCCATGGCGCTGCGCCGCGCGATCTTCGACTTCCGCGCCGATCACCTGCAGCACGGAGCTCATGATCGAATACAAATCGCGCTGCTCGTCGGTCGGAAACGGTGGAATCGCTGAACGCTCGCATCGATCGCGCAAGCAGGTGCGGCGGGCGAACTGGGTGTTGATCCACGGCTGCGGTGTTTGCCGGGCGCCGAAGATCGGCTTCAGGAAACGCCGAGCGCGATCGGAGAGCAGCGGACGAACAAACGCACGCGCCCCCGCAAAGAGCTGCCCGCGGATGATCATGTCCAGCGGATACGCCGGGTTGCCGGCAAAGAACTCGTCCCCGCCGCACCCCGTCAGCATGACCTCGATCTCGAGATCGGCCGCAGACTCGCGCAGCGGCTCGGCGGCGAGGCTGTTGGGAAACATCGGCAGATCGAGGTATCGCTCGGCTTCCTGCTCGAGAGCGGGTCGTGTCGGCACAACGACGTCGCGCCGCGTAAGGGGCAGACGCCACTTCTCGACGACTGCATCAACGAACGATGTTTCGTCGCAGGCGCGGCCGGGAAACGCGATCGACAGCGCGTGAACGGAGCGCTTCGACAGGCGGGCACCGATGGTCTGCGCCATGCCGGCGACGGAAGACGAGTCGAGGCCGCCACTGAGGAGAACGCCGACGCCATCGCAATCTGCGGTGCGGCATTCGACGCTGCGCGCAAGCAGTTCTCTGAAGTGCTCGTCGTACTCTTCGTCGCGATCGTACGCAACGCGAGCTTCCGGATCGAAGTCGCAGAATCGGTTGACCTGCACGGTGTGATCGGCAATCTCGAGGGCATGCGCTGGCGGCAGCCGCTTGACCGCGCGCCAAAGCGTCTCCGCAACGGTCACGGGCGTGTTCGTCAAGTGCTCGGCGATCACCCCTTCGTTGACGTCCGAAGGAATCTCCGGATGGCGAACCACCTGATGCGCTTCCGACCCAAACACGACGCCGGCGTTGCCCACCCCATAAAAAAGAGGGCGCTGCCCCATCGAATCGCGAAGGCACACCAAGCGACGCTCGGCCTCGTCGTACACGAGTACGACGAAGTCGCCGAGCAGGTGGGCACCGAGATCGCGGCCCCACCGTCGGTACGCCGTCGCGACGACGCCGCACGCCGGCTGGGATGGCGTTCCGAGCGCGGCGGCAACGTCGTCCAGATTGTCGAGACGACCGTCGACGATGACGGTGAGGCGGACCCGTGGATCGTGATAGGGCTGATTGGATTCAGGTCGTCGGCCGGCGTACGCGAGGCCCGCAGGACCGTCACAGCGGAAACGAAACGGTCCGCCGGCGCGATGCGCGGCGGCGGTAGTCGGAACGGCCAGATCTTCGACGCGGGCGGGTCGCTGATCGAACCAGTAGCAACCCGCGATCGCGCTCACGGCAGAATCAAGCGGCGGTCGCGCAGCTCCTCGAGCAGCCGCGAGACATCACGCGCGACCGTCGCGGGGTCGGCTTCGTATTCCGATGCGACGATGTCGACGATGGCCGGCTCGTCGCGGCCGTCGCTCACGAGCTGCCAGATGCGCGTGCCGACCTCGTTCAGGCCGAAGTAGGTGCCCGACGCCAAGTCGAGGAGCACGGCTTCCCCATCGAGATCGCGGAAGACGACATCAGGATTCAGTTTCGCCATCGCTCTATGTTTTCCGCGCCACGATGACCCAGACGTCGGCGCGCTCGTCCCACGGCCCACCTTGATAATCGCCCAGGATCGCCTGGATCGCGAAGCCCGCGTGCTCCAATCGCCTGGTCATTTGCGGCACCGAAAGCGTGCGGAACGTCAGCACGAAACGGTGGGATGTGCGCCGGCGGCCGCGGCGCTCGACATACTCCTGGTCGAAGATCGTCAGCTTACGGCGGTGATCCTGACGGACGGATTCAATCAGCGTCAACCGCGTGTTCGTGCCGGTCTTGCCGCGAAGACTCACCCGCCGCCGGTACTCGGACCACCGCGGCAAGTCGGGCACGAGGTCCATGCAGAAGAGACCGCCGCGCTCGAGCGTTCGAGCCACCGACGCGAGCGTATCGGCGAGATCGCGCTCCCGCGTCAGCGATTGCAGGATCCCGTAGGGCGCCATCACCAGCGGGAAGCGGCAGCGGAACGGCAGCGTCCGGATATCGCCGCGAACCAGCATGGCGCGATCGGCGATCCGTGCGCGCTTCAAGCGTCGCTGCGCGCGCGCGAGCATCGGCGCCGACCGATCGACGCCCACCACTCGCGCCCCGGCTTTGGCCACCGGCACCGCGATCCGGCCGGTGCCGCATCCCAGCTCGAGGACGGGCTCCTCGTGGACGATCGCGAGCCGCTGCCAGAAGGGAACATCGCGCCGCGCCACCGTCTGCGCGTTCTCCCAATCGTAGAACGGCGCGTAGGTGTCCCAGCCCTCCGAGCCGTCCCGCTCACTCACTCTTTTGACCGACCGTCGCAAAGAGCATCGTGTTCTGGATTTCGACGAACGCGGGGCCGGCGCCCCGGGCGTCCTTGGCGTACTGATCGATGGCCTTCAGATAGTCGGCGCCGAGGCGGCGGAGCGCTTCGTCCGGAGCCTTGGCCATCGCATCGCGGATCGCGGTGCGGCGTGCGTCCCACAGCGCCGCCGGCGGCGCCCCGAGATGAGAGACGGAAACCGGGAATAGCCGTACGGACACGGGCTCGATGCCGCACGCGGCCAGCAGTCCCGGGACGAGCGGCCCGACCGCGACGGCGGGCGCCTCGCCTCGGACCAACCCGAGCGCCGCGAAGAAGCGACGGCTCAACTCGAACGCCTCCATCCCGCTCGCGACCGAACTGAACCAGTACCGTGCGGCGTTGTCCGGTTCGACCACAAGGACCCGCCCACCTGGGCGTGTCACGCGCGCGATGTCCGCGAGCGCGCCTTCGAGGTCGCGTATGTGCTGGAGGACGGCGACGCAATAGGTCGAATCGAACGTGCCGTCAAAAAATGGCAGTTTGCCGGCGTCAGCGGCCGCATAGCCCGCTCGTGCGTTGATTCCGCGCGTCGCGACGTGCGCTTGCCGCACACGATCGACGACCAAATCGACGCCAAACAGATGCATCTGCGACAGTCGGAGGCGAGAAAGGCTGACCTCCGCGGTGCCGGTCCCGCAGCCCACGTCGAGAATCCGCTTTCCTGGACGCGGTCGCAGTGTCTCTTCGAGAAATGCTGTGAACTCGTCGTCCCACCAGTGCTCGCGGAGATGTTTCAGCGTCGAAGACGTCAGCGCGTCGAGATCACGGCTCATTTGTCAGCAGTTTTGTGCGGATCCATGCAAGGGAAACGGCGGCCTCCCCGACGGCCATGCTCTTGAATCTATTGCGTCACCGTCGGAGGGACGCGCACAAAGCGAGGGATTTTACCACGCGAATTGTGATCGACTGCTCCATCTCGAGACAGATCGGGAAGGCCTATCCTTGTACTGTTCCCCTCGGGGACCGGTTGAGGCGGCGAGCTCTTTGCTAGTACTAGCTCGATCGGGTTTTGTCGGCGCACAGTTCTTGTTCTACATTACGGACCTGTTACCGAGGGACATCATGAACCGCGCTATTTCGCGCGCACTCGCCGCCGGCGCAGCCACCGTGCTGATCGCCATGACGACGCTCGCCCCCGCTGCTACTGCGCAGACGCCGCAGGCGGCGCGGGCCCACGTCACGGCGTCATCTACTCCAGTCGTCACGATCGGCGTCGTCGTCGGAACGGCGTGGAGGGGCGACACGACGCCCTATCCACAGGCCCGCATCCGGCTGCGCAACGTGGAGACCGGACGAGGCGTCGCCCGTACTGAGTGCGATAGGGACGGCAAATTCCGATTCACGCAGGTTGATCCCGGCGCATACGTCGTGGAGCTGATGTCCGATCAAGACAAGGTTCTTGCGGTCGGCGATCTCTTCGGCGTGGCAGCTGGCAGCGAGGCGACCACTCTCGTGAGACTGAGCGCGAAGACGCCGTGGTACGGCGGATTCTTCGGCAACGCCGCGGCGGCGGTGATTTCGGCGGCCTCGACACTGGGGGTCACCGCAGTCGGTACGACCGGGCGGCCGGTGAGCCCTCAATAGCCCTTGGCGGGCACGATGTTCGACGTCCAGGATCTGCAGCAGACTGCCGGGGGAGCCGACATCACGCCGGCGTACTCCCAGGTCTCGAGCACGCAGTCCATCCATCTCTTGGATCGGCTGACGGCGCTCTTCAGGCATCGTCGCCTCGCCGGCGCGGCGTTCGCGACGATCGTCGGCCTGATGATGCTGCAGACCTACTCGAAGATTCCTTTGTTTCGGACCAGCGCGCGCGTCCTGATCCAGGACGAGCGCACGACGATGGTCGGAAACCTGAACGCCAACGATCCGGCGTTCTGGCAGGATTCGGAGCAGTACTACAACACTCAGTACAGCATTCTGCGCAGCCGCGGCCTCGCCAAGCGCGTCGTGCGGCGGCTGAAGCTTCAGGAGCATCCACTCTTCAACGGCCGCGGACCTCAGCGCCGTGGACCGCTGACGCTGATCCGCGAGGCGCGCGAGACGCTTGGCTCCTCCGTGCGCGGCCTGTTCGCTCGTAAGGCGGCCCCCACGGAAGCGCCAGCGCCGGATGAGAGCGCGATCGAAAGCGCGCTGATCAGCCAGTTCCTCGCCGGCGTCGATATCGTTCCCGAAAAGCAAACGCGGCTGGTCGAGATCTACTACATCTCGCCCGATCCAGCGTTCGCCGCCGTCGCCGCGAGCACGCTCGCCGAAGAGTACACACAGCAGAATCTCGACCTGCGGCTCGAGACGATCAACAAAAACCTCACGTGGCTCAGCGAGGAGGTCGTCAAGCAGGAGAAGAAGGTCACGGAAGCGGAGACGGAAATGTCGCGCTACCGGGAGAAGCAGAACGCTCTCTCGCTCGAAGAGCGCCAGAACATCGTCGTCGCGCGGCTGAACACGCTCAACGAGACCGCGACGCAGGCACGCACGTCGCGGCTGCAGAAGGAAGCGATCTACAACCAGGTGAAGGGGATCGATCCGAAGAGCGACGCTGCCGACACGTTTCCGGTGATCGCGACCAACCAGGGCGTGATCGAAGCCAAGACCCGGCTTGCCGATCTGAACGCGGAGAAGGCCCGGTTGTCGGGACGCTACCTGCCTGGCCATCCCGATCTCATCAAGGTCGAAGGACAGATTGAAAGCGCGCGGTCGGCGCTGATTGCGCAGCGGACGCGCGTGATCGAATCGGCGCGGAACGAATTCGAAGCGGCGTCACACGAAGAGCGCAGCTTCGCCGGTCAGCTCGAGGCGCAGAAGGGCGCCGCGATGGAGCTGGATCGCAAGAGCGGCGGCTATCTCGTGCTGCAGCGTCAGGCGGAAACGAACCGAGCCGTCTATCAGTCGCTGCTGCAGCAGCAGAAAGAGCTGCGCGTCATCAGCAACAGCCGCAGCAACAACGTGCAGGTGATGGACCGCGCCGAAGTGCCCGGGGCGCCGTTCTCGCCGAACGCGCGCCGCGACTGGTTCACGGCGATGGTCGCCGGCTTGCTCGTGGCGCTCGGTCTCGCTTTCGGCCTCGAGTATCTCGACGACACCATCAAGACGCCCGACGATGTGGCGTCGCGGCTGCGGCTGCCGCTGCTCGGGCTCGTACCGTCGGTGGGCGGCAAGCGCGTCCCCCTGCTGACCGAGCCGGTACCGCACGATTTCGGCGAAGCCTTTCGATCGCTGCGCACGTCGCTGGTCTTCACCAGCGGCGCCGAAGGTCCGCGCGTGATTGCCGTCACGAGCAGTCAGCCGCTCGAGGGGAAGACGACCACCGCGTGCAATCTCGGCCTGGTCCTCGCGCTGGGCGGATCGCGCGTCCTGCTCGTCGACGCGGACCTGCGCCGCCCCGGCCTCCACACCGTCGTCGGGGCGCAGAACGACATCGGTCTGTCGCACCTGCTCGTCGGTCAGGCGCGCGTGCGGGAGGCGGTGCAGAAGACGAACGAGCCGAACCTCTTCGTCATCTCGGCGGGGCGCATCCCTCCGAATCCATCCGAGCTGCTATCGTCCGAACGGATGCACGCGCTGCTCGCCAATCTGCGGTCCGGTCCTTTCGACTGGGTCATCATCGACACGCCGCCGGTCCTGGCTGTGACCGACGCCGTCATTGTCGCGCGCGCGGTCTCAGGCGTCGTGTTCGTGATCGGATCCGAGATGACGCGACGCGTGCACGCTGAGCGCGCGATCGAGACGCTGGTCGCGGGCAGGCCAAAGTCGATGGGCGCCGTGCTGAACCGTGTAGACTTCGACCGGAACAAGTACTACTACTCGCGCTACTACGGCTATCACTACCAGAACTATTACGGCACAAGCAGCAAGAAAACTGCCTGAGGCCCGGCACGATCGCCGGCGTCCGCTGCTGCTGATCGCGCTGTTGCTCTGGCCGCTCGCCGCCTTCGGCGGTCGATCGGCCGCGACGGCGTTCGGCTTCGGGGCCGCGTGTCTGCTCTGGGCCTTGGCGGTCAAGGCGCACCCGCGATTGAGCGATCGACTCGACCGCGCCCTCATCGCTCTGCTCCTCGTCCTCGCGTTGCCCGTTCTTCCGCTGCCGTCACCCGTGACGTCGCTGCTCTCTCCAAACCTGCCTCGGCTGCACGGCACGCTGACGCTCGGTCCGGCGGACTCGTTCTGGCGCCCGCTTTCAATCGACCGCTGGTCGACCGTGTGGGCGTGGATCGTCGTCGCGGGCGCGGTGGCGATGTTCTGGGGCGCGCGCGCGCTGTTTGCAATCGGCGGCCTTCGCCGGACGATCCGTTTGATCTCGGCCGCCGGCTTCGCCGTTTCGCTGCTCGCCGTCGCGCAAGCGGCGACGGCCGGGCGCAAGATCTACTGGATCTTTCCCACTGAAGTCGAAGGACCGCTGCCCTTCGGCCCGTTCATCAACCGCAATCACTTCGCGACCTGGATCGTCATGACGCTGCCGCTCTGCCTCGGCTACCTCGCGGCGCGGACCGGACGATCCACCGATCGATCGGATCACGCGGCGATGCGTACGCGCCTGGCCCACGCGATCGATCCCCGAACCGCGTGGCTCATCACCGCCAGTACGACGATGCTTGCGGCGTTGCTGTTGTCGTTATCGCGATCGGGAGCGCTGGCGCTTGGCATCTCCGGCGCGCTGACGATGATGCTCGGTGCCGGTGGCATGGGGCGGAAGCAGCGCAATGGACTGCTCGCGGCCGCGGCCATCGTCGTTGTGCTGGGGCTCGCCTGGGCGGATCTGCCAGCGCTTCGGACGCGCCTGGCCGGGACGCAAACCGGCCTCGCGAACCGGTTCACGATCTGGCGGGAAACGGCGCCGTTGGTGCGAGATTTCTGGCTGACCGGAACCGGGCCAGGGACCTACCAGATCGCGATGCTCGCCTACCAGCGATCGGGGCGCATCGTCTTCTTCAACCAGGCCCACAACCATTACTTGCAGATCGCGGCTGAAGGCGGACTGCTGCTCGTGGCAGCGGTCGCGGCGGCGCTGGTGGCGTTCATCCGCGCCGCGAGGCGCCGGATCGAGAGCGATGCGAGCGGTCTCGTCTGGATCAGAGTCGGTGCCGCCTGCGGTCTGGGGGCGGTGGCGCTTCAGAGCATCTGGGAAACCGGACTCGTCATGCCCGCAAACGCCGCGCTTGCCGCGTGCCTGGCGGCCATCGTCGTCCACAAAAAACCTGGCGCGTGAAGGCGATAGAATGCTTCGCGGATGCTTCGGTTGGGGTTCGACGTCGACGGTGTGCTTGCTGATTTTCGGAGCGCGTTCCGCGAGACCGCGGCGGCGTGCCTGAGACGCCGGCTCGACGAAGGAGAGAGCTCGGGGCTGACGTCTCGGGAAGCCGGCAAGGTCTGGGCCCACATCGCCGAGGCGCCCAACTGGTGGATGCGGGTTCAGGCGTATGAGCCGGGGGAAATTGCGCGGCTGTACGCGCTCGCGCGCGCTTCGCGGTGGGAGGTGTTCTTTCTCACCAAGCGGCCGGTGAGCGGCGGGGATCCCGTGCAATTCCAGACGCAGTGGTGGCTGGAGCAGCAGGGCTTCTTTCTCCCGTCGGTGCTGACGGTGCCGGGCTCGCGCGGCGAGCTGGCCAACTCGCTGCGCCTGGATCTCGTCGTCGACGACCAGCTCGTCAACCTCGCCGACGTCATCAGCGCCGGACCATCGAAAGCAATGCTGATGCTGCGAGACCCGGACGAGCGGCTCGAGAAGCATGCCCTCGATCGCGGCATCGCCGTCGTCACGTGCCTTTCGGAGGTGCTGCCGATGATCGAGCGGCTGCAAACCATCCTGCCCACGCGCGTAGGCAAGCCGCTGCGACTGCGGGACTGGTTCTTCAGGAAGGAGAAGGAGAACGGCGAGCCCGTGCTGCCGCTCAATCCGCGGACGGAACGACCGTTGCCGGAGCCCGAGGCCTAGCGGCGCTTATTGCGGACGCCGGAACCACTTGACGCTGCCCGACGCGATGCGATGCGCGTAGAGGAGCGGCAGCAGCATGGTGGACCTGTTCTTGTAGCGCTGGCGGACGTAAGAGGCCGGTGGGAAGAGATGTTCGCGAAGGAACCGCGCGCGCGATCGCCAGCCGCGGATCCGGTTCCAATCCGACACGGCAACCTGAATCTGAGGCTGAGGACCGTTCAGGAACGCCAGGACGTCGCGATCGGTCGCACCGGCGCCTGATTGCAACCGCTCCAGGACCGGATTCGGCACGATCGTTCCCAGCCTGTCAATCGCATCCGCGAGCCCAGCAGCCACGACCAGCGACAAACCGCGCGCTTCCGCGACGAGGACGAGCCGATCCCAGTCATCTTGCGTGAATTGCGCTGCCAGCAAGTGCATGTCGTACAGCCAGAGCAGCCGCGGCGCCGTGGCGTGGTGCGCGGTCCGATGCAGGCAGGCGATCAGCAATGCGAGCGGTGCCGCGGGCGCGAACGCGTTCGCGCCGAGTCTTGGAACGGCGACTGCCGTCTGGCGCAGCTCGTCGTAGGTGACGCGATCGGCGAAGGCTTTGGGATTCGCGACGCGCCAATGCACGTCGACCGTGTGAGTCGCGCCGCTGCGATCGGTGCGCCAATACTGGAACTGCGCAAACGCGACCTCGCCTGTCACCTTCGCCGCCGGCGAGTAGCCGAGGCGCAAAAGGCAGCGCCGCACCGCGTCGCGATCGACGTCTTTGATCAGAAGGTCGGTGTCCAGCCGCGGGCGGCGATCCGGCGAAGGATAGACCGCGTATGCGAGATGGGCGCCCTTGAGGAGGAGGGGCAGCACGTCCTCCTCGCGCAGTGCGTCGAGGAGTATGCGCAGCTCGCGCTCGCGGAGAATCGCGAGCGCGGCCTCGGCCATCACCGAGGGACGCATGGCCGCGATCAGCTCGGCGTCCCAGGACGCGGACGCTGCAGCGTCCGCCAGCAGCGGCAGCACGCCTTCGCGGTCCGCCGACGCCAGCAGCTCGGGCCAAACGGCTCTGGGCGGCGTCGCGGCGGAGCCGCGCAGCGCCGAAGCCAGCAGCGTTCCGGCTACATCTTCGACGGCTTCCGGCATACGAACCATACCTGGCTGTTGAGCCACGGGCCGAGGGTCTGGAGCGGCGAGAACAGCCGTCGCTCGACGGTGAAGCGGTGCTCGAGCGATTGTTCGAGCCTGCGCCAGTTGAAGCCTTTGTGCCCGGTATATCGAGTCGTCCGGAGCTCATCGATCTTGCCGACGTGCTCCTCTCGCGGAATCGAGGCGTTCCGGCCGGCGAATACCATCGTCAACAGCTCGCCCGCGCGATAGCGTTCGCGATGCGCGTACTCCGACAAACCGCCGAAAGCGACGAGCGCGCGGGCGCACTGCTTCGCGACCAGTGGCGGGCCAATCTCGATGGGCACGCTGACGATCAGCGAGCCGCCCGGCGCTGTCACGGCGAGGATCTGATCGAGCACGGCGCTTTGGATGTCATCCGGACAGTGCTCCAGCACCTCCATGCACACGACGACATCGTAGTGATTGCGTTGAGCGGCGTTCCCGAGGTCTTCCGTCGAGAGGAACGCCATGCCGGGAAGGCTCTCGAACCGGCGCTTGCAGTCCTCTACTTGATCGAGGGCGACGTCAGCGCCGACGGCCGACGGAAACAGATCCTGGACGAGCGCGAGGAACGTCCCATCCCCGCAGCCATAGTCGAGCAACCGCTGTCCGGCGAAGCGCTCGACGAGCTCGCGCCCCATGCGGAACCGGCTCCCGTGCGTCCACCGTACGAGTCCGCTTCGACTGAGGAGCTGCTTCTGGGCGTAGTGCCCGGCCGTGACGGTCTTTTCGATCACCCGATTCCGATCATCGAGCTGAGCATGATCTTGCGGACTTCGGCGTGCCGAAGGAGGGCGCGGGCGGCGGTGCGATGCCAGTTGAAGTCGGCGGTCTGTTTGAGCAGCGGCACGATGCCGTCGACGCGGCTCAACTCGATCAGGCGATCGATGGCGCCATCGGTCAGCCGCGAGGCGATCGCTCGAAACGCGAGGCCGGCGCGAATCTCGGGACCCAGCCTCGCGCGCCAGCGGCGCTCGTACACTTTCAAGCCTGGGCCAGTGAGGCGATCCTCACGCAGTGCCGTCGACAGCACGTCCGCCGCGAGGTGCCCGGTCAGCAGGCCGTAATAGATGCCGCCGCCGGTCGTCGGCTTGACGAGGCCGGCAGCGTCGCCGACGGCGAGAATCCGATCCGTCCAGGTGCGCGGGACCGGTGCCAGCGGCAGGACCTTGAGCCGCGGCGTCGCCCAGGGCTGCTCGATCCCATGCGCCGCGCGAATGGTGTCCGCGAACGTACGAAACCGCGCACCCGCCTCGCGATCGCAGAAGAGGCCAATGCGTGCAAACGTCGATTCACCGCGAACGAAGGGAACGACCCACGCGAATCCACCGGGCGCGACGCGGCGGCCGAAATGGACGTGGACGTGGTCGAGCGGCGGAAACGGCACCTCCAGCTGCGCGCTGTGGACCAGCACGCTCGGTACGCCGAGGCCGAGGGCACGGTTGAATCGATAGCTCGCGCCGCAGGCCAGCACCGCCGCACGGCCACGAACGTCACCTGTGTTCGTGTGCACGATGACCGCGTCCGGCGACCGCTGGATGCTCACCACCCGCGCGCCGGTGCGAATCTCCGCGCCAGCGTCGATCGCGGCGATCGCGAGATCGCGATCGAATGACGCTCGATCGACGACGGCGGCGCGGACGCGCTCCGCATCGATCACGATTGAAGAGCCGTTCGGACCGACGAAGCGGGCGGAGTGCGAGGTGGCGACGATCGCGCGCCGTGGCAGGTGCAGCTCGTCGAAGGCGTCGAGACCGAGCACGCCGGTACAATGCACCGGCGCGCCGACAACGTCGTGCTCTTCGAGCACGAGGATTTGATAGCCCTCGGCGGCGAGCTGGCGCGCGGCAATCAGTCCAGCCGGACCGCCACCAACCACGACGACGTCACAGTCCATATCGGTTTGTCTGTGTCGATCGTTGGTTAGTACTTGCGTCCTCTGGACTCCCATGTGCCTCGAAAGCTAATCCAAAATGACAGCAGAATCAAACGAAGATCCAGCCACATCGATTGACGATCGACATACAAACGGTCGTATCGGAACTTCTGGCGTCGGGGAACATCGCGCGGCGCGTAGATCTGCGCAATGCCGGTCAGTCCGGGACGAACGGCGATGCGTGTGGCGTAGCCCGGGATGTCTTCGATGTGAACGAGCGCGGCGCCGGTGGTCTCGACTTCGCCGGGACGCAGCGCGCGCGGACCGACGAAGCTCATGTCGCCGCGAAAGATGTTCCAGAGCTGCGGTAGTTCGTCCATCGCCGTTGCGCGCATGAAACGTCCGACCCGGGTCACCCGCGGATCGTTCTCGACTGCTTGAACGGCGCCAACTCCCGATTCGGCATCGGGACGCATCGACCGAAATTTGAGCGCCTCGAACGTCGTGCCCTTGAGCCCGATCCGTTCCTGCGTGAA
>Ga0075423_10004072_pt1 | contig 13500 bp, 8 predicted proteins | sample SoiMethybrSBSTD2_FD_80114 | JGI IMG/M metagenome (GOLD analysis project Ga0075423, IMG submission 80114) | Bulk soil microbial communities from a Populus tree surrounding site in Tennessee, USA - Soil MetaG P. TD hybrid SBSTD2 | ecosystem: Environmental > Terrestrial > Soil > Tree plantation...
AGCGGGCACGATCACCGGCACCGCGACCGTGACCTACACCGGTGACCAGGTCAACGCGGGCACCTACTACGTGACGGCGCACTACGCCGGCGACGCCAACCACACGCCCAGTGACGGCGCGGCCGTGGCCATCGTGATCAATAAGGCGAACGCGACGGTTAGCGTGAGCGGCTACACGGGTGTGTATGACGGCCAGGCGCACGGTGCGACCGGGTCGGCTAAGGGGGTCGGCGGGGCGGTGCTGAGCGGCCTGAATCTGGGCGCCAGCTTCACGAACGTGCCCGGCGGCACGGCACACTGGATCTTCACCGATGCGACCGGCAACTACAACAACGCGAGCGGCGACGTGGCCATCACGATCAGCTTCGGCACCTGCAGCGCCGCTAGCGGCCCGGGCAACGTTGTCCTGCCCCCGATCAACAGTGACGGGTCGAGCGTCTACAACCGCAAGGGTGGGAGCACGATCCCGGTCAAGTTCCGCGTCTGCGACGCTGCGGGACGACCGATCTCTGATAAGAGCGTAGTCTTCGGGAACAGCACCGGGACGATCCAGATGCTGAGTGCCGTGCGCGGCACGGTGACCAACGCGCTGGAAGACGTGGTAAACGATGTCCCGGACGTCGCGTTCCGCTGGACGGGCCAGGAGTGGATTTTCAACATGGCCACATCAAATCTGACCTCGGGAACCACGTATGACTTCCGAATCGTGTTGACGTCGGGATCGATCCCGTTCCGGATCGGCATCAAGTAGCCGACGCAGAGCGGGACGGGTCGATTCCGAGGCAGGGCGCCATCGTGAGGATGGCGCCCTGCTTTTTTTTGTAGCCGACCGTTCCGCATTCCAGCAGTGGCTTGTTCTCCGCCTCGAAATTCGTCAGCCATAATTGGTGGAGGGATTTCGCCGGGGATGAGCCCGCTCTCACCTATTCCGCCACGCAACCCGATACGCGTCGTCCTGTCATCAACCGCCCTGCTGCGGTTCATGCCGGTCGGCAACGCGGCCGCGCTCGCCATCGCGCAGCTCGGTGTCGCCGCCTTTTTCGTGGCCGGAATCGCGCGTCCGGCGCTGGGGAACTCTGCCGCATGGTTCGTTCTCGCAGCAACAGGTCTCGCAGCACTTGTGCGCGCAATCGAACTTGAAAGCTGGGCGCTACTCATGCCCGGTGGCCTGGAAGCGCGTGTCGCCACTGCGTTCGGGGTTCGCACGGCGGCAATCGCGTCGGCTGCGACGCTGGTCGAACGTCTCTTTCTTGGTGCCCTCACGTGCGTCGTGATCGGCCATTACCTCGCAGGCGTGGCATTCACGGCGATCGCGGGATGGCGTTTCACCGGTTTCGTTCGCCCCGAAGACCTCGCCACGGTGTTTGCCATTGCAGTCATGGGGCTGCTGTGGATCCGCGCGCGCCTCGGGCGCGACGTTCGGCGCGAGACGATCGCGCGAGGCGTGTGGCTCGGCGTCGTCGTTCTCGCCATCTTGATCGTGTGGGGAATGATCGCGCTCGCTCTTCATGCCACTGACTCGCTCGCCGTGCTCGCGTCGGGGCCTCCATCAACCATCTTCACAGGCTTCTCGGCGATCGATGCCGCGCTCGTCTACTTCGCGGGTCTCGCGTTGACTGTGCCCGTCATCGGCGGCGGCGAGGCCATGGCGCGTGCCGCCCACGAATTTCCTCCACCGCGATTGCACGCGCTCCGCCGAACGGCCCTGTCCGCCTCCGTATTCACGCTTCTCGTGACAGGACTCAGCTCGTTCCTCATCATCGTGCTGGTGCCGGCCGCCGAGCAGGACCTGTGGGTGAACGCACCACTCGCTGGTCTCGCGCAGCACCTGGGCGGACCGTCATGGGCCCGCGACCTCATGGCCATGTCGTTGGCGGGAGCGGCGATCCTTGTGCTGCTTCCCGCCGCGTACGCGGCCGTCTCTGACGCCGAGCACACTCTCCATCGAGCGTCGACCCATGGCACGCTCCCCTCGAGTCTGGCGTCGCTCCATACCCGCTTCGGGACGCCGACGCGCGCGATCGACTACACAGTTATTGCGGTTGCGTTCGTCATTATGGCGACCGGCGGTCGCGTGGTGTGGCTCGCCCACGCCTACGGGTTCACGATCGCGGTCATTGTCGTACTGACCACAGCGGCTCTTTGGCGACTTCGTCGAATCCGCCCGGCGCAAACACCCTTCAGAACTCCTGGAGACCTGCGACTCGGAAACCGCGAGCTGGCGATCGGACTCTTGGCAGCCGGCGCGCTGATCGCAGGCAGCGCGCTGGCGGTCATCATCACGGGCGACGTGGCCACGATTGGATCCAGCGCGGTCATTGCAATCCTGTCGCTATTGGTGATGTGGGTCCGGCGACCTGGTCCCACGGTCGCTATCGAGGCAGACGAACACACGTTCGATCTGTTGCCAGCAACGGAGCTTTCACTCAATCAGGTCGATGTTGGTCCTGGCAACATCCTGGTGCCGGTGCGCAATCCGCATGCGCTCGCTCATGTCGTCGCGGCCCTTCAAGCCGGAGGCGGTCGTGAGGTCGTGGTCATGACGGCGAGGTTGATCGGCGTCGACGTCAGCGAGGAGGCGGCGGGTGAAAGTGCGCCGACGGCGTATGAGCGTCGACTGCTCGCAGACGTCGCCACCCTGGCCGAGCGCTTGGGTCGGCCGGTGCGCTTGTTGATTGTGCCCGCACGCAGTGTCGTTGACGCGATCGTCGGCACCATCGTTCGACTGCGCTCTTCCGATGTGTACGTCGGCGAGTCCTCGACGCTGTCGGCCGACGATCAGGCCCGCTTGCTCGGGGAGTCCTGGGAGCGCACCGACAAGCCCCAGCCACTCGATGTTCGACTCGTCATCCATCACCGCAGCGGACGAGCCGACACCTATCACCTCGGTGCTCATCCGCCGTCGTTGACATCCGGCGACCTCGATTTGATCCATCGACTATGGCTCGACGCGACCAAGAGCGTTGGCCCCCACGTCCATCATCACGATGTTGTCAGAGCAGCCCTGAAGCAAATGGAAGACCAGCTTAACGGCCCAGAACGTGACGAGGCACTCACGGCCATCAGAGCCGTGGCGCAGCCGGCGCAGGAGCTCGCCGCCGCGCTGCGCAGCCGCGACTACAGCCGGCTTCGCGACATGCTCCGCAACCGGCACGCCAGCGAAGTCGCCGAAACGTTGACGGCGCTGAGCCTCGAGGACCAGGTCGTCGTGTTCCGCGTGCTGCCCCGGAAGGATGCGGCCGCGGTGTTCGAGTATTTGTCGCACGATGCGAAAGAGTCGCTGCTCAAGACCATGGCCCAGGGTGAAGTCGCAGAGCTCCTGAACAACATGGCGCCGGACGATCGCACGCTCTTCCTCGAGGAACTGCCCGCGGAGGTCACCCGTCAGTTACTGACACTGCTCACGCCGGCGGAACGGTCCGTTGCCGTCTCACTCCTTGGCTACCCGGAGAAGTCCGTCGGTCGATTGATGACGCCGCACTACGTGGCGATCCGCGACCAGTGGACCGTGCACGAGGTGCTCGACTACGTCCGCACTCACGGTCAGGACAGCGAAACACTCAACGTGATCTACGTCATCGACGAACAGGGACTTCTGATTGACGACATCCGCATACGGGAGTTCCTGCTGGCGCCGCTCGATCGTCGCGTCGCCGATCTCATGGATCAACACTTCATCGCCTTGAAGGCCACAGACGATCAGATCGCCGCGGTCGGAGTCTTCCGTCAATACGATCGCAGCGCGCTACCGGTCACCGATTCGGCTGGCGTGCTCATCGGTATCGTGACGATTGACGATGTGTTGGACGTCGCCGAAGCGCAGGCGACCAGCGAAATTCAGCGCATCGGCGGATCCGAGGCGCTTGACGAGCCCTATATGGAGGTCTCGTTCGCGCGCATGATTCAGAAGCGCGCCGGGTGGCTGACGGCGCTGTTCCTTGGCGAAATGCTGACGGCAACGGCGATGGGCGCGTTCGAGCAGGAGATCCAGCGCGCTGTCACCCTCGCGCTGTTTGTTCCGCTCATCATCTCGAGCGGGGGCAACTCCGGATCGCAGGCATCAACGCTGGTCATCCGGGCGCTCGCACTCGGAGAAGTCGGGATTCGCGACTGGTGGCGGGTGATGCGTCGCGAGATTCTCGCAGGGCTGTCCCTTGGAGCCATCCTGGGCAGCATCGGTTTCCTTCGCATCTCCCTGTGGTCGGCGTTCTCGGACATTTACGGGCCGCACTGGCTGCTCGTTGCCATCACGGTCGGCATTGCGCTCGTGGGGGTGGTGTTGTGGGGAACGCTCAGCGGATCACTGTTACCGTTCGGGCTCAAGCGACTGGGGTTCGATCCCGCGGCATCATCCGCACCGTTCGTCGCGACCCTCGTGGACGTGACCGGCCTCGTCATCTATTTTTCGGTTGCGCTCGTCGTGCTGCGCGGCACCTTGTTGTAGCTCTAACCGGCGGCCAGTGGGCAGTCGTCGGTGGTCAGGGCTGAGAGCGACGCTGCATCCTGCCCGTGCTGTACGATTGGATGGGTGACCGCACGCCGGCAGTGCTGAGGCGCACATGAGCGACCAAGGGCACGATCACGAAGGCCATCATCATGACCACGCTGGCCATTCCCATGGCGTCAGCGCACACGCCGATCGTCGCTACCTGACGATCGCCTTGGTGCTGATCGTCGGGTTCATGGCGTTCGAGATTGTCATCGGCATCGTCGCGCACTCGCTCGCGCTGCTGTCCGACGCGGCCCACATGCTCACAGACGCCGGCGCGATCGCCTTGTCGCTCCTCGTCATGCGGTTCGTTCAGCGTCCCGGTGGCGAGACGCTGACCTACGGCCGCCGACGCGCCGAGGTGCTGAGCGGTCAAGCCAACAGCGCCGTACTCCTCGTGCTCGGCGTCCTTGTAGCCTACGAGGCGATCTGGCGGCTCGTCACTCCGCCTGACGTCGCGGGCGTCCTCGTGACCGCAGTCGCGGCTGCCGGCGTGGTCACGAACATCGCGGCCGCGTGGGTGCTGGCCAAAGCGAATCGCCAGAGTCTGAACATTGAGGGCAGTTTCCAGCACATCCTCACTGATCTATACGCGTTTATCGGCACGCTGGTGGCGGGTATCGTCATCGTATTCACGGGATTCGATCGCGCCGACGCGATCGCCTCGCTGGTGGTGGCGGCGCTGATGTTCCGATCGGGGTTCGATCTCCAACGCAAAGCCATCCGCGTCCTGCTCGAAGGCGCTCCGGAAGGCCTGAGCCCCAGCGAGATCGGCATGGCGATGGCCCACGGCACGCATGTGAAGCAGGTCCACGATGTCCACGTGTGGGAACTTGCGCCGGGACACCCGGTCCTTACGGCGCACGTCCTTGTCGCGCGTGATTCCGATTGCCACGCGGTGCGGCGCTCACTCGAACAGATGCTGAAGGAGCGCTTCACAATCGGGCACACGACCCTGCAGGTCGATCACGCGCCGGAAGAGCTGCTGTCGATTCGCCGGCGTGGCGCCGGTCCATCATCCGAGCGCACGACATAACCCATTGCCGGACCATCGCGTGCGGAGGCACTCTGCTCGACCTTGGGGAACCGCCGAGGTTTCTCGTTCTGGATCAGCGACGGGCGCGCGAGATCCGGTCCGCGAGCTCCCGAAGCCGGCTCGCGCTGCCGCCGTGCGACTCCAGGGCCTTGAATCGGTACGTCTTCGTGGCGGATTTCAATGTCAGTGTGTCATCAGACAAGGCGTGCACGAATTCCGCGAACTTGAGCGTGAAGGCGTCGGCATCATTCTGCTCTTCCGCAGCGAACGCTACGCCATCGCGCGTGAGGCTAAGCCGTCCGCGGCAGCTGCCAAACCGGTGTAGATGGGCCACCTCCAGCGATGCCGCCCCAGCGACTGCCACCGGCGCTGCTGCGGACGACTGAGGGGCAATCGGCGCCGATGATCGAGTCGTTCGAGGCGAAGGAGAGACTGCGGTGTTCGGCACCGGCGGCGCTGCTGGCGCCGGCGGTGTACTTTCCGCCGATTGCCGCGCCACGCTCGTCGCGGGCATCACCGGATCCCTGAACCTCGAACGGGCGCTGCTGGTGGCCGTCCACACGCCAATCAGTGACAGCAGTGCGAGAGCCGCCACCGCAACCGATACGAGATGGCCGGTCGCGAGACGTCGTCCACGAAGGAACAGCCCCGGAACAGTCGTCTCAGCGGGCGGTGGTGTCATCGGCACGCGCCGGTGCTCCGGCCGTGGCGCGAGCCCGGTCTTCAACACCTCCGTCGCACTCTCGACGTCGAGCGGTGTGGCAAAAAGGTTGCCCTGACCGGCGTGACAGTCCAACGCGCGGAGGTGTGCACACTGATCTTCGTGCTCGATGCCTTCGGCGACAACGCGGAGGCCGAGTTGCTTTGACAGGTTCATGACGCCGGCGACGATCTCGGCCGTGTCCCGGTTGGTGACTACGCCTCGTACGAAAGAACGATCGATCTTCAGCGAGTCGATTGGGAACTGGCGAAGATAGGCCAGCGACGAGTAACCCGTTCCGAAATCGTCCACGCTGATACGTACGCCAATCGCCCGAATCTGCATCAGCCACGTGGTGACCGCGGTTGGATTGGCCATGGCGATTCCCTCGGTCAGCTCGAGCACTAAACGTCGCGGCTCGAGGCCGGAACCGTGCAGTGCCTGCTCGATCTGGCTGACGAGCGTGGGATCGTTCCACTGGGCGCTCGAGATGTTGACGGACACCCAGAGGTCGCTTTTCAGCTGCAGGCTCCTGTGCCACTCGGCGAGCCGGAGGCAGGCCTCGTACAGAATCCATCGACCGAGCGGGACGATGAATCCCGTGCGCTCGGCGATTGGAATGAAGTCGACCGGAGCAATCATGCCGAGAACCGGGTGCCGCCAGCGCACCAAGCTTTCGAACCCCAGAACCTCGTTCGAAGCCAGGGAGACAATGGGCTGGTAGAAGAGCTCGAACTCACGACGCTGGAGCGCACCCTCGAGGTCGCTTTCCAGCTGTAATTCGGTTTGTTCAGATTGCAGAATCGCGGTATCGAACACCTCGCAATGCGATCCACCCAGCACGCGTGCACGGTGCAATGCGGTCTCGGCGTCCCGCAACACCTCGTCTGCATTGGCGTAGCCGGTCGCGCTGTGCGCGATGCCGATGCTCGCTGACAGCCGGACCTCGCGTGCACCAATCGTGAACGGATTCAAGAGTTCACCGAGGATGCGATCGGCGGCGATCTTGGCGTGGCGAATTTCTTTCAAACCATCGAGCAGGATGGCGAAGCAGTCACCGTCCAGTCTCGCGACGAGATCGTTGTGACGCAGACTGGGCATCGTGTCCGGGATACGCAGGCATGTTTCCAGACGCCGGGCGACCGCCGTGAGGAGCGTGTCGGCAATCGCTGATGAGTGGCCGTCGCTCGACGCTGTTCCGAGATCGATGACCAGCAAGGCGAAGTGAAAGGCTTTGTAGCGGCGGGACCGCTCGATCGACTGTGTGACGCGGTCCATCAGCAGCAGGCGATTGGGGAGCCTGGTGAGCCGATCGGTCACCATCGCCACGGTCATGTCGGTCTGCGAGCCATTCAGGCCGATCGCGTGTCCGGCCTTGTCCCGGACGACCATGCCGCGACATGACATCCAGCGATACGTGCCGTCTTTGTGCCGCAGGCGGTAGCGACACTCGAATGTCGTCGCATCTCCGGCCCGCGTCAGCTCGATCTCGCGTAGCAGTTGTGCGTGGTCGTCAGGATGGACTCGTTGGAACCAATCCTCCGGCGCGCTGCCAACTTCATGGTCTTCGCAACCGGCGAGGGCAATCCATCGCGGAGAGAAATGAATCCGGTCGGTCTCTAGATTCCAGTCCCAGAGCGCCTCGCTGTCGCTGCGAGTACCTTTAGAACTCCGGGTGCGTGCGAGCGAATGGTCTCGGTCCATGTGTCAGTGACTGGGCAGACAACGAGCAGGAGTGTCGCTAACTGTTTCGGCTGCAATCCGATATGCCGTAAGGATTGCCGTCGTCGCGCAGAAATGCACACGAGTGGCTACGGCCACCGACGCCCTTGCGTGTGCCTTTTGGAATCACCCGCTGTTCCAGAACAGAACTGACGGTGCCCGACACCCACTAGCCTCATCCCGGTAAGTTCTTCCAAACCAACAGCCTTGCTCTCAACACATCCTCTGGCCTCGAGGTTGCTTTCTCGCAGTCAAGGTAGGAAATGACGAGCGCAGAACTGCAACGACGACTGACAGCACCCGGGCGCATCGATGGATCCTTCGACCAGAAGCCGCCATCGGACAGGCGCATTCACGAACGACTCAGGGCTGGCGACCTGGAATGGCTGCGAGGTGCGAGCGTCAAATACGGTGCTGAAGTCCGTGTCCTCGATATCTCCGCCGGGGGACTATTGCTCGAAACCCAACAAGCATTGAAACCAAATTCCAGTGTCATCCTGGAACTGACTGGACCCGACAGTCCCATTCTGGTTCCGTCGAGGGTCCTACGCTGTCGTGTTGCATCCTTGAGCGACATCCTGACATACGAAGGTGCGTGCGCGTTCAGGCGACCGCTGACCCTCCCTGAACTCACCATGAAGCTCACAGCGGAGACGGCACCGCCGGCAATGCCCGTCGAACATACGGCAGAAACGAGCATCGACTGGGGAAAAGTTGTCGCGCGGTTCAACGATGGGAGTATCGTGCGCGGCTACACGAACGACTTTGACCCGTCCAAGGCGCACATGCACATCTCGTCCGATCTGCGAGACGGTGAATCGACAATCATTCTTCTCTCGGACCTGAAAGCGTTGTTCTTCGTGCGTGAGTTCGCTGGTAATCCAATGCGAGAGGACGACAAGTTCTTCTCCCAAACGCCGAATGGCGACAGGATGGAAGTGACGTTTTTGGACAACGAGGTCATGGTCGGATCGACGCAGAGTTATCTGGCCGAGGGTCAAGGGTTCTTCCTTCAACCGGCTGATCCCCGGTCGAACAATCTCAGCGTGTTCGTCACTGCTGCGGGCGTGCAGCGCACACGCTTTCTTTCGCCAGAGCGGCAACAAACGGATCGTGCGCAACACCGACGTGGACCGAATCGTAAGGTGGGTTCGCGAGGTGCCAAACGCTAAGTTCGAACCGCCGTGTCCGAAGTGCGGCGTCCCCGGGCGGAACCGACGCGAATGATACGCGCCCGTGGCGCATTCCCTACCGCGTCATGATCCCGGCCGCCTGACAGCACGGCAAGATTCGACGCTGGGCGGCAGAGGGATCGTGACGTGACGCTGACCACGTCGATTCGCTCCCTAGTTGTCAGCTCCTGGCGCGCGCCGCCGACTTTCCCCAACAGGACCGCCGCCGCCAAGGAGCGCGGCGCATGACCAATGATCAACAAATGGATCATAGACCTGCGCACGCCTTCCAGTCGCGTTCGACATCAGCGCCCGCGGAGACAGATCCAACGACAACCGAAGGTACATGGCCAACGGTAACGTTCGAGCAGCTGCTCGCGGAGATGGCCGACGCGGTGTGTGCGTGGCGGCACACCGACGGCCGGTGTGCCCACGTTTACGCCTGTCGGCTCACGTTTATGGTCTTCGGGGCTTCGAACGCCAACCGATTGCAGCCCCCTACCTGGCCGATCCCCACCCGCACCCACAAGCCGGGCACAATCTCCTTTCGATCCTTGTCACTGATCACGACATCGTCGCCACCGTCCACGGTCACCACGATGAGCCTGGGTTGGACAAGCGCTGTGACCTGCAACAGGTGCCCGGCGATGTCAATCCTGCTGCCGACCGAAACGCCAATACTTAGAGCCATGCTTACGCTCCTTTGAACGCGGTCTGGAGCACGTCGGGCCTGCTCACGTTGGACGAGCAGCCGGAGCGATCTTTCCCAGTGAGACCGCTGGGCCCTTAACCTGCTGGCACTGCATCGCGGTTGACGCCCGGGTCCGACATGTCACATCGACACATTGCCTGGATCGTGCAAGCCACGAGACGTCGTAACGGTGCGCCGCGATGCGCACGCCTGACTACGTCGTCTGGCTCTATCCAGACAGTGTTCAGGATTCGTGGACCTCAGCCCTTGCGCGGGCGTCCGAGCTCTCAGCTTGATATAGGAAGCCGTAGATTTGCTAGAAGCCATCTCACAACACTGGTCGGCTACTCATTTCCTACCCCGGACAGCACTGCGATCGCGGCAGAGACCGTTCAGCGGCCGGGCTCTGCTCGCCGCGGTCGATACTTCGACTCTCTCAGAGGCGTGAACCGAGCCGCGGTCGCTCAAGCTTTTTCGGGTCAACGCAGTGAATCAGCAAGACGAAGGCGGCGGCGAACAACATCAGGTCAGGCGTCATACCCAAAAGGACCGCGGCAGACCCACCGATGACGGACCACACAACGGGCGCCACGAAAAGCCAACGAGGGACGGGAGGAACGGCCGCCAGGAGGATCGCCGTGGTGAAAAGAGCTGTCGGGCAAGGAACTGCGAATGCGGGCGCGCGCGGATACTGATGGCCAAAGATGGCGGCAAGGAGTGGGTACACGAGAGAGTAGACAATGAATAACCCCGCTAACAGGTGACGCGGCTTCCGGCCCCAGTCGAATGAAAGCCGCCTTCGGACGATACCTAGCCACAGGAACGCGACGGCCTCAACCAAGAACAGGACTGCGAAAAGCCATCCCGCTGGATTGATCCGCGAAAAGAAGACCGCGTGATATGCGATTCCCTCCCAAGCCCAGTGGACGGCGACAAAGGCAGTCAGCGCGAGCGAGTGCACGCGACCGCGCACGAGGGCGATGCTGAATCCCAGCGTGACAATCCAAAATGCGACGACCGCCGGCCATAGCGCGGTGTTGTAGGCGGCGAAGACGTCGAGGAACTCGGTTTCGCTGAATGGCAGGCGCAATCTGTGCTCACTCTTCAGAGTCGGCGATCGACTCTTCAACGCCGCCGTTGCGGGTTAAGGCGAACAACCGCACACGATTGTCACGGGGACCGCTGCAGCAACTGTTTCATCAGTTCCAGCCGTTTCTGGCCACTGACCTCTCGGGCAATTGGGAGAGTTACCGAGTCTTTATCGCTCCGGTGAACTGGCGGTTCCGCAGCGGCGATCGCGTGGAGATCAATGTGAATCCGACGGGTGAGCGTCTCCTGGAACCGTTTGCGATCTCGGGGGTGATAATCCCGCCTGGTGCGTACCACTGGAAGCGTTACCGCATTGAGGGTGTGACAGCGCAAAAGCGCCGCTTTTACGCACAGGTCACCTGGTGGTTTGGAGGCTTCTACAACGGCGACCTCGATCAGTTCGAATGGACGGGCGCCTGGAATCCAACACCGCTACTGACGATCGAGTTCACGGGCGAACGGAATATCGGCGACCTCGCGACGGGACGGTTTACTCAGACCTTGGTCGGTAATCGCATCCGCATCAACATTTCGCCCGACCTCTCTATCTCGAGCTACGTCCAGTACGATACCGAGAGCGATTCGGTCGGCACAAATACGCGGTTACGTTGGACGTTTCGTCCCGTGGCTGATCTCTTTGTCGTCTACAACCGCAATATTCGGTCGCTTCTGGATCGTTGGCAGCTCGATTCCAATCAGCTCCTGGTCAAACTCCAATACGCGTGGCGTCTCTAACGCCTCAAACTTGCGACGGCATCGAGGTTCGGCGGCCTGCAAGGGCTTGGAATGGCGTCCCCGGGCGGAACCGACGCAAGGGACCCTATGGCATATCCCGTTCGCTGGCCAAGTGGTCGTAGCAGCTTGATGGGCTTGCCGATCCTGACCGCGGCCCCTGAGTCGCTATTCTGCGTATTGGCGCCAAGCGGATTTAGCAGGCCACTACGCCGTGTTACGGGACTGTTCTGAGCCGCTTTCATGAACGATCTCGAATCCTCATCCTTCAATCGGCTCGTAAAGCGTGACTTTCCTGCCAGCCTCATTCGCCGCCCTTCGCTCGGGAGGTCGAGGTCACGGCTTACGTGGTCAGTTCTCTCCTCCGTATCGCGGCCGGCCCGACGGCTTCCGCCTCCGCGTTGCTCAAAATCTGCGCGGACATGATCAACGCCAGGTGTGAGAAGCCTTGGGGGAAGTTGCCGATGAGACGGCGCCGAATGGGGTCGTACTCCTCAGAGAGCAGGCCGAGCGGCGTGCGCAGCGAGAGCAACCGCTCCATCAAGGCCTCGGCGTCCTCGAGCCGCCCGACCATCGCGTAGTTGTCGGCGAGCCAGAAGCTGCACGCCAGGAACGCGCCCTCCGACCCTGGCAGCCCGTCAATCTGGTGCCGCGTGTCGTAGCGGATCACGAACCCGTCGCGCATCAGAGTGCTTTCGATGGCCTTAACAGTGCTGCGCACGCGGGGGTCGTGCGGAGGGAGGAACCCGCTGTGCGGAATGAGCAGCGCGCTCGCATCGAGCGCTTCGGAGCCGTAGTACTGGGTGAATGCGTTGAGGCCCGCGTGAAAACCGCGGGCGCATACCTCCTCGTGGATGCGCACGCGCAGCGCCCTGCATCGCGATAACAATGCCGAGTCGATGGTGCCTTCAGGCTCGAGTTCGAGCAGCTGGACCGCTCGATCGATGGCGACCCACGCCATCACCTTTGAATAGGTGAAGTGCTTGCGCCCTCCGCGCACCTCCCAGATTCCATCGTCGGGCCGTTGCCACACGTCGGCGATGTGCGTGATGAGCTCCTGAGCCGAGCGGATCGCCGCAGGGTGGCGCTTCAGGCCCAGCTGCCGTGCCCGGGCGATCGCGCTCAGGGTCTCTCCATAGACGTCGAGCTGGAATTGATCGTGCGCCGCGTTCCCCGAACGCACCGGCCGGGAGTCCTCGTAGCCAGGGAGCCAGGACAGTTCGAGCTCGGTCAGCCGGCGAGCCCCCGTGACGTCGTACATGATCTGAAGGTCTTTCGGATCACCGGCGGCGGCGCGTAGCACCCAGTCTCGAAACGCGGTGGCCTCGTCGACGTAGCCCCCTATCATCAGCGCATGCAGGATCAGCGATGCGTCGCGCAGCCAGCAGAACCGGTAGTCCCAGTTGCGAACGCCACCGATTTCTTCGGGCAGGCCGAGAGTGGGCGCGGCGACGATCGCCCCGGTGGGCTCGTACGTCAAAGCCTTCAGCGTGAGGAGCGACCTCACCACTGCCTCGCGCCACTTGCCCTGATAGGTGCAGCGAGCTACCCACTCGGACCAGAAACGTTCGCAGCGCTCGAGTTCGGCGTGGCTGTCGACGGCCGAAGGCTCGGCAAGGTGCGACTGATACCAGGTTAGGGTCAGCGGTAGACGATCGCGAGCGCGGAGCCGCAGATCGGCTTCGATGCCCCGGTCGGTCTGCCTCATTTCAACCGGGCCACGTATCAGTAGCGCATCGGGGCCGGCAACCAGGCTGAAGCCGTCGGCGGTCCGGGTTGCCCAGGGTCTGTTCAACCCATAGTCGAAGCGGGCGCATAGCACCATTTGCAGCGAGACCTCGCCCTCGACGCCTTCAACGATGCAGACGA
>Ga0075423_10004074_pt1 | contig 13499 bp, 9 predicted proteins | sample SoiMethybrSBSTD2_FD_80114 | JGI IMG/M metagenome (GOLD analysis project Ga0075423, IMG submission 80114) | Bulk soil microbial communities from a Populus tree surrounding site in Tennessee, USA - Soil MetaG P. TD hybrid SBSTD2 | ecosystem: Environmental > Terrestrial > Soil > Tree plantation...
AAGCGGCGGCCTTCTGCTCTGTCGGATCGGAGTCGCTCGCCGGCGGGGGAGCTCCTGCGACAATCCTTGCCGCCGTTCTCCTGACCTCTTCGAGGCGATTGGTCCGCAGCTCGAGTAACCCTTCCGCAAAGAGATAACGGGTGAGGGGGCGGCCCGTCGGCAATCGCTGGATCGCGAGCCGGATCAAACGCTCCGCCTCGCGGTACTCCCCAAGCTCCATATGTGACGTCCCGCGCACCGAAAGGGCGAGAGACTCCCGCACTCCTTCTTCCCTAAGGGCGCTTTCCAGTGATTCGAGCACACGAGCGGACTCGCGAAAACGTCCCTGTCCACGGAGCAGGTACGAGAGCTGGAAAGCTGCATCGAGGCGATGCCGGGATAGGGCCGCCGAATCGGACGTCAGCGATCTCAGCCGACGGATGGACTCTTCGCGCCGCCCTCGCAGTGCATCGACGACTGCGAGTGCAACTGTAGAAGTCGCGAATCCCGGGTCGAGCTGGAGGGCCCTTGCGTACTCCTCAGCGGCGATGCCGAACTCCGACTGCGAACGGTAAAAGTCCGCACACATCTCGTGCGCATTGGGGCTGCCGGGCTCCAGCTCGGAATACCTTCGAAGAGCGGCACCGGCGTGTTGAAAGTCCTTCTTGGCCATATACGCATAACCTAAGACAGCCCACACCGTGTGGTCTTCGGGCGCCAGTCGGACAGCGACGCCGCCTTCTTCGATCGCCTGATCGTTGCGCGATGTTTCCAGAAAGATGGACGCACGAAATCGGCGTGCCTCGAGCTCATAGGGATACCGTTCGAGTAACTTCGCATAGCGGCTCAAAGCCTCGTCGTATCGCCTGGAGAAATACGCTTCCGCAGCACCGATGTACATCTGCTCGCGCTCCGAGAGGGATGAGGCCTCAGCGCTGGCTTGCCGGATCTGAGTGAGCGCATCTTGTGTCTTTCCGGCCGCTGCCAGAGCATGGGCCAGACGGTATCGAGCCATCGTGTAGTCCGGCGCCTTCTCGAGGGCTGCCTGGAATGCGTGCTCCGCACGTGCGTAGTGATATCCATCTAACGCGTGTAGGCCCGCAATGTAATCCTGGTAGGCCTTCGGGTTCTTGGTCAAGAAATCCGCAGCGAAGACATCGACCTTCTCGATGGGGGGGAGTCCAAGCACCTGCTTGACCATGGTCGCCACGTGGTCACACGCCCCAACTAAGGTGGATGACGTCAGACCGGTAAATCGCCGAGAGGAGACTTGCCGTTTGCTTCCGACATCCTCAACGCGAACCGCCAACTCAATGCTGGGGGATCCCCGAAGAATGTCGCCGCTCAAAATGTATCGTTCCGAGCTCCTCGAAGTCAGTGATTCGAAACCTTTCACGGTGGCTTGGATCGAGCCCATCTCGGACGGCCTCACGAGACTGACATGGATGAAGCGCGACTGCGCCAGCCCGTCGGATACCAGCTGCGCAAGGAGCTCCTCATACACGTCGAGACCTGGATCTCCGGTTCGGTTCTTGAAGGGAACGACCACAAGGCTGTGCAGCGGCGAAACGGCCGCGGCGACATGAGATTGTGGACGGGAAGCTGCTCCCAATCTGTAGAGCCACCATGCAGCGGGGGGAAGGACGAGCGCCGATATAGCCGCGAGCACCCGCAGGCGTCGTCGCCGTCTCCGCTTTGCCATCGCTTCGGCCGCGCCAATCGTCGCCGCATTCAAGTCTGCAAGGATCTCTTCGACAGATTGGTATCGGGCGGATGGCTCGACCGCAAGGCAACGATTCAGGATTTCCTGCACGTAGAGGGGAGCATTCGGGTTCGAGTTGGATATCGGATCCGGAGTCTTGTGAACCCTTTGCGCCATGACCTCGTAAGCGTTCTCGCCGGAGTATGGAAGCTTGCCTGTGACCATTTCGTACAGAACAATTCCGAGAGAGAAGATGTCCGACTGAGGACCGATCGATCCACCTTTCACCTGCTCTGGCGACATGTAGTTCGGTGTCCCGATCACGTGGCCGGTCGTCGTCAGCCCAGACTTATCCGCTGTCGTCGCAAGACCGAAATCGCTCAGATAAACGCATCCGGTTGGACTGATCATGATGTTCCGGGGTTTCAGGTCCCGATGGGTGACTCCCTGTTCGTGGGCCGCGCGTAGCCCTTCACAGATTTGGCGGAAGATCTCGAACGCGCGGGGAATCGGGAGCGCGCCCTCGCGCGCGAGCAGCCCGCTGAGATCTTCTCCCTTGATGTATTGCATCGTGAGGAACGTGAGGCCGTCGGATTCGCCCAGGTCGTAGACGCGCACAACGTTGCGATGAGTAACGGTGCTCGCAAGCTGGATTTCGCGACGGAACCGCTCCGCCATCTGTGACTGTCGAAGGATCTCGGGGCGGATGAATTTCAGGGCCACGTCTCGTTCGAGGCGCTCGTCATACACGTGGTAGACGGTTCCCATTCCGCCACTACCGATCGCCTTGATCACACGGTAACGCCGTCCGATCAGCTGGTCTTTAGGGAGGGTCACCGGGGGGGGCGGAGGAGAGAACCGTGATGTACGACTGGGTGCGCCGGTCGATTCCTCCACTACAGTGGGAAGGTCCTCAGGTCTCTGGAGGGAGGTCGCCGATTCGCTGTTCTCCGAAAGCCTCTCTCCACAGCGCGAACAGCGGGGCGCGTCGCTGGGATTGGCACTCCCACAACGAACGCAAGTCATTGCCCCATTTCTCTCTCGATTAGAGTCCAGGATTCTAGCAAACGCCCTTTCCCCGGCAGCTGTCTTCAGAAGGTGGTGCTGTAGATTCGCCCCGTGACGGCCGCCTCAGCGCTTCTCGATTCACTGACTCGAGCGGTGCGGCTGCGCGCTGCGGTGTCTCCCCAGTCGATTCTCCGTCGCATCGCGTCGGTGGAACCTTCCGATGCCAACGACCTCATCCGGCTGCACGAGTCGCTGCTCTTTCTCCGCGCCTATCCGCACGACCGCGCGACTCTGCACGGCGCCGAGGGAGAGCTCTCGCGATTCGCCGCGCGCGTCGCGAAACTCGCCGCCTCGGGAGGAGACCTCGAGCCCTTCGACCGGCCGGAGGTTTCCGGGATCGCCGGAACGTCGATCAACACGGACTACTCGTTCGACGTCGTTCGGTGGCTCGCCGCGCGCCTTCCGAGGAAAGTCCGCCTCGACTGGGAGAACCCGGAGGATCCCGACCGGCTGCGCGCCCTTCTTCCGCGGTTCCTGCCGCTGCTCGAAGAGGAGGCGCTCGAGGACGCGAACGTGCCGTACGCCGAGTGGCTGCGCGCGGCGCAGCCGGACGGCCGCCGGGACCTGACGTGGCTGCTCGAGCGGATCGAGGCTCTCCCGCTGCCGGAGACCGATCGCGCCGAGCGTTACGAAGCGCTCCGGGCTCCCATCGAGTGGCGCCTCGGAAACGGCCCGATCACGCGAACCCGCATGCGCTGGCGCGCGCCGGAGATCTTCTTCCACCCGGCGCCGCTGATCCGCCGGCGCGACGTCTCGCTCGAGCGGGCGGCGGCCTCGCCGCCGCTGCCGGTGCGAAAGGTCGGGCGCGCCGAGGGGGGGCGCGTGGTCGACCTGACCCGCGGCGCGACCGCGCTCCGGTACCGGGAGTACTACGGATTCACATACGCCGATCCGGGGTCCGTGCGCGCCGCCCGCGTCGGACGGGGAGTCGAGATCTTCCTGATGGGACTCCAGCGCAACCGCCGTCTGCCGCTTCGCGCCGGCTTCGCCGGCTTCATCGTGAAGAACGGCGTACCCGTCGGATACATCGAGGGGCTGGCGTTCTTCGAGCGGATCGAGATCGGCTTCAACATCTACTACACGTTCCGCGAAGGGGAGTCGGCGTGGATCTTCGGCCGCGTGCTGCGACTCATCTCCCAGATCTATGGAGTCACGTCGTTTTCCATCGACCCGTATCAGCTCGGCCACGAGAACCCGGAGGCGATCGAATCGGGCGCGTTCTGGTTCTACCGGAAGCTCGGTTTCCGCCCGACGTCGCCGGCCGTGGAGCGGCTGCTCTCGACCGAGGAGGGGCGGATCGCGCGCGACCCGTCGTATCGGTCGTCCGCCCGGAGACTGGGGCGGCTCGTCACCGGGAACCTCCTCTACGAGATCGACCGCCGACGCGCCGGGGAGTGGGACCGGTTCCACATCCGCAACCTCGGCCTGGCCGTGCAGCGCCGGATGGCCACGCGTTACGGCGGCGATGCAGGGCGGGCGCGCCGCGAAGCGGCCGCACGGGTTGCCCGGGCCATCGGTGCGCGGGTCGCGCAGTGGAGCGCGGCCGAAGGAGCGGCCTTCGAGAACCTCGCCCTCGTGCTCGACCTCATACCCGACCTCGCGCGCTGGCCGCGGGAGGAGAAGACGGGGCTCGAAGCGATCGCTCGCGCGAAAGCGGGGCGGGAGGAGATGCGATACCTGAGTCTCCTGCAGAGGCACGAGCGCCTCCGGAAGGCGCTGATCCGAATCGGCTCGGCGCAGTCGACGCCCGCACACCGGCCCTCTGCCGGAGGGAGAGAGAGTTCCCGCGGCGGCGTTCACCGCTCTGCGGCACTCCGCGTTTAATAGCCGATCAGAGCCCGCGCCGCTCGGCAGACTCTCTCGGCGTTCGGAAGAAAGAACTCTTCCAGCGTCGGCGAGAAAGGGACCGGTGTGTCCGGAGCCGTGACGCGAAGGACCGGCGCGTCGAGCGCCTCGAAGCACCGCTCGGAGAGAATGGCCGCGACTTCCGCGCCGATGCCTCCGGTCCGGGTCGCCTCGTGCAGGATGATCGCGCGGTTCGTCTTCGTCACCGAGGCGAGAATCGTCGCCTCGTCGAGCGGGAACAGGGTCCGCAGGTCGATGACCTCGGCGTCGATCCCCTCGGCCTCGAGCGTTCTCGCGGCGTCGAGCGCCGTCCAGACCATCGCCCCGTAGGTCAGGATCGAAAGGTCCCGGCCGGTCCGTCGCACGGCCGCCTTGCCGATCGGGACGACGTAGTCCTCCCGGGGAAGCACTTCCTTCACGCGCCGGTAGAGGAACTTGTGCTCGAAGTAGAGGACCGGATCGTCGTCGCGGATCGCGGCCTTCAGCAGTCCCTTCGCGTCGTGCGCCGTCGACGGCTGAACGATCTTGAGCCCCGGCGTGTGCGCGAAGTACGCCTCGGGGTTCTGGGAGTGAAACGGTCCGCCGTGGACCCCTCCTCCGGCCGGGCCGCGCACGACGAGCGGTACCCCGCACCCGGTCCGGTATCGCGACTTCGCCGCGAAGTTCGTGATCATGTCGAACGCGCAGGAAATGAAGTCCGCGAACTGCATCTCCGCGACGGGGCGAAGGCCCCCGATGGCGGCCCCGACCGCTGCGCCGACGATCGCCGTCTCGGAGATCGGGGTGTCGAGGACACGCTCCTCGCCGAACCGGTCGACGAGCCCGTCGGTCACCTTGAAAGCCCCGCCGTACACGCCGATGTCCTCGCCGAGCACGAAGACGCGCTCGTCGCGCTCCATCTCCTCGAACAGAGCCTCCCGGATCGCGTCGACGTAGAGCGTCTCCCCGTGCGCGATGGCGGTCCCGCCGCCGCCCGCCGTCGGGGGACTCACGTCCGCCTCCGGAGGAAGACGTCCTCGGCCTCCGTCGCTCCGCCCGCGTAGACGTCGGCGATCGCGTCGCGGGCCGGAGGGTACGGGCTCCGCTCGGCTTCCACGACGTCTCGATCCAGCTCTTCCCCGATCCGCCGGTCGATCGCCTCGAGATCGGCGGCGGTGACGCCTCCCGAAGCGAGGAGTCTCTCGGCGTGCCGATCGATCGGGTCCCGCCGCGCCCACGTCTCGAGCTCCTCCCGCGGGACGTAAGCCTGACCGTCGTGTTCCGCGTGACCCCTCATCCGGTACGTGCGCGCCTCGATGAGCGTCGGCCCTCCCCCCGAGCGGGCGCGTTCGACGGCGGTGCGCGCCGCGTCGTAGACGGCGACGACGTCGTTTCCGTCGACGCTCACGCCCGGAATTCCGTAGGCGGCCGCTCGATCGGCGAGGCTCTTCGCGGCGGTCTGCCTGCGAAGAGGCGTGGAGTAGGCCCACCCGTTGTTCTCCGCGATCACCACGAGCGGCAACTTTTGCACGCCCGCAAAATTCAGCCCCTCGTGAAAGGCGCCGGTCGAGGTCCCGCCGTCGCCGATATAGGTCATGGCGACCGTGCGCTTTCGCTCCATCCTCGCGGCGAGCGCGATTCCCGCCATCACGGGAACGAGAGCGCCGAGCATCGAGATGGAGGAGACGACCCCTCGCTCGGGCCGCCCGAAGTGGAGGTTTCCTTCCTTGCCGCCCGATGGCGACGCGGCGCGTCCCAGATGCTGCAGGAGGATTTCCTTCGGCGTGTACCCCATTACCAGCACCGCGCCGAGGTTGCGGATGAGCGGCCCGAGGACGTCTCCCTTCTCGAGCGCGGCCGCGCTCCCGACCGAGGTCGCCTCCTGGCCGAGCGATCGGTAGAGACCTCCCACGACCTTTCCCTGCCGATAGAGGTGGACGAGTCTCTCCTCGAGCGAGCGGTTCAACCGCATCAGCCGGTAGAGCTCCATCTGTTGTCGGAGGATCGGGTCCGGCATCGGAGACGCCCGGATTATACGGGCCGAAACGCGGAACGGGTCAGACGGAACACGTAAGATGACAGGGTGACTTCTCTCGTCTCGGTCGTGATCGCATCGGACCGGGTGAGCGGGTCGTTGTCGGAGACCCTCGCGTCGCTCGAAGGACAGACGGGCTCGCCTTCGTTCGAGGTCATCGTCGCGTCCGCGTCGCGGCCGTCCGACTGCGCTCGTTCCTTTCCGGTCGAGTGGGTGCCTGCGGAATCCCGCAATCCCGCCGCCCGGCGCAACCGCGCCGTTCGGCGCTCGCGCGGCGAGATCCTCGCGTTTCTCGACGACGACGCCGAGGCCGAAGCCGGGTGGCTCGCGGCGGGGGTGCGCGTCCTCGAAGCCGCGGACGTCGCCGGCGGTCCGGATCTCGGTCCGGCGGGGGCGCCCTACCGCGAGAGGATCTCCGACCTCCTGCTGGCGACTCCGTTCATCGGCGGCGGGGTACCCGCGCACGAGAGGCGCCCGGCGGCCGGTCCGGTGGCCTCGCCCCACGACGTCGCGTTGTGCAACCTGTTCGTGCGCCGCCGTGCGTTCGAGGCGCTCGGCGGTTTCGACGAGTCGCTGGGATACGTGGGTGAGGACACGGACTTCGTGCGCCGCGCGCTCGACCGGGATTTCCGTGTCGTCCTCGATCCGGACGTGCGCGTCCGGCATCGCCGCCGGCCCTTCCCCGGCGCCTACATCGCCCAGCGCTGGCACTACCGCGTCAAGACCGGCCGGCTGCTCGTCCTGCGGCCAGGCCTCCACGCACGCCCTCGAATCGTCGCGTTTCTGACGGCGGGGTTCGCGGCCACAGCCGGGGCCGCGCTGTTCGGCCTGCCGTTTCTGGTACCCGCGGCTGTCGCGTACGCGGTCGCGACGTCGGTCCTGTCCTTTCCCATATGGCGGCACGATCCCGCGCTTCTCCCCGCCGTCCCTCTTGCGTTCGCCGTGCACCACCTGACCTATTTCGCGGGGTTGCTCGCGGGCATCGCCCGGGGACTCCTCACGGCGGGCGCGCGTTGAACGAGCTCGGCCTCGCGAGTCAGTGGCTGCGCGGCCGCCGGACCCTGCCGCGATACCTGATCCTCGGGATGACGAACCTCTGCAACAGCCGGTGCGTGACGTGCTTCTACTGGGACCATCTGAACGTCAACCGGCACCTCGAGATGTCGCTCGAGGATTACTCGCGGGCGCTCGTCGACCTGCCGTCGCTGTACAGCGTCGTTCTGACCGGCGGCGAACCGACGTTGAATCGCGACCTCCCCGAGATCGCGAAACTCCTTTACCGGCGGCACCACGCGGCCAACGTGACGATGCCCACGAACTCGCTCTTGCCCGAGCAGGTCGAGGCGACCGTGGCGCGGGCTCTGGAGGCACGAAAGAGCGATCGGCAGACGTTCACGGTCGGCCTGTCGCTCGACCATCTGGGCCGGAAGCACGACGAGATCCGCGGTGCGCCGGGAAACTTCCCGAACGTCGTCGAAACCTACCGGCGCCTGGCGAATCTGAAACGGCGCCGGGCGGGACTCGTCGTCAACGTGCAGACCGTGCTCGCGTCGTTCAATCACGAAGAGCTCGCGGAGATCACGTCCTGGGTGTCGTCGAACTTCCGAGACATCGACTTCCACTCGTTCGAACTGCTTCGCCCGCCCTTCCCGGACTCCTCCATCCGCCCGCTGACGGCGGGGGAGTACTCCCGCGCGCTCGAGTCCTTGAAGCCGTACTGGGCGCGGTTCGACCGTTACCGGCCGATCCTGAAGAACCTGAAAGTCGCGGCGCGCGAGGCGGAGCTCGAGACCCTCGAGCAGGAGCGGATGGTCTACCCGTGCTTCGCGGGGACGGTGTCGGGGGTGTTGAACCCCGAAGGAACTGTCTCTCTCTGCGAGGTGCAGTGGGAGATCGGAAACATCCGGGACTTCGGGTGGTCCTTTGCGAAAGCGTGGTTCTCGGAGAAGGCCGACGAGATGCGCGGCCGTATCGCCAAACGCGAGTGCTGGTGTACGCACTCGTGCTTCATGAGCTCGAGCCTTCCGTTCTCGGTGAAGGGTCTGACCAAGCTGGCGACCACCGCCCTCTTACCGACTGTCCGAGCGGCCGAAACCTAGCGTTATTGCCATGGGATGTCGCCCGGCCGCCGCTTGCTCTCTACCGGCGCCGTCGAGGCGCCGCTAAGAAAACTCGAGCGGCCGATAAAAAAGGCCGGGCGAAGCCCGGCCCTCGAGAAACATGCCGGCGATGCGGTCGCCGGGCTTTTGAAGCCTTACTTCTTCACCTCGCCGACGACCAGCTTGTTCTCGACGCTCTTGACGCCCGAAGTCTCCTTGGCGAGCTTGACGGCCTGGTCGATCTCGGCCTGGCTCTTCATGTGATCGCCCGTCAGGTAGACGACTCCGTTGCGCGTGTCGACGTCGATCTTGAGGCCTCCGACCTGCGGGTCGGCCAGAAGCTTCGCCTTGACCGCCGCAGTGATCGCGGCGTCATCCATCACCTGCCCGACCGGACGATTCGGCTCGGGGTTCGGGGCGTTTCCGCCCATTGCCTTGTCGCCTTCGCCTCCCGGCGCGGGCGCGCCGCCCGCAGCGTTGGCGCTGGGATTGGCGGCACTGCCGCCCATCTCGGTGTTGTGCTCACCCGGCATTGCCGCCGAGCCGCCCGCCACCGTGATGTTGTCCACCACGTCGGCGACGCCCTCGGTCGCGCGCGCCAGGGCCACCGCCTGATCCTTCGCGGCCTGGCTGTCGACGTTGCCCGAGAGCGTGACGACCTTGTCCTTCGTATCGACGTCGATCTGGTAGGCCTTCACCGTGTCATCCGCGGCGAGTTTCGACTTGACCTTGGTCGTGATCCCCGCGTCGGTCTGCGCGCACGCAATCGCGAACGTGACCGCTGCGAGAATCCCCAGAAGAGTGGTGATCCGTTTCGTCATGAAGTTCCTCCTTGCCTGGCCAAATGGCCGCGACATCTTGTTTGCATCTTTCGTGCCGGTGAAAAGGGTCCCGGCGGGTCGATGGAAATGTCTGAGACGATTGGGCTATTCTGCGCATTCGGAGTACGCATGGCTGACGAGAAGCGCGACGATCCGACCGTGCCGCCCGGAGTCCGGGAGGGACGCCGCCGCTCAAAAGAGGCGGTGCGCCGCACGTTCGACCGCCGCCCCCCCTGGAAGCGGGATTTCACGACCGTTTCGGGCGAGGAGGTCGACCCGCTCGCCGCGCCGGACTCGATCGCCGGCTTCGATTTCGAGCGGGATCTGGGCTGGCCGGGGGAGTACCCCTACACCCGGGGCGTGCAGCCCACCATGTACCGCGGCAAGCTCTGGACGATGCGCCAGTTCGCCGGATACGGCACGGCGCGGCAGACCAACGAGCGCTTCCACTACCTCTTGGAGCGCGGGCAGACCGGACTCTCGACCGCGTTCCACCTTCCGACTCTCTACGGGTACGACTCCGACCATGAGATGGCCCGGGGAGAGGTCGGCAAGTGCGGAGTCGCGATCGATTCACTCGCCGACATGGAGATTCTCTTCGACGGCATCGACCTCGGCCGCGTGACGACCTCCATGACCATCAACTCGACCGCCCCGATCGCGCTCGCGATGTACCTCGCGGTCGCCGACAAGCACGGAACGCCGTGGGACCGGGTCGGCGGAACGCTTCAGAACGACATCCTCAAGGAGTACATCGCGCAGAAGGAGTACATCTTTCCGCCGCGCCCCTCGATGCGGCTCATCACCGATCAGTTCTCGTTCTGCGCGCGGCACGTCCCGCGCTGGAACACGATCTCGATCTCGGGGTACCACATCCGCGAGGCCGGCTCCACGGCTCTCCAGGAGCTCGCGTTCACGCTGCGCGACGGGGTCGAGTACGTCGAGTACGGGATCGAGGCGGGACTCCCGGTGGACGAGTTCGCACCGCGACTGTCCTTCTTCTTCAACGCGCATAACGACTTCTTCGAGGAGATCGGCAAGTACCGGGCGGCGCGTCGCGTCTGGGCGAAGACGATGCGCGAGCGGTTCGGCGCGAAGGATCCGCGGTCGTGGATGTGCCGCTTCCACACGCAGACCGCCGGCTGCTCGCTGACGGCGCAACAGCCGTACAACAACGTGGTCCGCACGACGATCCAGGCGCTCGCGGGCGTCCTCGGAGGAACGAACTCGCTCCACACCAACTCACTCGACGAGACCCTCGCATTGCCGAGCGACTTCGCCGTGAAGCTCGCGCTGCGCACGCAGCAGGTCATCGCGCACGAGTCGGGGGTGGCCAACACCATCGATCCGCTCGGCGGGTCGTACTTCGTCGAGGAGATGACGACGAAGATGGAACGCGGTTGCTTCGACTACTTCCGCCGGATCGACGCCCTCGGCGGCATGGTCGAGGCGATCGAGGCCGGCTTCCCTCAGCGGGAGATCATGGACGCCGCGTACGCCTACCAGCGGGCGGTCGATGCAAAAGACAAGATCGTCGTTGGAGTGAACGAGTTCGTGGACGAAACCGAGCAGCCCCTCGAGATCCTCTACATCGACGAGTCGGTCGAGGAGCAGCAGAAGAGGGACCTCGCCGCGCTGCGGCGCTCCCGCGACGGAAAGGCCGTGACATCGGCCCTCGGCGCGCTCCGCGCGGCCTGCGAGAACGGCCAGAACGTCATGCCTCCCCTGATCGAGGCGGTGAAGACCTACGCGACGGTGGGAGAGATCTCCGACGTGATGAGGGAGGTCTTCGCGACGTACGAGGAGCCGGCGGTTTTCTGACCGCTCGCGCGGTCAGCGCCCTCACTCCCTGACCCTCTCCCCGAGGGAGGGGAGAAAGACGTGAGAAAATTGATCGGATGAGCGACGAGACGTCTCCTTTCTCCTCGATCGAGCACGCCGTCGAGGAGCTCCGCGCGGGCCGGTTCGTCGTCGTCGTGGACGACGAGGACCGGGAGAACGAGGGGGACCTCGTCCTCGCGGCGGAGAGGGTCACACCGGAGGCGATCAACTTCATGGCGCGCGAGGGCCGCGGCTTGATCTGTCTCGCGTTGACCGAGAAGCGCTGCGACGAGCTCGAGCTGCCTCCCATGGTGGACGACAACACGTCCAACTTCGGCACGGCCTTCACGGTGTCGATCGAGGCCCGCGGCCGTGTGACGACCGGCATCTCGGCGGCCGACCGCGCCGCGACCGTGAAGGCGGCCATCGATCCCCGGACGCGGCCGGCGGATCTCGCGCGGCCGGGACACATGTTCCCGTTGCGGGCAAAGGCCGGCGGGGTCCTGAAGCGCGCCGGCCAGACGGAGGCTTCCGTCGACCTCGCCCGGATCGCGGGTCTCGACGCCTCGGCGGTCATCTGCGAGGTCATGAACGAGGACGGCACGATGGCCCGGGTGCCGGACCTCGCCGCGTTTTGCGAGAAACACGGCCTCGCGATGGTCACGGTCGCGGACTTGATCCGCCACCGGATGAAGAACGAGAGGCTCGTCCAACGCATTGCCGCACCGCACCTCCCCACGCGGTTCGGCGAGTTCCGCCTCTTCGCGTACCGGAGCGAGGTCACTCACGAGGAGCACATCGCTCTCGTTCACGGGGAGATCCGCGAAGACGACCCGGTGCTCGTTCGCGTCCACTCGCAGTGCCTGACCGGAGACGTCTTCGGATCCAGCCGTTGCGACTGCGGCGCTCAGCTCGCGCTCGCCATGGAGAAGATCATCGAGGCGGGAAGGGGAGTGTTCCTCTATCTCCTCCAGGAAGGCCGCGGCATCGGGCTCGTGAACAAGTTGAAAGCGTACGAGCTGCAGGACGAAGGCCACGACACTGTTTCGGCCAACGAGAAGCTCGGGTTCCCGCCCGATATCCGCAACTACGGAGTCGGCTGCCAGATTCTGCGCGACCTCGGAGTCCGCAAGATGCGGCTCATGACCAACAACCCATCCAAGTACGTGGCGATCGGCGGTTTCGGGCTCGAGATCGTTGAGCGCGTTCCCTTGGAAGTCCATCCGACCGCGGGGTCGCGCAAGTACCTCGAAGCCAAGAAGAACAAGATGGGCCACCTGTTGAAGATGGTGTGAAGGAACCGGTTCCAGGTTCGAGGTCCCAACCCCGGAATCAATAGCTGATAGCTTCCTCCTCGCTCCAGAGGAGGAAATCCATGCCGAAGCTCTTCGAGGTCGTGCCTCCGTCGCCGGGCGGCCGACACATCGCCCGCGTGGTGATCGTGGCGGTCGTTCTCGTCCTTCTTCTCATCGGAAACCCGGTCACCGTGATCCCCGCCGGCCACGTCGGGGTCAAGGACTTCTTCGGCCGGGTCTCGTCGAGCGTCCTGCCTGCCGGCGTGCACGTCGTTTTTCCCTTCACCCGCGTCGTCAAGATGTCCGTCAAGACCCAGGAGGTGAAGGAGACCGCGGAGGTTCCGTCGAAGGAAGGCCTGACGATGGAGCTCGAGGGATCGCTGCTCTACCGGCTCGATCCTCAGAAGGCCGCCGACGTCTATCGAACGATCGGCAAGGACTACGAGGAGATCGCCGTGCATCCGCAGATCCGCTCGGCGATCCGCGAGGTCACGGCCTCGTACGAAGCGAAGGTGCTCTACTCCGCGGAAAGAGAGCGAATCGCCCGCGAAACTCTGGAGCTCTTCAAGAAGCTGGCGGGCGATCGCGGGATCATCGCGGAAGCCGTCCTGCTGCGGAAGATCGGCCTGCCCGACGTCGTCGCCAACGCGATCCAGGAAAAACTCCGCCGCGAACAGGAGTCCGAGCAGATGAAGTTCGTTCTCCAGAAGGAAACGCAGGAGGCGGAAAGAAAACGCATCGAGGCTCAGGGGATCGCGGACTTCCAGAAGATCGTCGCCGCCGGGATCAGCCCGGCGCTCCTCGAGTGGAAGGGCATCGAGGCGACCGAGAAGCTCGCGATGAGTCAGAACTCCA
>Ga0075423_10004077_pt1 | contig 13494 bp, 20 predicted proteins | sample SoiMethybrSBSTD2_FD_80114 | JGI IMG/M metagenome (GOLD analysis project Ga0075423, IMG submission 80114) | Bulk soil microbial communities from a Populus tree surrounding site in Tennessee, USA - Soil MetaG P. TD hybrid SBSTD2 | ecosystem: Environmental > Terrestrial > Soil > Tree plantation...
GCGCTGCTCCAAATCAAGCCGTTGAATCGCACCTGTTTCGCTTTCTCCTCGAGTGACCGGTCGTTGTCGATCAGCTTGTAGAACTCGTTCATGAGCGTGCGACCCTTGCGTAGTTTCAGTGCATCGTTGTCGCTCATGAGCGGACACGCGCTGAGCAGCTGATCTTTGATGTTCTCGTTGACCTCCGACACGGCTCCTCTCCAAGCAAATTGGCGTGCTCCGAGCGCGTAATAGATGGCTCCGAGAATGAAGGCAACAGTCAGATTCGCTAAGCCTGTCGCGGACAGGAGATTGCCGTACGACTCAAGGCCAACATGACTGCTGAAGAGAGGTCGGAGGGCGACCCACCACATGATGCCGGGGATCACGAGGCGGAGATTCTTCAGCGTCTCTTGGCTCATGGGCGAGGCCGACCATATCGGCGAATGATGCACCAACGAAGCTCATCATCATCAAACGGATTGTCTAAGCACCGCAAATCCCGCCACGATCTGCGCCGCAACGAGCTTCGCGATATGCGATGCGATATTCGTCCCTGATCGTCGTGTCCGAGTTTCAGCACAACCGGGCGCGCCGCCACAGAGGCCCGTCTTGCGTTTGAGGGGATAGGCCATAGGCCGCTTCGGAATCGGAGTTCCTGTCCCCAAGAGTTATTCGCCGCTGGTGAGCGGGTCTTGCGCTTGAAGGGATAGGCCATAGGCCGTTTCGGAATCGGAGTTGCTGTCCCGACCGGTTATTCGAGTTGGCATCACCGATCTAGCGTTTGAGGGGCTGGGTGGGGCGCCCGGGCCGTTGTGGCCGTTTCGTGGACAAATGGCTAGAGGGGTTATCCGTCAGGGATGAGTCGGTCTTGCGCTTGAGGGCCGCAGACGTGCGTGGCGGTTCTGTAGCGGCCATTGCCCAGTGCCGCACGCTCGTGCTTCCATCGGGCTGATGCCCTGCTGTTCTCAGTACGTTCTGGAGTCGTGGGTGATCGGCTGCCTCTTCGTGGGATGGCTCCTCGTCCTCGGCGGGGCGCGCGCGGCGGGGGCGGCCTTGGTCGGGTCCTCGATCGGTGCGTTCGTTTCCTACTTCACACCCTTCCACTCTGGCCACCTCGAATCCCTCGTGCACGGCGCAGTAATCCTGGGGAGCGTCGGCCTGGTCGTGTTCGGCCTCGCCGGGCTCGCCTTGGGAGCCGACGCCCCGCCATTCGGAGTCGACGCCCCGCTGGGTCGATACCCCATGGCCCTGGCCCTGGCATCGGGCACCGTCGTCGTCGGGACGCTGATGATCCTCCGCATCCATGCGGCGGCGGCTCCGACCTGCTCGCTCTTCACCGGACTCCGGGTCACGAACTCGTCCTCGCCGTTCGCGGCGTCATGCTTGCGGGGGTTCGAGGACCCTTGGCTCCAGGCGATGCTTACGTTCAACGTCGCCTTCCTCGCGCTGCTGTTCCTGGTGCAGGCGCGGCAGGCGACGCGGCTAGTGCAGAAGCAAGAGCAGGAGGACGCCGCGTGGGCCCAGTGATCGGGGTGGGCCTCGCTCCTGGCGGGAGGTCGCTTCTCGTCCAGCCATGGCCTGGCGCGGACGCACGGTCCCATGCGCCTCATCCGGGCGTCAGCTTGCTCTCGGCCGTCTTCGTTGCTTCGTCGATCTTGACGGCGGCTTGCACCTCCTCAACCACGGTGACCCAGGTGAGCCCGTCCGTCGCCCCTTGCTTCGATGCGGCCAATGTCAGAGGCCTCTACGACGAGTGGGCGCACAAGGCTGCCGACACCAACCTCAGCGACGGTATGGACCTGGCCCGGGTCGTCGCCTCGTTGTGGGCGACCCGCGAGATCGCGTTGGAACTAGCCCTCGCGACGGCCGCCGATCCGGTCGCGGCCGGGCATTTCAAAGATGCGGCCGATGCCTACCTGAAGGCACCTCCTATCCCACGTCACGCTTCCCTCGACGCTCTGTCTCGCGACGACATCTACAGGCTCGACACGGCTACCGGCGCAGGTTCGGCCGCGATCTATGCCGGGATCGATGTACTGAACAACTCGCCCGTGGCTTTCTGCTGAGATGGACGAGATGAAGGGGTCATCTCCGCGGCGTCCTGATCCGCAATGAGGCCCGACGCGGCGGTGAGATGGGCTAGGGAGAAAGCGCGGCCGCAACCGTCGGCCATACGCCATCCTGGTGGTGCTTCGACCACATCCGGCGTCCGGCCCGGTGCGCTCGGACGGCTGCGTCGCGATCCCGCCGCAATCTGGCATGAGGGGTTCGAGCGCATGAGGTGGCGGCAGGCCGAGTGGTTCGACTTCGAAAGTGGCGAGCCGCTCATCGATCTTCATGTTGGGTGGCGGCCCGCAGGCGAGCAACGACGAGTGCTGACGTACGGTGACCAGGAAGCATTTCGCTCGGATCCCCGAGCGAGTTGTCGGGCCGGACGGGAACCCGCGGATGCGAAGACCTACGGACCCCTGCGACCGTCCCCGACAGAGGTCGGCATCGTGCGGTTAATAGGTCGTGAGATGAACATGCTCGACCGGACGGGTGTGACTGCTAACCCCGAGTACTCGGACTACACCGACGATGGGGGATGGCGCCAGCTAGTCCATAAGGCGATTCGCATCGCAGGCGCGTCACGCGTGTCGGTAAAGACAGGCTTTGCTCGAAGCACTGTCGATTGATTCATCCGGGCGGGAAGAACGAGCAGGCGACGATGGGAGGCGTATGTCGCTGCCGCAGTCGGGATTGCGACGCGGGATCTGGCGAGCCTTGACGGATCACTGCCGACAAGCGACAACGCAAGGTTGCATTTGTACTCGGTCCTCGGACGTCGTTGCAGGAAGTGCGGACAGCACCTAGCCGGCAAACAACAGAAGTGGTGCGCAGCGTGTCGCAACGCGTCCGGCGCAGCGCGGGGGCGATTGTTGCAGGCTGGAGACGCTGTGGCGCAGCGTCGGACGTGAACGTTACGCTCCGTCTATGGCTGGAGGACCAAGCGATCCCACAGATGCGCTTACGAAGGTGATCGTCCTCGCGGTTGTCGTCGCCGTCGTGGGCATCGGCTTCTTCCTGCGCGCCTTCTCGGAAGGGTCGACCGAGCCGGCGACCCAGACAACGAACCCGCCGGTCTCGCACCCGCCGACAACGCCCGTAGCGTCCTCCCAGATGGTGTCGGTGGGTATTCGCCCCAGCTGTCGCCTGACGGGACCACGATCGCGTTCTTGCGCGACCCCCGCGATCGCCACATTCGGAATGGTGCACCATTTGTCCTACAGCTTTGGCTCATCAATGTGGACGGTTCGGGCCTGAGGAAGGTCGGGCAGCAACCCGGATGCTGCATCGTGTTAAGAGGGCATCTCCACTGGTCCGAAGATGGCTCCAGCATCGTGTTCGGCGGCGCACACGCGCAAACGATTCATGTGTCACAGGCGGATCGCTGACGAGGCCGTCGGCGCATTAGGCGCAGCCGGTCCTAAGCTTCGGCCATAATCCGGCCGTCCTTCGCCGCGATGATGGAGCGCGATCGGGAGCGCGAAGGACTCCGCGTCTGTCGTGCGGCGTGGCTGATCGGCGTCAACGTCCGCGAGTACCGCGAGCTGGAGGCAGGCGAACAATGGCCGGACGCTCAGACGTGGAGGTCGAACCCAACTACAATTACGCCGATGCGGGTCGTGTCGTGGGCGGCGTTGGCCATCGCGGCCGGTGCGGTCGTGGTGTCGATCGACGCCGCGTTCGTCTACCGCGACCTCCTGGCTGTGTGGCTCCTGGTCGGGGCGTTCGTCGTGACGGCGTTCGCCCCGAGAACCCTAAGCGCCGGGCGCGACTGACGCGACGGCGCGAAACGTCGCGTCTACTGCGTCGTCGGTGCATCCACCCTGGGGTTCAAAGCGACTGTCACACGCGATGATCTGCAAGCTGTACCGGTTGCCGCAGAGGGTCACGGGCCGATAGTCGGGTTGACCGCTTCATAGGGATGGGTGTACGACGGTGACGATGTATCCGGACGGACCGGAGGTCCCGGCTGCTCAGGTCGGGGCGGGGCAGGGAATGACCCAGTCGGTCGAGACGCCGTAGCTGCCGATCGACCCATCCGGGTAATGGAAGCTGAAGTCGCTGCTGGCGTAGTACATGCGCGAGGCCCTGCACTGTCGGAGTGGTGTCTTCACGACCACCGCCGTCACGCCGGATCTCCGCGTCTGAGCGTACGAGATGGTGTGGATGCCCTGGTTGACGAGGGCGCAATTCATCCGGATGAAGTTCGGTTCGAAGTTCAGCATCTTGACGCGGCATCTGCCGCGGATCGTGACGTGTTCGTTCGCGACCCGTCCGCGGACCGAGGTGCAAGCTCGCCACCGCCATCCGTCGTGCGAAAACGTCCAGCAGTGCCTCACGAAGGTGGTCCAGTCGGCGTCGGACGAGGACGCGGATGGCGCGAGCATCCCGTTCGCCCCGAGCAGCAGGAACAGCGCGGAGGCAAGACACACGATGCGTCGAGACACCGGTCCTCCCAGCAAGCCGTGAAAGTCGAGCCAATCTCTCGTCCTATCAAAGCGTCAAGACGGCTTATCGTCCTACGGACCGATGCGACGATGGTTGCGCCAGCAGCTGCGACGCCTGCCGATCGCGCGATCAAGCCGATCGGAGGCCATCTGCGAACCGTACGAGTGGCCGCAGACGGTCCCCGCATGCTTACCCCCGGGTAGCGGGTAGGAATATCGCTTATGCCCGAGTTCCAGCACCGCGACGGTGAACTCGTCGTGCGCCTTGCCGCCGATGATGGGACGGCACCCGAGGTCGTGGCTCAGAAGATCAATGACGAAGTCGGGCACGGCCCGCCGACGCGCCGCGTCGTCATTCGACTCACGGCGGTCTCTGTCGGATTGCTCGCCCTGGTGCACCAGATCGTTTTGGATCTCGCCGAGCGAGCCTCGCGAGAGGGACCGAAAAAGAGGATCCAGTCGAGTCCTTCGCCTTCCTCGAGACCGAGCACGCCGCTGTAGAAGGCGCGACTCTCGTTCAATCGATCCGACAGGATGTTGGGTTTGATCCGCAGAACTCGCATAGGTAGCAGCTTCACATACTCGTCATCGAACGCGGCGGTCAGGTCGGAGGCGTAAGGTCAACCGCATGGTCCGGCCGTCCTCCGCCGCGATGATGGAGCACGATCGCGAGAGCGAAAGGCGGTCAACGTTCTTGCGCTCCTCTGGTTCGTAGCAGCCATCTCGGGAGTAGTGCGGCAGACATCGGCATATGGACTCGGGTCCAGGAAAGTCGTACAAAGGCGATCCATCTGATCGGGTGCCCGCCTGGGGAGGGGTTGGCATGAGACGGACCGTCAAGCTGGGAGCTGCGCTCGCGGCGACCCTCATAGGAGTCGCGTTGTGGGCGCAGCCAGCGGCGGCCAATACGAAGCACACGACTGTCGTTCACGTGGACGATCGGTTCGTCGATTCCGAGATATGCCGGTTCGATATCACGTTTCATGTCGCCGGGAACGTCATGTTCATGGACTTCTACGACAACAACGGATCCCTCTACAAGACGATCGCCAAGGGTCATCCAGGGCCGTTCAGGGTCACCGTGACCGCGAAGGGGACCACGCTCACGCAGCAGAACAGCAGCTTCACCGAGATCAGGACGTACAACCCCGACGGATCGTTCAAGACGATCACCGACAACGGTCCCTTCAACAAGTTCACAGCACCCGGTCGAGGGATCGTCTGGCTGGACACAGGTCACCTCGTGGTCGATGGCGACTTCAACATCCTGTTCGTGTCAGGGCCGCGCCAGGATGGTGCGTTCGGCGCCTTCTGTGCTGCGTTCCGGTAGGCCCGACCTCTCGAGTGTCAGACGACCTCCGGGACCGCTCTGGTCTTGACGCGGAGGATCTCAAGCCGCCGGTCGGCGGTCGAGCGCCTGGTTGGGATGCCGGTCTCATCGTCGCACGACGCCGAGAGTTGAAGACCAGCCATCTGGCCTTATCCGACTTCGAGCAAGCCCTTCAGGCGTGCGAGGTCCGCTCGAACGAGGCCTTCGTCGCGTTCGAAGTCCTCGTCCGTCATGCCCGGTTGCCGGCGGAGGCTGAACGTGACCTCGCTGCCATCTCCCGCTGGCACCACGCGCATCGGGTTGGAGATCACCTCGCCGGACGGGAGCGTCACGTCGTGGTCGAGCACGCCGAACGCGTTCGGTTCCGCGAACCGCACCCGCATGCGCCCGGATGGCGTTGCGACGAACCACTCGCCTTCGACGTTCTCGACGGCTGTACCGAGACCCGGCGCCCACGCCGGGATGTTGGCCGGGTTCGAGGCGTACTCATAGACGTCATCCGCGGCCCGCGCGATCCATTGCGTGATCTGCTTCGTCTCGGGCGCCACGACGCCATCGTGGCACGCCACGCACCACGCCGGCTACTGCGGGGACAACGTGCCTACACGGATGTGCACCCCGGCCAGTCATCGAGAACCCGGAGGACCGGGAAGCGGTCGAGGCGTTCAGCACCGCCGCGTTCTGATCCGCGACACGGCGACCGCGAAGTGCTCGCCATGGGGCGATGCCCCATGTGCCGCGGACTTCATGACTCTGGATCGCTCGCCGCGTCCCGGCGTGATACGAGCGCCCTGAGTGCCGAGAACAACTCCTCGCCTTCCACGTCCGTCCTCGTGCCCCATTCCTCGAGCAGCTTCTCGACACGTCCGATGCCCCGTCGCTGGCCGCTGAAGGCCCCGAAATTGTCAGGGCGGCCAAGCCACACTCGCTGGTCGCCCTTCTTCCTCAACACATCCATCTGGCGACCGTCGCTGAGATCGACGGCGTAGTATCCGCCGCCTCTCGGTGCCTCCCTTTCGAAGACGTTTGGCTCGGGATGGTTGGGTGTCATCAACACCGGAATCCTAAGGGGTCGCTCGGTAAAGCCCGCCGATCCTGATCCGCGCCGGTCCACGCCCGACTACTCGGTTAGGCTTCGCTCATGCCAGGTCTCGCTCTTGCCGCTGCTCTTTTCGCGGTTCCGATGTTGCTGACTTTCGTGGGCGTTCGTTGGATCCTGAGACGCATCGGCGCATGGGATACCGAGACACGTGAACCCGACTGAGGTCGATCTCGTCCATCGATGATTTCGACACCGTGCCTCGTTCCGTGGGAGTTGGTCGATGTTGAAGACCGAGGGCACGAGGAAGTGCCCAACGATGACGAGCACGATCAGACGGGGGGCAACGACCGCACGGGTGGATCGGTCTCTCCGCGGGCCAAACTGCCGCTCTCACGGCCACGGCCGGGGCAGGCCGACCGGAACCGGGTGTCGGAAGGTGCACGTCAGCGAGCACGAGACCACCGTGGCACGGGTGACGGAAGGCGTTGGGGGGTAATGATGGCAACGCCATGTTGATCATCCCAGCCCACGTCATTCCATGAGTCGCGAGACCTCCAGGAGGTTCGCCTCCGTCGCATCCTGGATCTCGAAGTGGGTGGGATCCCACTGGGCGGCAGTCGTGGCCGTCGTGCTCGTCGTGATCGGTCTGGCCGTCTACGGGATCAACATCACCAGCATCGCCATCAGCCTTGCGACGCTCTTGATCCTGATCGTCCTCCAGAACTCTCAGAACAGGGACTTGGCAGCGCTGCACGTGAAGCTCGACGAGGTCATCACGCAGCTCGAAGGCCCCCGTGACGACGTGGCGGGCATCGAGGAGAAGTCTCACGAGGAGATCGAGGAGCTCCACGAAGAACTCCACGGAGAGTTGGACCCGGTGCAAGATGACGCGGCCCGTGGGGTTTGATCGCTTCGGAGCCACGCACGAGCGCACCGTCTTCGTGTTGAAACGTCCGCGAGGCACCGGCACGCGCGATGCATCGATCCGTGAACGACCTCGTGTGCGCGTGGGTCGCACGCTGCGCATCGCCTGAACTCGGAGCGCGACAGGGTGCACAGTTGCACACCCGTCCTTCACGGTTCTTTCACGTAACGACCCGCGACACGCGGATCGGCATCGGTGTACGGTGGGCCGATCACAACCTGCCCCTCGCGCGTGCGCGCGCCGACGGACGACAGGAGCCCACATGAGACGAGCCTTCGTCATCGCGTTGATGGCCGTGGTCATGCTCTCGACCGACGCTCTCGCGTTACGACCTCCGGAGCGGCACGTGGCGTCGAGGGTGAACATCGCCCGGATCAACCACGACGAACACCGTGTCCATGTCGGCTCGCGGATCAGCCGCTATGCCGAACGACAAGCAGGCAAGATGTGTCGGCAACACCGCTTGTTCCACGGGACGTACGGGTGGCCGTGGCACACCTCTTGGGGACAGATCGTCGGGTACGGCCCGTCGACCCGCGCGGTGTTCAGGAAGTTCATGCGCTCAGCCACACATCGCGCCATCATCCTGGGCCTCTCGTTCACGCGCGTAGGCGTGGGAGTGGCGAAGGCCCACGGCATCATGTGGGTCGCCGTCGACTTCGCCAGTTGACAGCGCGGTCGTCGGGTCCGCGGTGAGAGGTGAGAGAGGAGCTCTGCCATGGCTGAAGTCACCATCGTCGACGGACGCCACGCGTATCGACCTCAGGTGATCGGACGGGTCTTCGGTTGGTTCTTCCTCGCGACGTTCTTCACCTCGATCGCGGCGTACTTCGTCGGCTACGCCACGATGCTGGAGACACCGAGCCTGATCACCGGGAGTGGCCCGGATCCCTCGACGGGCATCGCGACGGGTGCCACGCTGGAGGCCTTCCTGATCATCGCCAACGTCGCCACGGCCGTGGTTGCGTACCCGGTGCTGAAGCGCGAGAGCGAGATCGGAGCGATCGGGTACGTGTCCGCTCGCCTCGTCGAGGCGATGTTCATCGCGATCGGGATCGTCGCGGCCCTCTCGTTCCTGTTGATGCGGCAGGATGCCACCGCGGTTTCCACGCCGGCGCTCGGTGAGGCTTTCGTCGCGACCTACCGCCGTGCGTTCCTGGTCGGACCGGGCTTCTTCGCCGGGCTCGCCAACGGTGTGATCCTGGGATACCTGATGTACCGGTCCGGACTGGTGCCGCGCGGGATGACGTGGCTGGGTCTGATCGGAGGTCCACTCATCATGCTCTCCGGCATCCTCGTCATGTACAACGTGATCGAGCGAGGAGGCGCGGTGCAGACGATCGCGACGATCCCCGAGTTCTTCTGGGAGCTCTCGCTCAGCATCTACTGCATCGTGAAAGGGTTCCGTCTTCCTTGACGCGCTCGCTCGAAGATCGAGTCAGGGGGTTGGGACCGACACCTCTTCGCTTCGGTCAACCGCCGCCGAAGAGCTTTGCGCGGCCACCACATGTCGGAGGTACTTCCTGGCCGCGTTCTCCGTGAGCAACGGGATGTATCCCTGGACCGGAGCACCGTCCCACTGCGCGGCGGTTCGCCTGACCACGACCTCGACCATGTCCTGTGGAAGGTCACCCGCGAACTCGACCGACAGGCGATCCACGACCTCCATCAGCTCCATCGAGTGTCCCTCCCCGGCAGTGGCTGTGTGAAGTCTATGTCGCTCCGTCGGAGCGCGCTGAACAGCCGTGGGAGCCCATGTGGAAGGGCCGGGCGAGACGGTTCTTCCCCCCTTGCGGAGTCCCTCCCTGGACCCGGCCCCGCCCTCACTCTACCGGGGTTCGCGCATCCGTCCTTCAGGCCTTCCGCAGCGCGTCGATCGTCGCCGTCTGGACGAGGCCCGAGACGGCCGTCGCCAGGTCCCGATCGGACGTGACGAAGGCATCGGCCTGCAGCTGCGTGAGCGCCACGAACTCCGCGTCGTAGGTCGTCTCCCAGCCGAGCTGGTCCGCGATCTTCCATGCGGTCCGCTGCAGGACCTTGTCGCCGAGGAAGCGAACCCTCATCGAGTTGATCCGCGTCACCAACTCGATCCCCTCGGAGGGCGTGATCTCTCCTCGCAGGGCAGCTTCGTGGAGCGCCGACAGAGCCTGCGAGCGGACGAGCGTCGGCGCGACGAGCTGGTGCCCCGCGGCGACCTCGACCTCGCCGGCCGCGATCCGGAGCAGCGTGTCGCGATCGACGACGAAGCGCGTCATCCCCCAGACGCTACACACCGACGGACGGGCGGTCTGACTCCCGAGCCTGCCCTCCAGCTTCGAGTGATCGATCCGAGGGTAGGAGACGGCCATGGCTTCTTACACCGTGAACCGGCGGGGCGTGGCCCAGGCTCGGAGGCTGATCAAGGCGAAGCAGTACGTGCTGAACAGTGAGTGGGGCAACGTGCAGCCGAAGGCGGTCGACGAGAACGCGTTCCTGAAGGAGCACTCGTGGGAGGAGTATGCGGGCTGGTTCCTCGGGCTGACAGAAGGCACCGCCGACGGGACGAAGGCGCGATGCGCGTTCGTGTACGGCGACTTCCGTCGGCTGCACCGGAGCGGTCTGATCGCGTGTCTGTACCGCGCCGCCGAGTGGCGGCACAAGGACGTCGAGCGAGCCGCGTACCGACTGCTGCAGGAGCTGGATGCAGCGACTTCCTCACCTCGTCGAGACTCGCCACCATCTGGTTGAACGCTCGAGGACGGGTGATGCGCCGATGGAGACTCGTGGATCTGGATCGTCTGGGTGCTTCTCGGTCGTCCATCGGTTGAACGCCGACACAACGAACAGACCGTGACACGTACGCGAACCGACACCGGTGGGCGGCCCGGGAGGGGTGGACCGCCCCCGGGCCGGTTCATCGGGAAGGAGCCGCGTCGTCGCGACTGCGTCGGATGGTGCCACCCTTGTCGCGCCGAGTCACGCGGAGTGACAAGGAAAGAGCGACAACATCCGGATCCGCCGGACGGGATCCGGGTCCGGTCTCCGGCCCGCGACCACGTGGGAGGTCCGCTACCGTCGGGGGCGTGAACGCGCCGGAGGGGTTCACCGCGCGCCCCGCGCTCGTCGAGGACGCCGACGGCATCGCGGAGCTCGTGAACGAGGTGAACGTCTCGGAAGTAGGGGTTCCGTGGACGACTCCGGACGACATCCGGACCGCCCTCACGGCGCCTGGACACGAGGCCGACGACGACGCGGTCCTCGTCGCCGACGACGGCGCGTTCGCCGGCTACATGACGGCATGGCTCGACGAGCCGCTCACCACGATCGGGCTCATCGTGTTCATCCGGCCCGACCTCTGGGGTCAGGGGCTGAGCGCGTGGCTGCTCCGCTTCGGGGAGGCGAGGGCCCGTGAGCGCGTCGCGAAATTCCGACCGAGCTCACCCGTCCACCTGCAGGTCGCGCGATGGGCGTCGAACGAGCTCGCGCTCCCGCTCTTCGAGGCGCTCGGGTACCGCTATGTCCGGACGTTCCATCAGCTGCGCATCGAGCTTGGGGAACGATTTGAGGCGCTGAGGGTCCCCGATGGGATCGAGATCCGGACGTTCGATCCGGATCGAGACGCCCGCGCCGTCCACGCCGCGCTCTCCGAAGCCTTCGAGGACCACTGGGGGTCTGGCTTGGATCCGTTCGACGTGTGGCACCACGACCAGATCGATGCGGCGGGTCCGGCCTTCGATCCGTCGCTCTGGTTCGTGGCGTTCGAAGGGGATGACGTCGTGGGTGTGGCGTGCTGCCGCGGGCGATCCACGAGCTCGCCCGAGGCCGCGAACGTGGACGAGCTGGGGGTTCGGCGGGCGTGGCGCGGGCGGGGGATCGCACGAGCGCTGCTCCTGACCGCGTTCGCGGAGGCGCGCCGGCGCGGGATCGACGCGGTCGAGCTGACCGTCGACTCGGAGAGCCTCACGGGAGCGACGCGGCTCTACGAGAGCGTTGGGATGCGTCAGGGTCCGAGGAGCTTCGAACGATGGGAGAAGCTCATCGAGCCGGCGGGCGCGTGACGTCCCTCCGCAGGTACAGGTTGGACGTGCGCGTCGGGGAGCACACCGCGAACGCATCACCGGCATCGTTGCGCGCTCGGTACACTCGCCGCCACCTCGACCCAAGGGAGCGCGGTGACGTGAGGATCCTGGTGGTGGGCTCCGGCGGTGTAGGCGCCGCCTTCGCGCCGATCGCCGCGCGACGCGACTTCTACGAGGCCGTCGTGTTCGCCGACCACGACGAGGGCAGGGCGCGGAGCGTCGTCGACCGCTACGACGGCGCGAAGGGCCGCTTCGCTTCTGCGAAGGTGGACGCGTCCGACGCCTCTGCCGTCGCCGAGCTCTGCCGTGCCGAGCGGATCACGCACGTCCTGAACGCCGTCGACCCTCGCTTCGTGATGCCGATCTTCGACGGCGCCTTCGACGCAGGCGCCACGTACCTGGACATGGCGATGTCCCTGTCGAGGCCCGACCCGCGCGAGCCCTACACGAAGACCGGCGTGAAGCTCGGCGACGAGCAGTTCGCGAAGGCCGCCGCCTGGGAGGACCGCGGGCTGCTCGCCCTCGTGGGGATCGGCGTCGAGCCCGGCCTCTCGGACGTGTTCGCGCGGTACGCCGCGGACGAGCTGTTCTCGTCGATCGACGAGGCGGGCGTCCGCGACGGCGCGAACCTCGTCGTGCACGGCTACGACTTCGCGCCCGGGTTCTCGATCTGGACGACGATCGAGGAGTGCCTCAACCCGCCGGTCGTTTGGGAGCGAGAGCGCGGCTGGTTCACGCTCGAGCCGTTCAGCGAGCCGGAGGTCTTCACGTTCCCGGAGGGCATCGGCCCCGTGGAGTGCGTCCACGTCGAGCACGAGGAGGTGTTGCTGATCCCTCGCTGGGTCGACTGCGGACGGGTGACCTTCAAGTACGGACTCGGCGAGGAGTTCATCGAGGTCTTGAAGGTCCTGCGCAAGCTCGGGCTCGACCGGACCGATCCGGTGACGGTCCGCGGGCAGCACGTGAGCCCCCGTGACGTGGTGGCCGCGGTCCTGCCGGATCCGGCGTTGCTCGGGCCGCAGATGACGGGGACGACGTGTGCCGGGACGTGGGTCCGCGGCACGGGGAAGGACGGGAACGCTCGGGAGGTCTACCTGTATCACGTCGTCGCGAACGAGGAGACCTGGGGCAAGGACCGTGCCCAGGCGGTGGTGTGGCAGACAGCGATCAACCCGGTCGTCGCCCTGGAGCTGCTGGCGAACGGGACCTGGTCCGGCGCCGGTGTGCTCGGCCCGGAGGCGTTCGCGCCCCGGCCGTTCCTCGACCTCCTCACCGAGTACGGCTCTCCGTGGGGGATCGAGGAGCGCAGGATCCGTACCTGACGCGGGGAACGGCCGGACGGCTCTCAGGTCGGTTCGGCAGGTGGCCGATGAGTGTGGGACACCTGGCGGAAGGCCGTTCGGGATGAGCTTCGGGCTGGAAGAGACCGGGCCGGGGATCCGGTCGGGACAACTGACGGACCGCATCGAGCCGGGGTCGCTGCTGGAGGCGACCCCCGAGTGCCTCGTCGTGGCGCGCGGCAACGGACAGATCGTGTACGCGAACCGTCACGCGGAGGTGCTCACCGGTTTCTCGCGCGACGAGCTCGTCGGCAGCTCGATCGAGCTGCTGATCGCCGCCGATCTGCTAGATCTGCCGGAAGGCTCTCGGATCGATGCGAC
>Ga0075423_10004078_pt1 | contig 13493 bp, 10 predicted proteins | sample SoiMethybrSBSTD2_FD_80114 | JGI IMG/M metagenome (GOLD analysis project Ga0075423, IMG submission 80114) | Bulk soil microbial communities from a Populus tree surrounding site in Tennessee, USA - Soil MetaG P. TD hybrid SBSTD2 | ecosystem: Environmental > Terrestrial > Soil > Tree plantation...
CCATCAACGCGATACAGGCCGTGCCGAACACCAGCATCGACTGCATGGCGTGAAATCTGACGAAACTGTTCTCCGGCTCTGTCGCAAAGAAGACCAATCCGGTGACCCATCCAAGTCCGTAACACAGAGCGCCCGCGAGGTTCTCGTCAAAGCCACTCGCGGTCTTTTGTGAGCTCATACGGTTTCCTCTCCATCGTCGGCCTATCGCGACGACTGCGACACGAACATGGCGCGCGTTCGATTGTGCAACAGGACCCAGAACGCGTAGATGCCGAGTGCCGTCCCAAACGGCAGGATGAAGAGATTCAGCGCGCCAAGCCACAAGACGGCCAGCCGGCCGCGTGGATGATTGCGTCGTAGTTGACGCCCGGCCCAGACGTTGACCCCGCCGCCAAGCAGGAGCGCGACCGCGAACATTGTGAAGGCCGCCGCGGTAATTCCCGCCGCCATCCGGTCCGCGCCCGCGACGACGCCGATCGCGATTGCGCCCATCGCAAGCAGGAGCATCGACACGCCAAGCAGGAGGCCGATCGCGCCCCACACGAGCTGCAGGATGCCGAGCAGATGAAGATGCGCGCGCAAAACGTGTCCGCCGGAGCCTCGAAAAAAACAGGCGACTTCGAGCCTGCCACCAGAAGCTCGCTCCTCAGCCCCCGAGCGAGAGCCTGACTAGCGAATTGTAATGCGGACCTCGACGCCTGTCTGCGGCGCTCCGGGCGGAGCGATGGTAAAGCGGAACGTCGCGCCTTCATGAACTCCGGCGGGTACTCGCAGACGCATTTCGTGCGTGTCTCGAACCTCGCCGGCTCCGCGACATGACGCGCACCATTCCGCCCACACCTCGCCGCGGCCGCCGCACCGCGAACACGTCCTGCGAAGCGGCACGTGCAGGGGCACAAGCACCCCCCAGAAGGCCTCCTCGGGAGTGACGACGATCTCGGCTGACAGAAAAGATTCGCGCGCGTCCCCAAAAAACGAATCGCGCATGCGATCGAGAAGACTGCTCACCGAGGGAAAGTCGATCGCGACCTCGTCGGCAAGCCATTCCGTCCGCCCGCCGGCCAGCAGGCGCGCATCGTACGATCGCCGTCGATCTGGATCGCGCAAGACCTCGTACGCCCGCGACACTTCGAGGAAGGCGCTGCCGCGCTCCTCTCCGGAAATGTCCGGATGGTATCGCCGCGCCAGTTGCCGATACGCGCGCTTGATTTCAGCTGCGCCCGCGTCCGGCGAAACGCCCAAGACGTCGTAATAGTCGCGCATCCCCTGTTGCTTAGCCCTGCAGAATCGGTACCTACGCTCACGGCCGATTGTGACCCAGCTTTGCTTGCGAATTCGAGCAAGCTCCGGTGCACAAGCCCGTGCTGTGGCTACGATAGGAGGCGTCTACGGTGATGTCAACCCGCATACGCTCGAATTATGTAATTTTAGAGCTCCGCCGAGGCAGGGGCGGTGCTCGCTCGGCGCTGCTACAATTGAAGGATGCGCGAATGCCCGCTCTGCGGAGAATTGATGCGCCTCAGCGAACGTGAAGTCCAGGAAAGAAATGGGACAATGAGGCACGTGCGCGAGTGGATCTGCCCCGAGTGCGATTACTTCGAAGAAGTCGAAGCGGAAGGATAATCAGCGGGCACCAAGCGTCAGCAAAACTTCATTGCGGATCTCCTCTTCAAAATCCGCAAAGTTCAACGCCGTTTCGCATTCGTCGCAGAGCACTTCGATCACTGCGGGGCGACCCTCCTCGTTGGCTTCCACACGCGAGTCGCGCAACTGGACGATATGCATCTGCAGGGTCTTTACCAGAAAGTTCTGGTCGTTCCCGCAGCTGGGACAGGTCAGGGCCATCTAGATCGCTCTCCTCTCGGCCGTTCTGGGCCGCTCACAAACCTACGAATTGTACGAGAACGCCTTTCCCATACGCAATCAAGATCTTCCACGATTTTTTCCACTCGCGCTGGCGCGCACCGGCGGGTATACGATGCTCCCATGTCGGAACGCAATTCGTCGCGTGAGGTGAAGGCCGAGGAGCGCGGACCGCATTGGGTCGCCTGGATTGCGGATGCCTCCGGCAAGCCGTTAGGTTCGGTAATTCTGGTGGGGAGAAGCCGGGAAGAGGCCGTCGAGCGGGCGAAACGCTGGGGAGACTTGCAGTCGACGAGTTGACTGCCTATTCCTCGGAGTTGTCGTCCTCGTCGAACTCGTCGGGCTCACCAAGACGGAGAATCTGACCGCTGGCATGGCCTGCCAGAATGCAGTGCGGTCCCTTCGCTTCGAGCGACACAACCGCCACGTCCCAAGGACGCGCACGATACGCCGCCGCCACGCACCCGCACGGCAGCCCCTCGAGCGCTTCGAGCTCGAAGACGGTCGTCGTCGTGGGCCTTCCGTGGTTCAGCGCACTCGCAGGAACTGACATTCCGCACCTCCCTGACGCCGGGGAGGAATGCAATCCCGGCGCCAGTTATCCATTTAGACCGTTGCCTTTCCTGTTTGGTTCCCTCTGCCGTGTAAATCACTGATGAAACGTGACTTCCATGAAAAGATGGCGGGCGGTTCAGTCGGCGGCTAGTGACATCCGTGGGCGACAAGGGAACTGCCGTCCGGAGTGCAACCCGAACTTGTTTCGAGCGAACTCTCTCTACGAAAGCGTCTTACGGCTATCGCCCGCGTGTGTGCCGATTCATCACACAGCCAACGAAAACAGTCGCACGTGAGTCACTTGACGGCGGAACGTGCTCGGACGAATCACCTGATTACAGAACTGAGAGGCGACAGGCGGAAACGGATTGATAGGGAAGCTCATTCCCGTGTGAATAACTGGGTAAGAGTGCGAATCGGCCCGGAAGCTTGAAGAAAGCTTTCTTCAATCGGCGTAAATCAACCGCCCAACCACGCGCGCCCCGGGAAAGAGCGTTGACGCGGCTTCGACGTAGAGATCAAGCTGCCGCTGATGCGACGGATTGGAGCGTCCCGTTTTGAACTCGACAATCACGACCGAGCCATCGGCTGCTTCCACCACACAATCGATGGTGCCGCGAAGGATGACCGGTTCGTTGTCGCGGCGCGTCGATAGCGAGAACGGAACCTCATGCATCACGCGTCCGGAGGACAGGAGGGTCGAAACATCGGCCCGCCCCGATAAGCCGCGCCAGGTGGTCACAGCCTCCGACACGATTGGGTCGACGGCGTCGGTATCCACCCGCTCATCGGGACTAAGAAGCGTGCGCGCGAACGCCAGCTCGGCCGTCGGATCGGCACCGGGACGCCGGCGCGATTGAAACAGCCGATGGACGAGGGTCCCGGCCGTGAGGTTGCGGCTTTTGCCTCGATCGCCGCGTCCAGCTTCGGCTGTTTCTTCGATCCATTGGGTCACGGGATATCTCGCCACGAATTTCTCGGTCAGCGGTCCGAAACGAGGCCCTTTCTGGGCCGCTTCTCGTGCCAGGGCCGCCGCTACCGCCTCAGTGCCCGGATCCGGCGGTCGGCAGATCCGCCATTGATAAACCCCTCCGCTGGCGGCCGTCCACATGGGACCCACGCCATCCGGCAGGGTCAACGCGGCGCGATTGAACAATTCCTTGATCGAGTCCGGCAGAACCTCCCCAAGGCTGCCTCGGCCTGGCGCAAGAATGCCTTCCTTCAATGGCGACGACAAATACAGCCGATCCCGCGCCCGTGTAACAGCGACATAGAGAAGGCGGCGGGTTTCCTGTTTTTCACGATCCCGTTCCGCCTCGTCCGTTTCGGAGACGAACGGACCGATCGACACCGACGGCGTCTCGTCCTGGCCGTCGACGATGATGCGAACAGGGTCGGGTGGACCGCTCGCACCTCGGGCCAAATTGACGACGAACACTATAGGAAACTCGAGGCCCTTGGCCGCGTGCACCGTCATCAGGTTCACAGCATCAAGTGCTTCGATGATCGCGTTGGATTCGTCGCCGGGCGTAAGCGCGTCGATGTGGTCGGCAATCCGCTTCAAGGTCGCGTATCCGCGATTCTGGATACGCCGGACGAGCCCGCGCATCTTCTTGAGGTTTTCCCACGCCTGCTGACGGCGGGGTCCGCCGAGCTCGTACGCGTACGCCGTGTCGCGAAGGATTCGCTCGATAAGATCCGCAGGTCGCAGCCGATCCGCACACGCCAGCCACGCGCCAACTCGCGAGCGAAGGTGCTGCAGCACTCGTCGATCCTCAGGATCCAGCGCGTCCAGCATCAACGGCGGCTCTGGATCGATGATGGCGGACGCTACCCTCGGCGCCAGGCGCGCCAAACCGGCGTCAGAGAGCCGCACAAACCTCGAGCGAAGCAGCGCCGCGGCTCGCAGATCCGAGTTCGGGTCGGCGAGGTATCGAATCAGTGCCGACACATCCTTGATCTCGTCGGCGTCAAAGAAGCCAAGCCCCTTGTAGACGTATGCCGGGATCCCCCGTGCCTCGAGCGCCTGCTGGAATTCACGATGACTTGTGCGCGACCGGAAAAGAATCGCGATGTCGCCCGGCGTGGCGGCGCGTGCGATCCCCGACTCGCGATCGCGAACCGTTTCCTCGGCGATGATGCGGACGATCTCGTTGGCGACAGCCGCCGCACACTGTTCGAGTTCCGCCGCTACGGCAAGTCCGAGAACGATGCCCCGCCGATTGGAGCCGGCCTCGACAGGAAATCGATCCGCCTCGGTATAGGTGAAATCGTCAGCGCGAGTGCTCGGCTGCGAGATTTCGCTGAATAGATCGTTCACGAATTCGAGCAACTCGGGAACTGCACGAAAACTGCGGCGAATCGAGTGCCGTGGGTTGCCGGCCGGGCGAAGGCCGTCGATATACCGGGCCGCCTCCTGCATGACCGCGACTTCGGCATCCCGGAACCTGTAGATCGACTGCTTGCGATCCCCGACGATGAAGATTGACGGTTCCGTCGCCAGGCCCATCCCTTCTCCCCATGATTGGATGAGAAGCGAGATGAGTTCCCACTGCGCCCGACTGGTGTCCTGGAATTCGTCGACGAGGACGTGATGGTACCGCGACTCCAGCCGGAATCGGCTTTGAGAAAACTCGTCCATCTGGCGAAGTAAATCGAGCGCCCGTTGCAGCACATCGCTGAAGTCCAGAACCGATCGCTCGTTCAGGGATCGGCGATATTGATCGAGCGCAATCGCGAACATCTGCCGGACGCCGCGCGCCAGCACGGCATTGAGATCGCGCGTGAACACCTCCAGGACGCGCTCGATCTCCGGCGCGATCTGAAAGACGACGCTGCGGTGCTGCCTCGCGTGCGCCATGGAACGGTAATCCCGGTCCCCTCGGTAAGGAGGAATGCCGCCGCTTCGCCGCGGCGCGCCCTCGGCGGTGAGGAAGTGTGCACTTGCGCGCTCGAGCACCGTACGGATCTCGGCGTTACTGCATCCCTCGACATCAGCGAATCGACGAAGATCGGCAACGAGCAGCTGGTAACGTGGGTGTTCGATCGGTCCCTGGGTCAGGAAAGCCAGCCCTCCGGGCGCCCCTTGAAGAGCTTTCTGCAAGGCGGACGCGGCGTGGCGGCAGACCGATTCCGCCGTCAAATCCTTCGGGCCGCGCGCCAGAAACCGGTTGAGAGCCTTCCAGGCGACGAGCCGTCGATCGAGAAGAAGTGCGAGCCCGAGGCGCGTCCGCGACACGCCCAACTGCGCGAGCACCAGCGCGATGTCGGGGTTCCCGCGAGCTTCGGCGGTAAAAATTCGCATCGCTCGATCGAGGGCTTCGTCGATGAGCCGCGGTACTTCGGTCTCGTCCGCCATGTCGAAGCCGGGATCGAGATCGGCTTCGAGCGGAAACTCTCGCAGCAGCGAGAGGCAGAACGCATCAATCGTACCGATCGAGATATCCGTGAGGCGATCGCGGACATCGTTCCAGCGTGCACGATCGAATTCCGAACGAGCCGCCGCCGCTTTCAGTTCGCGGATGATCCGTTCGCGCATCTCGGCAGCCGCCTTCCGCGTGAACGTCATTGCGAGGATGTTCGCCGGATCGACACCCGCCTTGAGGAGATTGATGTAACGCCACACCAGGACCGACGTCTTTCCGGTCCCGGCTGATGCTTCGAGCACAACGTTCTGGCTTGGATCGACTGCGGCCTGCCGCGCACGCGCATCAGGGTCCGCCGCTGGCGGCGCGACCGCGACGCTGGTGAGTTCGGGATCCCTCGCGTCGAACAGCGAGAGCTGCGATGACCCGGAATCGCGAGTGGTCGCGTTACTCATCGCCGACGTAATCCTTGCGGCAAACACTGGAGTAGGCGCAGCGCGTGCACAGGAATGGCTCTTCCGGATCCGGCGGGAACTCGCCACGCTCGATTCCGTCAACGGCCGCGAGCAAGCGCTCCTGCCCCGCCGTAAGCGCCTCGTCGAGCGTAGACGACGATCCATGCAGCGAGACGAATGCATTCTTCTCGCGGAACGCGACGTAGCCGGCACGCCACAGCTTCCAGGATCGCTGATGCCGTCCCTCCAGCGCTTGTTGTGCGCAGATCCCGTAAACGGGAAGCTGCAACGCTCTCGACGGCTTCGGCGCTTTGCTGAGTTTGTAGTCGACGATCCGGATCGTGCCGTCGGCCATCAGGTCGATTCGATCGGCTTTCGCGCGAAGACGGACTGAACGCGATCCCGACGCGGCAGAGAACTCGAAACTTCCCTCGAGCTCGTGCTCGAGGAGCCGCTCGATGACATCGCCGCCCTGCTCGATCTCGAATGCGAACGCCCGCTCCGCTAAACCCGGGGCCGCCGCCGATCCCAGCAGATGCGTCCGCTCGAGCGCGCGATCGGACTCCGGAAGCGTCTCCAGCTGACGTTCGGCGATGGTTTGAAACAGCGCGACGGCCTCTGACAGGTTCGCCGTGGTGACGCTTCCGTGGCCCGATGCCTGCCATTCACGGAAGAACGTCTCGAAGACCTCGTGGACAAAGTGTCCACGTTCCTGGGGCGTGAGCCCCCACTCGTCGGCACGCTCCTCAGGCAACCGCAGGACATGCGACGCGAAGTATTTGAACGGGCACTCGAGATAGCGTTCGAGGCTGCTGACCGAGTAAGCGATTGGATCACGAGAGCCGGCCGTTCCATGGTACGCGTCCGCCGTATCTGGAGTTCGCGACATTCTCAGCGACAACCATTGGAGCGGCTCCCCCTCGAGCGCTGTCGGAACGACTGGCTCCTCTGCGATGGCTTCGTGAATCAACACACGCGTGCGTTCGGATGCCGCAAGATGCTGCACCGGGAGGCCGGCGCGATCGATCTCTTCAAGAAACGCAGACGCCGGCACGATGGCGTCGTCTTCGAGTGTGAACGTTGAGACCGTGATTCGCGTCCGCGCCAGACGGAGAAGATCGTGAAAACGGGCTCGCGCCGCGGAGAGCCGGTCGCCATCGGCGGGCCATCCGAGCTGCGCCAGCAGTGGCGCGGGATAGAAAATGCTGCGACTGGTCTTCTCCGGCCAATCGGATTCGACGAGCCCAACGAGCCTCGCGTCATCAACCTCAGCGTAGGGAGCGGCAGTGGCGTCGATGAGCAGGACGCCGCTATTGCCCGCACGAGGCGCGAACGTCTGGCCTTCGACCCATCGCCGTATCGTCGTCAGGAGATCGCCGAGCGTGAGAGGCGCGTCGTCATGGAGCCGATGCGCCTCACGAAGCGAGTCCAGGATGCCCAGCACTGCCGCCCGCGCCCGAAGGTGGGCGTCACGAGCGGGTGTGTTGTCGTCGGGCAATCGCTCATGCGCAGCGATGAAGGCGATGAGCGACGACAGTTGCACGGAAGCGGACCCAGCGTCGCCAAGCGCCCGGAGGTCTTCGGCCGCGTCCGCGGCCGCGCGCAAGGCGTCTCCAAGACGCGCCGTTGCGGACGCCCGGCGGTTCCCGCCACGCGCGCGTGTCACCGACGCGTCCGCTGCGAGATCCCGAAGTCGATCCCATCCGCCCGCATATTTCAGATCTTTGAGCCGTTCGTCCAAAGCGGCGACATCGCCGCGTGCGATCGGCCGGCCGTCGACGTGGAACGACCAATGCGGCGACCCAAGGAGTTCGACGATCGAGGCTCGATTCGCCTCTGAGATCACGAATGAAAAGATGAGGTCCAGCGCTGCCGCGAATGGTTCGGCGGCAAGAGGAAGCGAATCGAACGCCTGATACGGAATCTCCGCGTCGGCAAAAACCTCACGCGCGAGATAGAGGTAGGGCAACGGTCGCTGGAAGATGACGGCGGTCCGATCCAGACGGCAGGAGGTGCCCTCCTTCAGTGCCCGTGCGAAATCAACGAGTTCCTCTTCGCGATCGCGACAGACAATCCAGTGCGCCTCAGCGGCCGCGGCACGCGAAGCCGGTGCCGCGAGTACCGGAAGCGATGCGGGCCGTCCGAAGTGTTCCTCCCCGATCTCAGGAAGCGCATCATGGATCCGTTGATGATAACCAGTCTCGAGCACGTTCTCGGTTGCGACGATGTCGAGACGTTCAAGACCAGGAAGACGAGCGAGGAGGTCATAGTCGCACGGCCAGAGTCCGCGAGCATCGGCTGCCTGATCCGGGACCGTCACGATCACGTGACGGTACGCGGGAGCCGTTTGTGGGCCGCCGCCATCCACAAGCCGTGCACGAAGCCCGTGCTCGTCCAGGCATCCGGTTACGGCAATTCGCTCTTCAAAAGCGGTGAACGCGCTAGCGAGAAATCGCGTCAGCTTCAGGAGCCGTTCGGCTCCCCGATCCGTGTCGGCACTCGGTTCGAGCGTGCCGGTCATGAGCCGCTCGAACGCGGCGACAGACCGATTCCGCCGCCGCAACTGGTCGTAGAACGACAGGATCTCGAGGATCAAGCCGGCGCGCAGCGAAAACGGCGCCGAGTGTCCACGCTGCGCTACCGTCATCGCCGACCGTCGGAACACGACCTCGCGCTCGAAGTCACTGAGTCGCCGAGGTGCGTCGGCCAGCCGCGCGTGGAGTCGATCGTACAGCTCGTCGCGCGTCAGAAGATCGGGTATCAGCACCGCCGCCGCAGTGGCCAGCGATCGCGTTTCGATCGTCGCACGGAGCGTTTCAGCGGCCCCGCGGCTCGGGACAATGACCGCCATGGAATTCGACCTGAGAGCGTGCTCCTCTCGTGTTGGATCCACACAACGACAGATGTAGGCCTGCATGCCTGGCAGGTCCGGCACCCGCACAAGGCGGGTGATACGTGGGGTGATCACCGGTTTGGAGGTGGTGTGGTCAGCCGATCGAGTTCGTCACCCGCGTTTTGAAACATCAGGGCCGCGCCGGCCGCAGCCGAAGACGCTTCCCACGCGAGCGACATGTCTCCTGATGATATCGCGTTCCGGCGCGCCGACGCGGCGCGCTTCGCCATCTGAAACGTAGAAATTAGAAGGACGTGCACAGGCTGAAGGTCTGGAGGAGGCGTGATCGCCGCGAGCTGCAGACGCGCCATGATAAGCCGCTGTTCCAGCCGCGGCAGCGAACGCGGTTCCGGCCCGGCGAGCTGGCGGATGCTTTCGAGCAGGGAGCTCGAGGTGCGGAACTCGGCCAGCGCCGGAGCGATCGCCGCGCGGTAGTCCCGATAGGATTCGGATCGAACAATCCAGGCATCACGCGCGAGCCGCGTCCGGCGGGCTTCGTCGAGGCGAAAATCCAGCAACTGCAGCAGTGCCGACGTTTCCTGGGGACGTCGACGTCCGAGACGATCGTCGGCTTTGAGCGCGGCCTGCACGAGCGCCTGCACCCCCGGCACGTCGCCGCGCCGCGCGCGCGCGGCCGACGACGCCGACATCGAGGACGAGAGATCGCTATACGCCTTCTCGATCTGCCGTTCGGCCGCGAGATCGGTTAGGGCGCGCAGCCGAAGCGCCGACGCCCATCCGCCGGCACGCGCAGGTTCCTGGAGTGCGGCGGTTACGGCGTCGAGCAATGAAATGCGTTCTGAGGGCTCGGCGACCACAGCGGCGGCCGCGATGGCTTGTTCGATGCTGTCGCGAAAGCTGGGTGCAGCCAGGACTTCCTCAGGTGCCGGGGGCATCACGTTGGCAACCAGGCTGACATCGAAACTCGACTGTCCCGCCGCAACGCGCAATTCGGAAATGACCTCGTCCAGCATGCCGACGAGCTGCGCAACGTCACCGGCTCGATAGCCGAAGTTTTGCGACGGCCAGCGGGCCAGATTGCCGCGCGCCTCAATCGCCATGGCTAATCGCCGGGCGGGATCGGACGTCAGCGCGATCTGATTGAGAGCCTCGGTCACCCGCGCGCTCAGCACGGCAAAGTCGGACTCGCCACGAGTCTCACCGTAGCGCTTTGCGCGCACAGCCTGAGAGTACCGGTCCGTGCGCAGCCAATCGACCGACGTCTCAGGAATGCTGATCAATTGCAACGCCGGCGATTCCGATGGCTCGCCGAGCGGAATCGATAACACCACACGTCCCGCGACGCGCGCGAACTCGCCGTAACTGGTGATGCTGGTGCCGTCCTGCAGGAAGAGCCGGTAGAGCACGGAATCGGCCGCCTGGCCGGTCGCACTCCCGAAGATCAACGCAACGATCAGCAGCCAAAAACCGAAAAAGGTGGCTGGCACCTTTCGCGGAAAGGTGCCAGCCACCTTTTTTGATCCTCGTAAGCGGTAGATCATTGCAGGTTCACAGGTTATTGTTCGCGACCGCGGTCGTCAAGCCGCCCAGGACCGTCGTACGAGACGTGGGTGTGGAAAAGGTGTGGAAGCGACGTGGATCTGTTGTTGAAGTCCCGACACCGCGGTTTTTTTTCGTATGGATCGTCACTCAAATCCGCCGAAGTGCACTCTGTTGATGCGCCTTCGATGGTCCTTTCGCTTGATTGTCGCCGGCGCCACGCTAGACTACAACGCGCTGCGGGACTGGCAGCGTCACCCACTCAACGCGAAACGTGAACGTGCATCGCTTCGAAGAAGTCATTAACGGGCGCGAGTTCAAGATTGAAGTCTCGCCTGTCGCACCCGACAAATGGCGTGCGCAGCTCGCACGTCTTCCCGGCGGATCAGCCGCCACGATGCCGTTTTACGGCAAGACCCCCCACGAGGCAGCAGGGCAGCTGAGCCGCTGGTTGTACCTGGCTCACGGAAACGCCCGACGTCAGCTATAGTTCGGCCATGCGCGGTTCGTTCGCGGTGGCGACGCTGATTCTGACAGCGCTCGCCGGCTCACGGTTGGCTGCTGTTCGTCCTGATCCATTCCCCGACGCGTTGCAGGCGGCAGCACCGGAGACTCAGGCAGCTCTTCCACGGGTGCGGCTGATCGCGACCGGCGGGACAATCTCCAACCGCACCGGAGGACGGCTGACCGCCGAGGAGTTGGTGACGTCCATCCCCGGAATCGATAAATACGTGCGCCCCGAGTTCGAGCAGTTCACGAATGTCTCGAGCGGCTCGCTGACGCTCAAGCAGTGGATCGCGCTCGCGAACCGGATCAACACGACTCTGGCTGAAGACACCGAACTCGCCGGCATCGTGGTCACCAGCGGAACCGACACGCTCGAAGAGACGGCGTACTTTCTCGATCTCACTGTCCGCAGCGACAAGCCGGTTGTGATCGTTGGATCGATGCGTAATCCGAGTGCGCTTGGATACGAAGGCTCGGCAAATCTGCTCGAGGGATATCGCGTCGCCGCGGATCCGCGGTCGCGCGGCAAGGGTGTCCTCGTCGTGCTGAACGATGAAATCAATCCAGCGCGCGATGTGACCAAGACCGACGCCCATCGCCTCGACACCTTTCAATCACGGTCATACGGCATCCTCGGCGTTGTCGATGCCGATCGCATCGTTTACTACCGGGAGGTGGTCAAGCGCCACGCTGGAAAGAGCGAGTTCGATGTGTCGAAGGTCGAGGATTTGCCTCGCGTGGACATCGTGATGACCTATCAGGGTGCTCCGGGCGACGTGATCAAGGCCCTCGTCGATCACGGCGCCAAGGGCATCGTCATCGCCGCCGCGGGTGCCGGCGCGACCAGTGGAACGCAGGAGGAAGGCATTCGTTACGCCGTCGACAAAGGAGTGTTCGTGGTGCTCACCACGCGAACCGGCAGCGGCCGCATCGCCGCGCGCACCACCACATCCTCATCGACGCGTTTGCAGATCCAGGGAGAGGATCTCGCACCGGTCAAAGCTCGAATCCTGCTGATGCTGGCCTTGACGAAGACGAGCGACGCCTCAGAAATTCAACGGATGTTCACCGAATACTGACCTGTCGAATCCCTAATCACTAATCACTGATCCCGGATCGCTAATCCTCGAATCCTCGAATCCCTCATCGTCGGATCCTCGAATCCCTCATCGTCGGATCCTCGAATCCCTCATCGTCGGATCCCCGAATCGTTGCATCCTGAATCATCGGCCGCGATCCCGGATTCAGGGATGCGCGGATTCGAGGATTCAGGAATGGGGGATTCGCGGATTCGGGGATTGGGGATTCGCGATTAGTGATCAGTGATTAGGGATTCGAGCGAACGAGAAGCCCGCGAGCGCGCAACCAATTCATGAGCAGGTTGGGCCAAACACTGAGCGACGGGTCAGAAAGCGCCATGCCAACACCGTGCGGGCCGTTTTCGAACACGTGCATCTCGACCGGAACTTTCACCTTCCGCAACGCCAGATAAAACCGCACGCTGTTCTCCACGGGTACGGCGGCGTCGTTCGTCGTGTGAAAAATGAACGTCGGCGGCGTTTGCCCCGTCACTTGCAGATCGTTCGAGAGATTTTCGACAAGCTTCGGGTCTGGATTCTCGCCGAGCAGCATCCGCAGCGATCCCGCGTGCGCCACCGCCGGATCGAACGAGATTACGGGATACCCGAGAATGAGGAAATCAGGACGGCTGCTGGCACGTTCGATCGGATCGCTCGCATCGGCTTTTCCCGAATCGAAATGCGTGCCCGCTGTCGATGTCAGGTGACCACCGGCGGAGAAGCCCATCATTCCGATTCGATCGGGAATGATGTTGAACTCCGTGGCACGCGCCCGCACCGTGCGGATCGCACGCTGCGCGTCACCGAGCTCGATCGGATGGTGATAGCGCGGGCCAAGGCGATACTTCAACACGAAGGCCGTGACACCCATCGCGTTGTACCAGTACGCCCATTGCCGCCCTTCGTGTTCGATCGCCAGATTGGCATAGCCGCCGCCGGGGGCAACGATAATCGCGGTGCCGGAGCTCCCACGCGGCGCGCGATACGCGGTGATCGTCGGTTTATCGGTGTCGGCCTGACCCAGCGCTCCGGGCGCTCCGTTTTCCCAGAGCACGATCTCCTGTGGTGATGCGGGTGGTGGAGCGGGACGCGTGGTTTGTGTAAGTCCAGCGTTCTGCGGTGAGCCCGCGAGGGCCGCAACCGTGAATGCCGCGAGAACGAGCGGCACATTGATTATGTCTTTCATAACGGGCTCCAGTGGCTGATCTTCCGGCTAACCAGCCTCCGCTAAAGCTACGGTGGTCCGCCGGAGCCTTGGCGAAGGCGGAAGACCGCG
>Ga0075423_10004079_pt1 | contig 13491 bp, 8 predicted proteins | sample SoiMethybrSBSTD2_FD_80114 | JGI IMG/M metagenome (GOLD analysis project Ga0075423, IMG submission 80114) | Bulk soil microbial communities from a Populus tree surrounding site in Tennessee, USA - Soil MetaG P. TD hybrid SBSTD2 | ecosystem: Environmental > Terrestrial > Soil > Tree plantation...
CGGAGGGTGTGGCGGACGCGACCTCTGGCTCACTTATCGCGCGGACCGGAAAGACGACTTCGGATGGAAGGCCCCAATCGACCTCGGGTGCGGATTGAGCTGGCCCGGATTCGACGATGGGCCGACGTACTTTCGAGAGAAGAGCGGCCTGGGCGTGCTGTTCTTCATCAGCGATCGACCGGGCAGTCTTGGTGCTCGCGACGTCTGGATGGTCTCGCACCGCGACGGCGGCTCGTTCGGCGCACCGGTCAACGTGAGCGAACTGAACAGCGTTGCGGACGATTCGCGACCTGTCGTCCGGTCGGACGGCCTCGAGTTCTTCTTCACCTCCCAGCGGGTGGGCAGCGTGCCACAGGGCTTGACGCCGAGCTCCGATCTCTGGACGTCGACACGATCGTCGACAAGTCAGTCGTGGTCCGCTCCATTCAACCTCTCGCCTCTGAACACGAGCGCGACCGAAGCGGCTCCGGCGCTCTCCGCTGACGGGCTGACACTGTTTTTTCACTCCAACCGTCCGGGTGGACAAGGCGGCCTTGATCTGTGGGTGACCACGCGGCCCCGTTTGAATTGAGCCCTACATGGACTCCAAGGTCTGTTCGATGTTGATGCGCGGCCACGGGGCCTGGCTGATGTTTCTGCTGATTCTCGCCACCCCTTCCGCTGCCGCCGCGCAGAGCCACGCAATCACCGTCGGCGTCGGCTATCAGGCGCTCAGGTTTGACGAGCTGTCGTTTCCGCTCGGATTTCACGCCGATCTCGGAGCGGGCTTCGACGAGCACGTCTCCGTGGTCGGCGAGTTCGGATGGGCACGAGAGTCCGTTCAGCAGTTTGGCCTGCGCGATATCACGACCGGTCTTCACCTGGCTGGCGGAGGCCGGTGGGACTTCAGTCCGTCTCACCGTCTCAGAGCGTTCGGTCAGATTCTCGTTGGCGTGGAGCGCAACAAGACCGACATCGAGAAGTTTGGTAGCGTTTCAACGTCCGCCTTTCTCCTGCAGCCAGGTGGTGGCATCGGTTTCCGGATCCGCGGACGTCAGGATCTTTTCGGGGAGGTCGATCTACATCGCACAACTCGTGAAGGTGAGAGCGCAAACGCCGTTCGTGTCGTCGTCGGTGTCCGGGTTCGCATTCCGTAGCGGCTCGCGCGCGACGGTTTACAGGATCTTCTGATCTCCTGCGCTCCTGTGAGCCTTCTCGCGGGCAAGGATCGTAATCTCTGCTGTCAGCACGGCGTTCGGTGGAATCACTCTCGGAACGCCCCGTTCGGCGTAGCCTAGATGCGGCGCGATTTCCAGCCGGCGCGTCCCACCGACGCGCATCCCTTCCACGCCATAGAACAGCCCGCTGACGAGCGATCGTCGATCGACCCGGACTTGCGTGATCAGCGTCTGGCCGTTGTCTTCGAGCCGGGCGACACCCACCGGTCCCCACGCAGTCGGCCATCGAACCGCATCACCCCTGCTCAGCCATAGACGAAGGCGGACTCGATAGATGTGCTGGCGACGTACAATCTCGCCGGAACCGGCCACATCCCAAAGCAGCGTCAACCCCGATCGCAGGCGCTGCCGAAGCGGTTGACCGTTGCGCGCAAGGATGGCGGCGATCTCCACCAGACCAGCCGCCGTCGCCATTTCGAGCGGCGTCTCGCACTCGTCGATTCGCGTGCGCAGCTCGGGATTCGCGCCGGCATCGAGCAGCATCTGAACCGCAAGCGGCTGCCGCTCGGCGACGGCCATGTGGAGCGCTGTGTAGTCGTTGATGCCACGCTGATTGGGGTCCGCGCCGAAGGACAGCAGGAGACGAAGGATGTCGTCGACGTCGGCGCGCCTCGTCCCGCCCGGCACATCGCGCGCGCAGCACAGCGCTGCGATCAGCGGTGGAAAGCCGTCGTCGGCTGGAGCATTCGGATCGGCGCGGATTTCGAGCAGCGTGCGGATGAAGGCGAGCGGGCTATGGTAAATGGCGTAGACCAGACACGATCCAATCGTGATCGGCAGGCGGCCGTTCGGGATCGCCGCGGGATCGTCGACGGCCGCACGCAAAGCCTTGAGATCGCCCGTACGAAAGGCGTCGTCCATCTGTCGGAACTTCTTGGCCTCCGCACAGCGTTCATCCTCGGTTGTCACATCTGGATCGATTCAGCGACGCCGACCAGCGCCTCGCGGGCACCTTAGTACGAAGACCTTCGGCTAGTTAGCCTGGAAACGGCGCCCGGTCCAGCGTCTCTGCACTGTGAACTTATGTTCCGGCGGGCCCCATGCTAGCGTCTCCAACCCTTCAAAGGTGAGGCCATCGTCGGAGAAGCTGCCGGAGAGCGTGCCTCCTCCGAATGCGCAAACCCCGGCGGGCGACTGCGTGTAGGTTGCAACGAAACGCGTGCCGCTCACCGATCCTGAGTAGGGAATGTCGTCGGTCGGCCAATTCGGGATGTCTTCGTCCAGCTTCACGGAATCGTCCGTCCGCGTGATGTTCCACAACACGCCGGTTCGGGTTTCACCAGCCGTCAGGCCCCATCCGCAGCCAAGGCCTGTTCCTGACACCACGGTCGCGTCCGCCACCCAATTCGCCGTCGGAGACGACGACGGCGGCCTGGGCGCCGTTGATGTTGGCGTTGGCGTGGGCGCCGTTGTCGTTTGAGTGGGCGTCCGCACGTTCGTGCACGCGGAAAGAAGCAGAACCACCCCCAGGGTAATTGATGTCGGCCTCTTCATGACGTCTCCCCGTTCATCGTAACAGACGCGGTCCGTCACTGAACGAGACGTAAGAGAGGCGTTAGAAATCGATAGCGACGACCTCGTGAACGTCGACTGATGGCACTGTGACTGTCACCACGTCGCCCGATTCCTCAACACTAGGCGATGTCCCCGCCGTCAAGAGTTGCACACGTCTGGCCCGAGTCTGTGCGGGCAGACGCACCCGAACGCGCTGCGGCCCGACAGGAATCGTCTCGCGCAGCGGCCCCTTCATCATCATCGGGTTCGTCAGGTTTACGAGGTGCACCGTCATCGAGCCCCGCTGCTGCCACGCCGTGACGTCGAGCAAGCCCGGTCCGTCCACTTCGACCGGCTGCGGTTCGTTGGCTGCCCACGTCATTGCGTTACGCAGCAGCCGCCCGTGGTCGACGCACATGACGTCCCAGAACGTGCGATCGATGTCCCACGGGATGTAGACGATCCGGCTGTTGCCGACCGTGCGCAGATACAGCTCGCGGGTGTCGGTGTGTGTGACGCGCGGATAGACGTCCTCCATCGGCAGATCGGGATAGGTCGGGATCAGCGTCAGAGGAGAGGGGAATGGCTGCGTGGGACGCACGGCGATCCGAAACACGCCGTTGATGATGCGGCTGGTGTCGTCCATCCCATCGAGAATCGCGTGCCGGCGACCCGTTTCGGGATCCGTTTCCAGGGTGAGATACGAGTTCTGCATCGGCCCCTGGATCTGCCCGGCGAACGATACCCCGAACAGATCGGCCAGGCCGAAGTCCGATCGCTGCCGTCCGGTCTCGTCGTACAGCGACGTCGCGAAGGTGGCGAGCACGCTGCCGCCGCGGCTGACGTAGCCGCGGATTGCCGCACATTGTTCGTTGGAGAGCGCCGCGCGGTCCGCGAGGATCAGCAGCTTGAACTGATCGATGCGCTCCGGCGTCAGGAACGCCTCGTGGACCAGCTCGAACGGGATGCGCGCTTCGACCAGCGCGTGATACATCCCGAGCATGTGGTCCTCGGCGCGATCGCCGGTCGCGATGCCGGGATGGTACGCGGCAGTTTGTTCCGAGTGGAGCAGTGCGACGCGCGCGAGCGGCGCCTCGTTGCGGAGGTAGCGCTCGTGGTCGAAGTGCCACTGATAGATGCGCTCCACCGGCTGCAGCCAGCGCCGGTCGTAGAGCACACCCGAGAACTTCGTCACCCAGGGCCGCATGCCGTTGGCTGTCCCTTCGGCAACCCACAGACGAATTTCCGGCTCGCTTTGCACCGAGTCCTTCCACCGGTACGGCTCTTCGAGTCCGACGCTGAAGATGCCACCGATCGGCCGGCGCCCCATGACGGACCGCAGCTCCTTCGCGCGGCGCCCGTTGTTCCACGGCGGCGTCACGCCGCGGCGCGCCTGGTTGTCGGTGAACTGGATGGCCGCCAGCTCGCCAGCCGTCTTGAGATCGGGCGGGCCGTTGGGAATGAACCGCGCGTTAGGGTTGGCCGCGCGCACCGTCGCGTCCCACTTCTTCCAGAGCTCGGTCAGCCGCGTCTTGCGCCATTCGAGGAACTGACGTCGCGCCGGATCGCGCGGGTCGGCGGTTCGCGGTAGAGCAGCGCCGGTCGCCTCCCGGAAATTCCGCTCGCAGTGCACGCAGTAGCAGTCGCCGCCCTGCGGTGTCCAGCGGTTGGCAAACACACCATCGACCTTGTACTTCGCCACGATCTCGCGATGGACGCGGTCCATGAAGTCGAAATTGTACGGACCGAGCGCGCAGCTGACCCACAGGTCCGGGTTCGCCCAGTGCTTCAACGGCTGGCCGTCGCGCGTCGTCGATATCCAATCCGGGTGGGTGACCCGCACGTCGTCGCGTACCGCGTGGGGATCGGTCCGCGCCACCACCCGCATGCCGAGGGCACGGCACCCCGCGACGAGCGTGCCGAATGGATCGCTGTCGCCGAGCCAGGCGCTACGGTGGTGCAGCGGAATCTCCGTCGGGTAGTAGGCGACGATGCCACCGGCGCTGAGTGTGGCGGCATCAGCGTGCAGCCGCCGGAAGTAATCGAGCCAGAAGTGGGGATCGAAACGGCCCGGATCGTTCTCGACGAGCGTGAGCTGTACCCACCGCATCGGTCTGTCGAACCAACCGTCCATCCCTGCAGTTGACCCGCTGGATTGCTCAATCGTCGTCGAGACGGTTCGCGATCCGCCAGGGATTCGGGACGAGACTATCGCTGCGGCGCCGGTGACATGGAGGAAGTCCCTGCGACTGAGATTGCGTGCCATGCGCAGATTGTATCGGGGTCAGCGAGGTCCGGCTAAAGCCGGACACTACGTACTACGGCGAAGTGCAAATCTGTCGAAAGCGGCGACGCAGGCCCTTATGCGAGCGCGTCCAGCCACCGTTTGTCACGCTTGCGCGATGCGCGATCGCGTGCGGAGACGCCGCTCTTGTCCTTGGTGTCAGGTGACGCGCCATGGTCGACCAGCCATGCCAGCTGCGTCGGATCGAATTCCTTCTCGACGCCGTAGTGCAATGCCGTCCGACCTGACTTCGGATCCGCGAAGTTCACGTTGGCGCCTCTCTTCACGAGAAACCTCGCAGCCTCGAATTTCTTCCATATCCACGCCGCGAGAAATGGCGTCATGCCGACGACGACGTCGATCTTCGCGCCGCCTTTAACGAGCAGATCGAGATTGCGGACGTCGTCGTACCAAGCGGCAGCGAACAATCCACCGCCGGGGGCGTTCTGCACCTTCGCACCGCGTTTGAGGAGCAGCTTGACGAGCGTCGCATTTCGTCCTCGAGCCACAGCGAAGAAGAGCGCCGTACAGCGATCCTGCTCCGGGGCCAGCTTCGATTCCACGTCGAGCCCGTGGTCGAGCAGCAGGCTGACCATTTTCGCGGACTGCGATTCCGCAATCCCAAGGTCGGCGCAGGGCACGCAGCAGGCGAGGTGCAGTAGGTTGAGTCCGCGGCGGTCGGTAACGCTTAGTAGGCCAGGCTCTGTGGCGAAGAGCTCGCGGACTGCGTCAACGTCCAATTGCTTGACGGCCTCGATCATCAGCGCCTTCGACATGAGCCGTAAGTTGATGCGTGTTTCAGCAAGCTCCTAGAACGTAATTCTGCCGCCCACGCGGACCAGTCGTCCCATCACGATCGCTGACGGACGGCCGAGCGACGACCCGATCGTCGTCACCGCGCTCGTTACGGCGTTGTTGTTGAAGAGATTGAATACATCGATCGTCGGTTCGAAGCGCGTACTGCCCGCTGCGAACGTCCGGGCGAACCGCAGATCGACAAGATTCACCCACGGATAGCGGAAATCGCCGCGCGGCGCCACCTGCACGTTCTGCGTCACCTGCGTCAACCCCGTCACCTGGGTCGTCGTCACCGGATACACCCGCGTCTGTGGAAGTCCGGTCGCTTCGCGCACCGATCCCGAGAACTGCAGCGCGTAAGGTGCCCGATAACTGAACCCGCCGCGGATCTGGTACGTCGCATCGAATCCGACGATGCCCTGATTGTTGATGCGGTTGTTGGGGTTGTTGAGATCGCCGCTGTCCATGTCGCCGAAATCGCGACCGATCGTCAGCCCGCCGAACACGTTGCCTTGCGACAGGCGCGTGTTCGCCTGAAATTCGACGCCGTTGTACGTTTGCTTCAGGTCCCCAATCGTCGTCAATTGGTTCTGGACGAGCAGACGCGTCGCCGGATCCTGGTTGTAGACGGTGAGCGGCTGGTTCGTGAGCGGGTTGGTGATTGTGACGGGCGTGTAAGACGACGGTGGCACCAGCGCGTTGACCGTCGTATAGAGATCGCTGAAGCGGCGGCCGTAGTAGCCCGCGCTGACTGACGTTCTGGCGCCGACCTGACGCTGGATCATGACGGTGTATTCCCACTGGTGCGGCCGCTTCAAATCCGCATCGACCATTCCGAGTGTCGGCAGCAACGATCCCGAGCATCGCGAAAGGGCGATTTCTGAGGTCTGGGCTCGCAGATCGTTGTTGCTGTCGGCCCACGGACACGTCTGGAACGCGATGCTGCGCTGATTGAGCGGCTGGACCAGCGTGATCCCTTCCTGGCGGTCATAGCGGCTCACACCGCCCTTGACCGCCGTCGTGCCGTCGCCGAAAACGTCCCACGCAAAGCCGAGGCGCGGCGACACCGTGTTCCAGTTCACGATGCCTTCCTGCGCCGGAAAGTCGCGGGCGCCGATCCAGGTTCCCGCCGGCGCGCTCTGGGCGGGAATCGACATCGTGAAGCGCTCGTAGCGAAGACCGGGATTCAGCGTCAGCCGGCCGAGGCGCCAGGAGTCCTGTGCGTAGACGGCGCTGTTGACGCCCGACTCCTTGTGACCGCTAGGCGTGTTCATCAGGCGCACGGAGTTCGGCTGGTTGTTGATGATTACCTGGATGATGTCGCCGCGCGTGGTGAAGAGTTCCTGCGACCAGCCGGTCCGCACCTGGGCCCCGATCTTCAGGGCGTGCGAGCCGGTGACGTATTGCACGTTGCCGGCGTAGGTGAACATCCGCGCGGTGTTGTGATCCTCACGCGGCGACACGCCGTAGATCGCGGACTTGGTCTGATCGTAGGTCGAGACTGCGTTTGGATCGGCGTCCGGCTCGAACGACAAGCTGTAGTTGACCGGCAGTGTGAACAGCGCCGCCTCGGCGAGGATGTGTTGCGACACGTTGCCCGTCCACTTGATCTCGCCGATGTAGTTCGACTGCGTCGTCTGGACGACGTCCGAGACGGGGTCGTTGATCGAGACGGAGATGAAGTTGTTCGGCCGGTGGCCGCGCCACTTGATGCTGCGGTCGTAGTGCAGCGCCAGCTTGTTCTTCTGATTCAGCTGGATGGTGAATCGGCCGGTGATGTCGCTGATGTGCTGATCATCGATGGCTTGTGAGCCGGTGGAGGTAAACGTGTTTCCGAGCAGGTTGTTGGCGCTCCATCGGCGAAACGTCGAAAAGAACCAGACGCGGTCCCTCTTGATCGGGCCGCCGAACGTCGCGTTGACGTCATAGACGCTGTCGACCTTGTTCTGCACCTTGAAGTTCAGCGCGACGAGATCGGCGTCGAGGTTGTTGCTCTGCATGCCGCCGTTTGCCGCCGTCGAGAACACCGATCCGTGGAACGTGTTGCCGCCGTCGCGTGGGATCATGTTGATCTGCACGCCGCCGACCGGCGCATCGGCGGACAGCGAGCTGGTCTGGTAGCTGATCTCGTTCATCAGCCCGTCGTTGAAGTAGAAGCCGGTCTGGTTGCCGCCGAACCCGATGTGCTGGATCTGAACGCTGTCGATCATGAAGACGTTGTCGTTGTTCGACGATCCGTGTACCTGCAGCGTTGGCTGCTGCATGATCTGCGTGCCGCCGACATCCGGCGTCGTCGTGGTCACGCCGGGAATCAGTTGACCGACCGCGAACGGATCCTTGCCCGTCGGAATCGTGTCGAGCACCTCGCGGTTCATCACGGACTGCGACACCGAACCGCGCACATCCACCAGCGGCGAGACTCCCGACACGGTGACCGCTTCCTCAATCGTTCCGACCGCCAGATCGGCATTAACCGTCGACGTGAATGACACCGGAAGGGTGATGCCTTCACGCTTCACCTGTTTGAATCCGACCAGCGTGAACGTGACGGTGTACTCCCCGGGCCGCAAATCAACGATCCGGTATTGGCCGGTGCCATCGGTTACCGTCGAGCGCGAACCTTCGATGAGCGACGGGCTCGACACCTCGACCGTCACGCCTGGCAGGACGGCGCCGGAAGGATCCTTCACGATTCCAGCTATCGCGCTCTGCGCAAATGAGGTCGACGCGGCGCCCATGGCGACGAATACGAGCGACAGCACTCTGATCGTGCGAGTCATCGCGTCCTCCGTTTCCGCGACATTGTAGTGCCGTTCCCCACGGGCGGCCGGTCCCGTCGCACGGAGATGGTGAAGCCCATCCGTGCGACGGTGATGATCGTCAGTGTCGTCGCGGACGAGGATGAAGCGCGAGGCGCCGCGACCGGTATTGCACGCCGCCAGGACGACGAGGTCGCGCGTGACGGAAATTGCGTAACTCACGGTTTCTTAATTTCGGATTGGTATAGTGCTCGAATGACGCGGGTCGGACCAAGGGCGGGGTTGCGCTCAGCGCTTACATGCGCGATCGTCGCCGTGTCGTTGCTGGCGCTGCCGGTCCCGAGCACGCGAGACGCGACCGCACGGTCGGGTGTCCTGCAGGAAGTGCCGCCGCGCGCCTTGCCCGCGGCTCTCCGGGCGCTCGGCGTCGAACCAGACTTGTTCGTGTCGGCGGTCGCAGCGGATATCGACGCCGATGGCGATCTCGATCTCGTCGCCAGCGATTCATCCCTCCAGCTGCACGTCTGGGTGAACGACGGCCGAGGGCACTTCACGGCCCAGCGACCCGTTCAATCGACGAGCTGGAATGGTGAGCCTCCGGGTCCGTCGGTCGATGCTCGCCCGATCCGATCGGAGTCGTGGACCCAGAACGATCCGCCGACCGTCCGCGACGTGGCGCCGGTCCTCTACGCGACCGGCGGTTCGGCGAAGACTTTCAGCCCGCGGCGGACTCGGACCGACCCGGCCGATCGATCCACGCGCACGCCCCGCGCCCCTCCCGCCTCACACCGCCTGACCTAAGAGCACGGCTTCACGACGGCTCGTCACGAAGTCGCGAAGGGGCTCCTTCCTGCCTTCGTAAGCGATCGTCGGCGTTGCGTTTGACATCGGCGCAAAGTCGCCGCGCCCGTTGCCTCGTGCTCTTGCAACTGACTCCGTTTCAGAGGGGATTTCATGCATGTCGAAAGATGTGCGCCCGGGCGTGCTTCGGTTCTGTGTCTGGTGGTCTGGTGCCTGGCTCCGGTCGCCGCTGAGGCACAGCTCCGAATACCGCCGAACCTGCCGCCGGCGGCACTCACGCTCGACGATGCCGTCCGGGAAGGGCTCGAGCACAACCTGGCGCTCGCAGCCGAGCGCTACTCGATCAGCATCGCGCGCGCGCGAGTGATCACAGCGCGGCTACGGCCGAACCCGGTTTTGACGTTCGACACGATGCTGCCGAACGCCACGGTCTTCGCCCAGAACATCAGCCCACGGGAACAGGTCTTCCGCACCGACGTGGTCATCGAGCGCGGCGGCAAGCGCGAGCGCCGGATCGAGGTCGCCGAGCAGGCGCGATCGGTCTCCGAGCGCCAGCTGTTGAACACGATGCGCACCGTCGTGCTCGATATCCAGAGCGCGTTCATCGATGCAGTCCTGGCGAAGGCAAACCTTGCCCTCGCGCGTGAATCGCTACAGGCGTTCAACACGGTCGTCCAGGTCAACGTCGAACGCGTGCGAACTGGCGATCTCTCGCAAGTCGAGCTGACGCGCTCGCGTCTGGCGGCCTTGCAGTTCCAGAACGACGTCCGGCAGCAGGAGTCCAGGCTCCTGATCGCACAGACCAAGCTCAAGACGGTCATCGGCCGGACCGGTGCGCAGTCGATTGACGTCACCGGCGATCTTCGGCACGACACGCAGGCGATCGACCTCGAGACGGTTCGCCGAACCGCGCTCGAACGACGTCCCGATCTCGACGCGCTGCGCCGGGATCAGGCGCGATCGTCGGCCGATCTGCGGCTGCAGATTGCTCAGGGCAAGGTCGACTACACGGTCAGCGGCGAGGTTCACCGCCAGCGTCAGGCGACGCCGCCCGATGCGAACCTCGGGTTCCTCTACGGCGTGTACATGTCGATGCCGCTGCCGGTGTTCAACCGCAACCAGGGCGAAATCGAGCGCGCGCGACAGGAGGCCCTGCAACTCGACGCGCGCATCCGCGCGCTCGAAGCCGACGTGTCGTCCGAAGTGCAGGCGGCGTACGAAACCTACACGGCCTCGCGCGACATCGTGCAGACGATCGAGGGGAACATGCTCGCGCAGGCGCGCGACGTGCGGGCGACGACGGAGTACGCCTACCGCCATGGCGAGGCGAGCTTCATCGAGTTTCTCGACGCCGTGCGGGCGTTCAACGAGACGATGCAGAGCTACAACGGCGCACGGGCGGACTACGCGCGGAGTCTGTACGCGCTGGAATCCACGAGCGGCACTTCCGTCACCACGCTCTTGCCGGCAGGTGCAACCCCATGACGAACAACCCGATCAGATCGACTGTCAGCCTCGCCGTTTTGGCCGCGTCCGCGCTGGCGCTCGCGGCCTGCGGCAGCCGCGCGGCGACGCGCGCCGATACTGGCGCACCGCCGACGGCCGCGCCGAACATCGTGGCGCTGCCGGTCGACTCGCCGATGCTCGCCCAGATTCGACGCGACAGCGTCAAGCTCGTCGATCTGCCGACCGACGAGCTCGTGGCGCCCGGCAAGATCGAGGCAAACCCCAATCGCGTGTCGAAGATGGTCCTGCCGGTGACAGGGCGTGTCGCCAGCGTCTTCGTCAAAGTGGGCGATGCCGTCAGGAAAGATCAACCGCTCCTGACGATCGTCAGCTCGGATGCGGACAGCGCGATGTCCGCCGATCTGTCGGCGCAGGCTGGCGTCACGCAGGCCGAGGCGGCGGTCGGCAAGTCACAGGCCGACATCGATCGCGTCTCGGATCTGTTCGAGCACAACGCCATCGCGAACAAGGAGGTGCTGAACGCCGGCAGCGCGCTTGCGCAGGCGAAAGCGTTGCTCGAGCAGGCGCGAGCGGCGCGCGAACAGGCGATCCGGCGTCTTGCCGTCCTCGGCCTGCAGCCCGGCCAGTTCGGTCAGCAGGTCGTGGTTCCCTCGCCGCTGGCCGGCAAGGTGCTCGAGCTGAGCATCGTTCCAGGCGAGTATCGCAACGACACGAACGCGAGCGTCATGACGATCGCGGATCTCTCGACCGTGTGGGTGACGTCGCAGGTTCCCGAAAGCTATATCCGCTTCGTGCAGGTCGGCGAAGAGGTCGAGATCAGCCTCGTTGCCTACCCCGGCGAGGTGTTCACGGGCCGCGTGTCGCGCATCGCCGACGTGGTCGATCCCCAGACGCGAACGGTGAAGGTCCAGGCGCAGATGGACAACGCCGGCGGGCGGTTCCGGCCGGAGATGTACGGCACCATCCATCACATCGAGTCGATCGCGAAAACGCCGGTCCTGCCGGCGGGCGCCATCGTCGAGAACACCGATGGCCGGCGCATCGTCTTCGTCGAGACGGCTCCCGGCCGCTTCGAGCCGCGCCAGGTGTCGATCGGTAGGCGTACCGCCGATCTGGTGCGCATCGCGAGCGGTGTCGCGCCGGGTGACACTGTCGTGGTGGACGGCGCGATGCTGCTCAAAGGGCTGTTGCGCCGATGATCGCCAAGCTTCTTCGTCTGGCGCTCAACCAGCGTTTCGTCTCTGTCGTGCTGGCGCTCGCGCTCGTGGGCCTGGGCATCTGGGCGTTCACGCAGCTGAGCATCGAGGCTTACCCGGACATCTCCGACACGCAGGTCGTGGTCATCACGGTTTATCCGGGCCACGCCGCCGAGGACATGGAGCAGCACGTCTCGATTCCGATCGAGCGCGCGCTGAACAGCGTACCGCAGGTGATCGCGCGACGGTCGCGGACGATCTTCGGTCTGTCGGTCGTCGAGCTGACGTTCGAGTACGGCACCAACGACTACTTCGCGCGCCAGGTGGTCCTCGAGAAGCTGCGGAGCGCCGAACTGCCCGAGGGCGTCTCGCCGACCCTCGGTCCGCTGTCGACGCCGATCGGCGAGTTGTATCGCTACACGCTCGAGGCAGACGGCTACGACGCTCAGCAGCTCCGCGAGATCGAGGACTGGATCGTCGAGCCGCGCCTGCTGCAGGTGCCGGGCGTCACCGACATCACGCCGTTCGGCGGGACGATCAAGCAATACCAGATCGCCGTCGATCCGATGGCGCTCACAAAGTACGGTCTGTCGATCAAGGACATCGCGCAGGCGGTCGACTCGAACATCGAAGACGCCGGCGGCGCCGTGATCGACAACCGCCAGCAGGGCCTCGTCGTCCGCGGCGTCGGGCTCATTCAATCGATCAGCGACATCGAGAACGTCGTCGTCACCGCAAACGGCGGGGTGCCCGTGTTCGTCCGCGACATCGGCCGCGTCCTCGTCGGGCCGGCGCCCCGCACCGGCATCTTTGCCGTCGACGATCGCACCGATCGCGTCGAAGGCATCGTGCTGATGCGGCGTGGCGAGAATCCGAGCCAGGTTTTGGCTGGTATCCACGCGGCGGTCGACGAGCTCAATGGCACCACGCTGCCGCGCGGCGTCCGGATCGCACCGATCTACGACCGGACCGATCTCGTCAACAACACGCTGCACACCGTGACGCGGACGCTGATCGAAGGCCTCCTGATCGTGCTCGCGGTGCTGTTCCTGTTCCTGGGCAGCGTGCGCGCCGCGTTCCTGACGGCGATCACGATCCCGCTGTCGCTGCTGTTCGCCTTCGCGTGCATGCACTACAGCGGGATTCCGGCCAACCTCCTGAGCCTCGGCGCGATCGACTTCGGGATCATCGTCGACGGCACGCTGGTGATGGTCGAGCACGTGGTTCACACGCTGTCGCATCGTCAGCCGGAGGCGGGCGAGACCGCGCTCGACATCATTCGCGATGCGGCCCTGGAGGTCGAGCGGCCGATCTTCTTTTCACTTCTGATCATCGTAGCGGCGTACATCCCCCTCTTCACTCTGGAGCGCGTCGAACGTCGTCTGTTCACGCCGATGGCGTTCACCGTCTGTTACGCGCTCATCGGGTCGATGCTGATCGCGCTGACGATCGTGCCTGTGCTCGCCACCTACCTC
>Ga0075423_10004080_pt1 | contig 13490 bp, 11 predicted proteins | sample SoiMethybrSBSTD2_FD_80114 | JGI IMG/M metagenome (GOLD analysis project Ga0075423, IMG submission 80114) | Bulk soil microbial communities from a Populus tree surrounding site in Tennessee, USA - Soil MetaG P. TD hybrid SBSTD2 | ecosystem: Environmental > Terrestrial > Soil > Tree plantation...
CGCCGTGAGGTTGAAGGTGAACACGCCGGCGGCCGACGGCGTTCCGCTGATTGCGCCGGTTGCCGACAGCGTCAGCCCCGGCGGCAGCGAGCCGGATGTCAGCGTCCATGTTGCCGATCCGGTTCCGCCGAACGATGCGAGCGCCGCCTGATACGGGACGCGCACGCGACCTGGCGGCAGCGTGGTGGCCGCGACGGCGAGCGGCGGAGGCGCCACGACGATGACGATCGGTTTCGCATCCGCGCGGCCGTCACCCCAGGAGTCCTGCGCTCGAACGGCAGCGCTGAACGTGCCCCATGTCGTCGGCGTACCTGCGATGTTGCCGCCGGCATCGATCCCGATGCCGAACGGCAGCGCGCCGGATGCAATCGACCAGATCGGCGACCCGATCACTCCCGTAACCGTCGCGGCGGTCTGAAACGGGATGCCGACCTGGCCGCTCGCCGTCGCCGGCACGGAGACGACGACGGGCGGTGGCTGAATCGTGGCGGAGAGGGTCCGGCTCGCGGCGTTCGACGGCCACGTCGGGTCGTACGCAGTCACGGTGATCGAGAACGTCTGTACCGACGTCGGCGTCCCCGCGATCTCTCCGGTCGCCGTGTTGAACATCGTGCCGTCCGGCAGTGCGCCGTCCTGGAACTGCCACGCACACGGCGCTGCGCCGCCCGTGCACGCGAGCGTTTGGGAATACGGCCTTTGATACGTTCCGTCGGCGAGCGCCGACGTGACGATCTGCACGTGGGGCGAGCCCGGTTCGATCGAGTTGTCGCCCGAGATCGCGTTCGCGATTTCCGAGGCGATCCTGTCGATATTCGCGCCGAGATCATTGCCGTCGGTGCCGGCGCCCGAGAACGGACTGCCCGGAAGCAGGTGCTAATCGCGGCCGGCGAAGTTCACGAACGAAGCCTGCCACACCGGCACGGCAGGGAAGAAGTTGTCCGATGGGTACCAGGACGCGCTGCCGTCCGCGAGCACGTTGCGCCGGATGACCGACCCTGGCAAGTAGCCGTTGATCGCCGACAGGCCCGGCGAGAAGTTTGCGCCCATGATGCCGTACGCGTTGTGCGCGGACATGTTGTTCGTGTAGACGAATGCGGTGGTCGGCGTCGGCGACGTAGCGGTGCCGCCATACACGGACACGATGCTCGAGTCGTCGGTCACGATCGTGTTGTGATCGATCGTGACCGCGTCCGGGCCGGGTCCGAGCAGGAACGTCTTTGTGCCGCTTCCCCACGCGCTGCCGACGTCGTCGAACACGTTGCCGGTGATGGAGATGTGATTCGTCAGCTGACTGGGATTCAGATTGTCGGTGCCGAGGATGTTCACGCCGCCGGCCGTGTGGCGGACGACGTTGTCGCGGAACGTCACACGCTGCACGACCGTCCACGGTGCGGTGCCGTTTTGATTGCGCGGCGTGAACACAATTGGATAGCCCGGCTGCGCGGCAATCCAGAGGTTCTCGAACACGTTGCCTTCGACGACGACGTCCTGCGCGTTCTTCAGCTCGAACAGATTCTTGACGGCCCACTTCGTGGCCGATGCCGGCGTGCCGCTCGTTCCCGCGGCGCCCGTATCGATGAACAACGGATCGGTGGTTCGCCAGTAGACGTTCTCGGCGCCGGCTGCGCGACCGTACACGAGGTAGTCGAGCGCGCCGGCAATCGGCGACCACGCCACCGTGACCGCACCGGTCGTCGTCGTCACCGCGGCGGTCACTTCGGTCGAAGGCACCGACACGGCCTTGTTCATCTGGCCCGCCGCCATCCGAGCGACCACCTTGTAGGAATAGGTGCCCGGCTGCAGCGCGCCGCCGATCGCCGCGGCTGTCGCAGACACCGATGTGACCGGCGGAACGATCGGATCTCGCCACGCAAGCGGCTTCGTCACGTAGTTGCGACGAAAGGTCACGTTGGTGGTGACCAGGTTCGGAATCATCGGATCGGACCCGCCGATCAGGAAATTCTCGGTCGCCGCCTCGATGTAGTTGTTTTCGATCAGGAAGTTGCCCGGCCCGTTCCAGCCCGCGATGCCCTGTGAATCCTGGCCGACCGCCTTGCAGTCCGAGACGTACGAATTCACGATCGTCGTGTCGCGGCTGTTCAGACCGATACCGCGCTTCTGGCCCAGCGCTGGATCGCCGTGGACATACACCCGATCGAGCACCAGCTCGAACGGCACCTGCGACAGATCGGTCTGCGTGGCGTCGCCGGCGCCGAGGTCGATGATGTCGCCGTAGCCTTTCAGATTCGCCTGGAACTCGAGGAACATCAGTTTCCAGTGGTGCGCGCCCGTCGCGGTGACCAGGGCCGCAGCGCTGTTCGGCGACTTGATCGTCGGCAGCGCCGACGCGTACGCGGGCGTGATGCGGACGTTCGGCCCCGGCAGCAGCGAGTCGGCGGCGGCCGATCGAATCGTGATGTGGTGCGTGACTCCCGGTTTGTTCCTCAGAACGAAGTTGCCGGCGTAGGTCGCGCCCGGCGCGAGCGTGATCACGTCGCCGTCGCCCGCGGCGTCGATCGCCGCCTGGAGATCGCCGCCTGGCGGTACAGCGATGGTTGCAGCCAGCAATGGTGTGGCGAACAGGACACACGCGCACACCGCGCCCACCCTCCAAACCGGGGGTCGTAAGAACATGAGAGTGCTCCTCGATTTGCGTTTGTCTGGGGCGCCTGGGGGTTCGAGCCGCTCGCGCTCTGGCAACGCGAGTGCCGACGCGTCAGCGGCAACAAATAAATCGGTGCAACGCGCGTTTTGGTGGTGAGTTCTGCGCAACCGCGCGCTACATCGCAGGGAGATCCTCGAGCGCCGCGCGGGCGTTCGGCCGCTCGCGACCTAAAGAAGGCGGTGGTTGAACGGACAGCAACGAAAGCGGATCACAGATCGGTCACTGATGGCGGGCGCGGACGGAAATCACGCCGCAGGCGGGAAGGGAATACTCGGCGGACTCAGACGTAAAGAATTCGGAGTGCGCGGTCGCACTCCGAATTCCTGACTGCGAATCACTTCTTCTGCGTCAGGGTGGCGGTGAAGACCTCCTCCATTGCCAGGTTGGTGCGGCAGCCGGTGAACGGATCGAGCTGATCGCGGCTGTCGGTCCAGATCGGATGCGACACGCCACCAAACGACACGAGCCCTTCGTAGTCGCCCTGCTGATTGCCGTAGTCGATGGCGTTGCACGGGAACAGCCCGTTGCAATCGTGTTCGTTGGAGCTGACGTCGGTCACCCGCACGTTCGGCGAAAGGAACGCGCCGCTGCCGCCGCGGAGCTGCGTGAAGTACACGTCGGTCATGAACCGAGCGCCGGTCGTGTCATTTCGCGTGTCATAGAACGACACGTTGACATCGCCGGTGATCGGATCGACCGACATCCAGTGATTGAACCGGTCGACGTTCGTGAGACGGTCGGTGACCGGCGCTGCCGGCGACCACGTCGTCCCCGCATCGTCCGAGAACGACAGGAAGATGTCGGTGTTGTTCGTCGATGTGAGATCCATCCAGGAGCAGTACAGACGACCGCGGTGCGGCCCGGCCGATCGATCCGTATCGCACGCCGGGTACACGAGCGCGGCGCGGCTGAATTCAGCCGGAATTGCGATGTCGAACGGCAGGTTCTTCGAGGCGATGACGTGGGGCGTGCCCCATGTCACGCCTCCGTCCAGCGAGCGGTTGAATGCGATGGTGTTTGCGGCGAAGTCGTTCCACGCCGCGTACACCTCGCCGTTCGGACCGACGAACGGGATGGCGCCGATCGCGCGTCCCTGTCCGTGCGGGTCGTCGATGCGCGCCGTCGTGAATGTCGCGCCGTGATCGGTCGACCGCGCGAAGCGCACGCCGCCGCCGATCGAGCCGCCAACGGCTGCGTCCCACGCGACGTAGACCGAATCGCGGAACGGGCTCGCGGGGTTCGCGTCGGCGGTGATCATCGGCTTGTCGTTGAAGTGGCCCGAGCCGCCCTCGAACGAGAACAGTGTGAACTGCGGATACGTGCGGCCGCCGTCGATCGATCGCGCGACGCCCATGGCGGTCGCGTTGATGCCGTTGCCGTTTCCGAAGTAGACGACGATGTAGCCGTAGTACAGATTGCCGTTCGAATCGAACGCGAGCGTCGGGTCGGAGCCGAAGTTCAGACCGTTGCCTTTCGCCGGCGGCAGCGGCAGATCGACGCCGCCCCACGTGGCGCCGCCGTCGCCCGAGAAGTAGCCGCGCATCGGCAGACGGAAAATTTCATTCGATCCGGCCGCGAGCATTTTCGGCCGCGACGTGTTCAACGTGATGTAGGTCTCGCTTTGCGGTCCGCACTCGTTGGACACGTTCACGTTCGGTCCGACCTGCACGCCGCTCAGGCCGGTGCACGTGTCCGCCCCGTGCGTCGCGAGGTACTGATACTTCTGCCACCACGTTGGCTTGTTCGCATTGTTTGTTTGTGCACCGAGCGACCGGGGAATCGCCGCGCACATCGCGCCGGCCGCGACGAGCGCCATAAGGCGGGACATGGACACCTCCAGGTGAATGGGCGGCGCGGATTATACGTTACTGTTCGAACGGAACCGTGAACGCGATCGTGGTGCCGTCACCCGGTGTGCTCTCGGCGTGAATCTCGCCGCCGTGCGCGGCGACGAGGCTGCGCGCAATGGTCAGGCCCAGGCCCGACCCCCTCGACTCGGTTCCCTTATAGAACCGATCGAATGCGCGCGCGATCTCCGCTGACGTCATGCCGCGTCCGGTGTCGCGCACGGTAATCGACAGTCGACCATCCGTTTCGGCCGCGGCCCGCACTGCGACCGAACCGCCGGCCGGCGTGTGATGCAACGCATTCGACAGCAGGTTGGTGATGACTTCGCGGATGCGAACGGGATCGATCTCGATTGACGGAAGGTCGTCGGGCGCGTCGACGTTCAGCGTCACCCCGCGGCGCTCGGCGTCCGCTGCGTACGCACGAACCGCATCACGAACGAGATCGGCGGGATCGACCGGCTGCTTGTGCAGCTTGAGCGCGCCGCTTTCCGACAGCGCAAGCGTCCGCAGATCCTCGACGAGACGCGAGAGCACGTGCGTTTCCTCGAGCAGTTGCTGCAGCTGCGCGGGCGACGGCGCGTAAACGCCGTCGACGAGACCCTCGAGCTTGCCCTGCATCACGGTAAGCGGCGTCCGGAGTTCGTGCGCCACATCGGCCATGAGGTTCCGGCGCAGCCGGTCGTGGTTCTGCAGCCGCTCGGTCATCGTGTTGAACGAGCGCGCGAGCGCGCGGAATGGAGGCGGACCGTGCTCGCCGACGCGCACGTCGTAGTCTCCCGCGGCCACGCGATCGGCTGCGTCCATGACGGCGTCGAGCGGCCTCGCGACGCGCCGCACGCTCGCGATCAGCGCAACGAGCGCCATGCCGAGAACCGCGGCAGCGCCCGCAAACACAATGAAGATTGAGCGCTGACCGGGTGACGCCGCTCCACCGAACGTCGTCGCGGCCGCCCAGATGAGCGACGCCGCCCCCCACGCCGCGAGCATCAGCATCACCACCACGAACGCCGCGGCGCGACGGAAGAAGCGCACGCGGCGCACGCGCTGATGCGGCATCGGCGAGGGCCACGGTTCGCCTTCCGGCCACCACGGCGGCCTCGATCGACGGCAGAAGGGAGGCGGCATCAGTCAGCGAATTTGTACCCAACTCCGTGGACCGTCAACACGTACCGGGGATTCCTCGGATCCGGCTCGATTTTCCTCCGGACGTTCTTGACGTGTGCGTCGATCGCGCGATCGAACGACTCGGTCTCGTCGCCGCGGATCGCATCGAGCAGCTGCGCGCGCGTGAACACGCGCCCTGGCTGACTCGCGAGCGTGGCGAGCAGCGCGAATTCGGTCGAGGTCAAATCGATCGCGGCGTCTTTCACCGACGCCTGCATGCGCCGCTTGTCGAGCCTGACGTCGCCGGCGTGCACGATGTCGCCGCGCTCGGGCGGCGCGTCCACGCGGCGGAACACGGCGCGCACGCGCGCGACGAGCTCCTTCGGACTGAACGGCTTGGTCACGTAATCGTCGGCCCCGATCTCGAGACCGGCGAGCTTGTCCTGTTCGTCGACGCGCGCGGTCAGCATGATGATCGGCACGTTCGACTGCTGGCGGATCGTTCGAGCCACGTCGAGTCCATCCATGCGCGGCAGGCCGAGGTCGAGGACGATCAGATCGGGACGCCGCGCGCGAAACGACGCGAGCGCGTCGGCGCCGTTCGCGACTGTTGTCACGCGGAAGCCGGCGCGCTCGAGATAGTCCCGCGCGATCTCGGCGATGCGAGGCTCGTCGTCCACGACGAGGATCTGCTTCACGTCACACGCTGCGTCACGTCAGAGGTTGGTCGGCGTCGCCGGCGTCCCCTGCTGCGCGTGCGCTCGACGGTGCCATTCCTCGAATGCCGGTGGAACGCCGCCGGTGTCCCATCGGCGGTGCCCCCATCCGCCTCGGTATCCCCATGCGCCGCGCCAGAATAGCGCGCGGATGATGAAGAACCAGAACAGGATGAACAGGAACGGGAAGAACGGGAAGAACCCGAATCCGAACCCGAATCCCCACGGCCGCGGCCACAAGGCAACGACCGGTGCGGTGCCGCCCCGTTCCGCGGCGATGCGGGCGCTCTCCGCAACGCCGTGCGCCAGTCCCAGGTTGTACGAATACATGCCAACGCTCGCCGCCAGCGCAATCATCAGCACGCCGGCGAACAGCCATCCGAATCGTCCACGCATAACGTCCTCCTCGACCCCACTGTCGCAATCCCCGGTGAAGAAATTGTGAACGGCTGCCGGAAATCCGCCGCAACGCACCCATCGCCCCACGAAAGACCAGCAACCCACGACCAGCGACCATCGATCACGGCGGGCATCTGAGTTGCAGCCTCGACCGCGGGTGCCGGCATTTCGCCGGTTTCCTGACGGTACTCTTTCGGGGGCGCGACGCTCATGAGACATCGCAGCAGCGGGCTTTCAGCGCACACGCTGGTGGCGACGCTCGCGTTGGTCTGGATGATGACGGTCGGAGTCGTGGCCGCAGCCGGCGGTCCGCCGGCAGTCGCAAGCGCTCGTTCCGTCGCGTCATCCTCCTCGTCATCTTCATCATCATCTCCGTCTTCTGCAGCAGCGCCGCAGGCCGGCAACTTCGTCGGCGACGAGACCTGCGTCACCTGTCATGAATCCGAAGGCAAGAGCCTGAGCGCGACGCTCCACGGCAAGGCGCAGAACGTGCGAACGCCGGCGAGTCGCGCGGGTCAGAGCTGCGAGACGTGCCACGGGCCGGGACAGAAGCACGTCGACTCGGGCAGGAAGGAAGACATCCGGCGCTTCGACGCGATGAGCGCGCGTGACGTCAACGGCACGTGCGTGAGCTGTCACAGCAAAGGCGCGCACGCCGAGTGGCAGGGCAGCATGCACGACGCGCGGAACGTGTCGTGCGCCACGTGTCACAGCGTCCACAGTCCGAAGTCGGAGAAATTCCAGCTGAAGGCCGCGAGCATCACCGAAGACGTGCGAGACGTGCCGCTGCTCCGCATCTCCCGCCTCGCCGTCGAAGTGCCGGAGATCGCCGATCTCGATCTGAATCCGGTGATGGCGCTGCCGCCCGGCCACGGCTGCCGCATCGTCGACGCTTGTGTGAAAGTTCGTCGCGGTGCGCCGACATGCTGACGCGAGACAAATCGATGCCGCCGGCGATCGAAGCGCCCGCGCTCAGTCGCCGCACGTTCCTCGACGCTTTGCTCACGGTCGGCTTCGTGTCGACGGCCGCCGCGATGGCGTATCCGGTCGCGCGATTTCTCCTGCCGCCGGCGACGGGTGAGCCGGCAACGGACAGTGTCGTCGCCTCACGAGCGGGCGCGCTCCGGCCGAACTCCGCCGCGATCTTCAAGTTCGGCAGCAAACCGGGGATCGTCGTGCGCACCGCAGAAGGCGATCTGCGTGCGTTCAGCGCGGTGTGCACGCACCTCGACTGCACCGTGCAGTTCAAGACCGATACGTCGCAGCTGAAATTTCACGGCGCGACCGACGGTGGATTTCTGCCCGCGAGCCGATCCCACTGGATTTGTCGCGTCAGTGGTCAGGAAAGTCCTGCGTTCGACGACCGCCTCGAAACGGCACTCGGATTGCGATGCGGAGACGGCAGTCCGCCGCGTCACGGGAATCCGGCAGATGTTCGAGTGGAGGCCGTCATGAACGCTTCGACCGTGCAGGTTTTCGAACGCGCGATGTTGGAGGCAATCGGCGGCCGTCTGTCGAAGCCGGAGCTCGCGTTGCTGCTGACGCCGGACGCACGGCGCCGGTTCGAAGCGGCATGCGCCGCAATCGAGCTGAAATATACGGACGAGTGCCGCGCGATGAACGATCCCTGCCTCGAGTCCGGCTGTTCCGCGGAAGGCGAGCGTTGTCTCCAGCCGCTGCTGCGCGCCGAAGAGGAGTACCAGAGCGCATGCGGCGGCGAATGGGCGAAGCTGTTCGCCGATCCCGAGAATCGCGACCATGCCTGGACCGTGAGGCTGGCGAATCCCGACCGACGGTGACGGGCAACAGATCGAGGGGCGCCATGGCGGCGCGGGTTTCGAACCCGAGGAGATAGCCGTGATTTCCCGACGCTCATTTTTCATGCGGCTTGCTGGTGGAGCCGCTGTCGCCCTGCAGGCGGTGCCGGCGGCGCAGGCAGAATCTTCTTCGTGCGTGATCGTCTCCAGGAACGACCCGTACGATTACTCGAGATCGGCGCGATACGAGGCGCTGCGCGCCCTCGCGCGCGAGATGGAATCGCGTGACGAGGCGCTCGTCATCGAACAGAGGTCCTCACGGCGGAGCCACCGCTGAGTTCATGGGCGCAACACGCGAGGGAGGATCGCCAACGGATATCCGACGGCTCGACAGCAGATCGCCGGCCGGTCGCGCCGGCTCGACACTTGCACCTGCATTGCGTACACGACCATGACGGCAACGCTCGAAGACTGGATCCAACTCGTCAAGGCTGAGTATCTGGAGCTGCCTGGCCTGAATCTGACGAAGCGGCAGATGCAGCGGCTGTGGGACATCGACCGAACGACGTGCGACGAGATCGTTTCGGCGCTCGAGTCGGCGCACTTCCTCACGCGCGCGTCGCACGGCACGTACGTACTCGCCCGAATGCTTCACGCGGTTTGACGATCGCGGCAACGCCGCGATCAGCGCGTCGTCAGCAGACGTTTCGCGTCGTCGACGCCGTCGAATGTCGACGACAACGCCAGGGCCTGGTGGAGCTCACGACGTCCGCGCTCCTGTTGATTCATTTTCATCAGCGCGGCGCCGAGGTGATAGCGGTAGACCGCATTCGAGGGATTGGCGTCGGCAGCCTTTGCCAGCAGTCCGACCGCGCGATCGGCAGCATCGTCCAGGTAGTACATCCATCCAAGCGTGTCGACAGCCGCCGGACGATCGCCGAGCGCGCGATGCGCGGTCTCCGCGAGCCGGAGCGCTTCGTCGCGTCGGCCTTGTCCGGCATAAATCCACGCGAGGTTGTTGGCCGCGACGCCGTCCTTCGGATCGAGCTGCAGCGCGCGCTCGTACGCGTCCTGCGCGCCCTTGCGATCGCCGCGCTCGGCTCTCAACATGCCGATCGCCGTGTGAACCCCGGGCGTCTTCGGATTCGTGCTCGACGCTCGCTCGTATTCGCGGAGCGCTGCCGCGTTGTCGCCGGCGGCGAGATGCACCTGCGCGGCAAGCAGCGGAACGTCGGGCTCGGGCGAGGGATTCGCCGACCACTGATGGACGCGCGCTTCTGCCGCTCCCGTTCGTTTCGCCGCGAGATCGGCGGCGACGAGACCGCGCCGTGCGCGCGCCGGGTCGCTGCCGCGTTTCAGCGCACGCTCGTATGCGTCACGTGCAGCGTCGGGCCTGTGCGCGGCGAGCTCGATGTCGCCGAGCTCGAGGTATAGGTTGGCGGCTTTCGGCTGCCGATCGAGCGCGCCCGCGACGATCGTACGCGCCTTCGCGATCTCTCCGGCCGCGCGATGCGCCTGCGCGAGCAGCGCAACCGCGTCAACCGACGGCGAAGCGGCGAGCAGTCGTTCCGCGCGCTCGACGGCGCCGCGGTAGTCGCGTCGCGCGATCGCGACGCGCGCGAGCGCGAGCTCGATCTGCGGCGCCTGCGGCGCGAGATCGTGAGCGCGCCGGAGCGACGTTTCCGCCTCGGCGAGCTCGTTGCGCGCGAGGAACACGGTCGCCTGCACGTACTGCAGACCCGCGTCGTTCGGCTGCCGCTTCACGGCTTCGCGCGCATACATCAACGCATCGTCGAGGCTTCCGCCTTCACGCATGATCAACTGCGCCATCAGCGCGTTCGCGTCGGCGCCGGTCGCCTCGTCCTTCAACAGCGGCGTCAGTTCGGCATGTGCTTTCTCGCGCTCGCCCGCTGCGTGCCACACCGCGGCGCGCCGCAGGTGCGCGCGCGCGATCGTCGCCGCGTCCGCCTTTGGATCCGACACGACGCGACCGAGCAGCGCGAGCGCGTCATTGCTTCGGTTCATCGCGGCGTAGTACTCGGCCAGCTCGACGCGTCCTGGTGCGCTTGCATCGGCAACGGCCTTCAAATGCGGCTCTGCCTCCGCCGCCCGCCCCGCGCCGACGTAGAACATGGCGAGCATCCGATGCACGGCGGCCGCGTCGGACGTGACTGCTAACGCGCGTTGCAGCGCACGCTCGGCGGCGTCGAACTCGCCGACCGCGATATGAAATTGTGCGAGCGCCACCCATGCCTCGGACGATGACGGCGCCAGCTCCGTCGCTTTGGTGAACGCAGCCTTCGCGCGCGTGCGATCGCCGGCCGACAACTGCAGCGTGCCGAGCAAGGTAAGCGCCGTCGCAGACGAGGGATCGATCGTCAGCGCCTGCTGCACCCACTTCAGCGCGCCGTCGCGATCGCGCAGCGCCGCGTCCGCAGACGCGAGCAGAGTCAGCGCGCGCACGTTCTTCGGGTCGATCTCGAGCATCACCGTCGCGTGCCGCCGCGCATCGTCGAAGCGGCCGCTCTGCAGCAGGAATTCGGCGAGCCACGCCTGCGCCTCGGCATGATGCGGATCGATTTGCGCAACGCGCAAATAGGCGCGATACGCGCCGGCGTAGTCCTGCGTCTTCTCATAGGCGTGCGCAAGCTTCAGCTGCGTCGCAACGTCGCGCGGCGTGCGCTCGAGCGTATTGCGATACTCGATTTGCGCTTCCTTGAAATGTCCGCGCGCGGCGTAGCCGTCGCCGCTCGCGACGAACTTCGCCGCGTCGCGCTGCGGATCCCGTGCGCAGCCCGCTGCGAGGATCGCCAGTACGCACGCGGCGCTGATCGCTGACTTCATTGCAGGACCTCACGAAGGCGCACGAACGCCTGCTGTGCGAACGTGACGGCCGTCCGGTCGGCCGTTATTTCGTCAGCGCCGACCGGCGTCATGACGCGCACCAGCGCGCCTTCGGTCCGCCGGCGGCGGAATCCGTCCCAGACCAGCCACAACTTGTTTTCGTACTCGCTCGCGATGCTTCGTCCCCGTCCTTCGAACCAGTACAGAACCAGCTGCCGCATCGCCGCTTTCTGGACCAGCATGCGGTTGACGAGGATCGATTTCCCGCCGGCCGGAAGGGTCACCCGCGACGTGGCCACAGGACGCCAGCCGTTGCCCGGCAGACAATGAAGCGGGGAGTGAATGGATTCACCCGTTTTCTGCGAGGCGTAGAACGCGACATACAGGCCGGCCGTGACGCCGTTCCGATCGACGTAGACGCGATTCAGGTAATCATCGGCGCCGAGAATACGAAGCGTCTCCGGATCGAACGCCGGTTCGTCGATTCCGCGCCAGCCGCCGATGACGAGCGGGATGCTCTCGAGCGGCCGAACCATCGCTGCTGCGGCATCCCGCTGCGCCGACTGAAGGTACGCGTGCGTCGCGAGCACCATCGAGACCACGACGAACGCGCGCACCAGGATCGTGCGCGTCATGCAGCGACCCTGCGGCGCTCGAACGCCCGGAGCGATCGCTCGAGCGCGAGCAGCCCCGATGCGGCGACGATGAAGAGCACCGTGCCGGAGAAGGAATGCAGGAACCCCTCAGCGGCCCACGGCCCGGCGTAATGCGCGGTCAGACCGGTGATCGCGACGCGGAGCGCGTTGGTGGTGATTGCAACCGGGATCGTTGCGGCGACGATCGCGATTGCCGTTGCCGGTCGCGTGGGACGCGCGCCGATCACGAAACACGCACACGTCAGCAGCGCCATCACCGATCGGATACCGCTGCACGCTTCGACGACCTCGAGCTTCATCGTTGCGAGCTCGATCACGTTGCCTTCGCGGAACACCGGCACGCCCGCCGTGCGAATCAGCGATTCGCCTGCCTGCGACGCGATCAGCTGCAACGGGAACGTCACCGTATTGAGCACGATTGCCGGAATTGGGATGGCGAGCAGCAGGAACAGCAGCGGCGCGCGCAAGGCGCGGAGATGATCGCGCCCGAACAACAGCAGGACGACGCCGGCGACGATGCCGATGAGGGACACGCGGGCAAGGAACAGCTCGGCGCCCAGCGTGCCGACGGCCAGCACGGCGAGACTGACGGCAATCACCGCGAGTCCCCACCACGTCGGACGCCGCGGCGCGTCGAGAATCGCGCGCCGCCGCTGCCAGGCGAAGTACAGCGCGATCGGGATCACGATGAATCCGTGTGAGTACGTTTCATCCTCGCGCCACTGCCGGATGAGGCGGGCCGCGACGGCCGCATATGGGAAGGCAAGCGCGACGCCGATGCCAGCCAGCGCGGCGAGATCCGCGCCCGCTGGACGCGACACCCCGCGCGTCTGAACGATCCCCGGTTCCACCTGATCTCCATGGCCGGCGTGCGGCCGTCCGAAGACACCGGCGCCGGCGAGCGCCCGCCGTGCAAATCGGCAGCCGCAACGGCGAAGCCGGATGTTTTCTTCCGGGTGAGATGGTTCGTTCGAGTACGTGCGGACGCGCTGCTCACTTTGAGGAATTCCTTACCACACGTGGGCAGGCGCGTCCTTACTGTCTTTCTTACCGTCCTTTGTGTGAAAGGACGCGTGTCGCGCGCGACTGGCAGCGCTATGATGCCGCGCCGTTCAGGAACAACTTCAAAAGGAGGCGCTATGCAATCTGGGAATCCGAGTGGCCCCGTCTCTCGAAGGGAGTTTCTGCACCTTGGCGCGGTCGCCGGTGCGGGCGTGTCGTTGTCCGGCGCCGCGGCCCCGCAGCCGCGTCCGCAGGCCGATGCGCCGCACGCGCCCGACGAATTCAACGAGGCCACCATCGCCGGGCTGCAGGCGGCGATGATGAGCGGGCGAACCAGCGCGGTAGAGTTGACGAACTTCTATCTGCGCCGCATCCAGGCGCTCGACGAGAACGGCCCGCGTCTGAATTCCATCATCGAGCTGAACCCCGACGCGATCGCAATGGCGCACAACGCCGACGCGCTGCGCCGCCGCGGACGCGTGCTGGGCCCGCTGCAC
>Ga0075423_10004082_pt1 | contig 13487 bp, 6 predicted proteins | sample SoiMethybrSBSTD2_FD_80114 | JGI IMG/M metagenome (GOLD analysis project Ga0075423, IMG submission 80114) | Bulk soil microbial communities from a Populus tree surrounding site in Tennessee, USA - Soil MetaG P. TD hybrid SBSTD2 | ecosystem: Environmental > Terrestrial > Soil > Tree plantation...
AGGTGGCTTCGCACCATTTTTCTTGATGTCGCGTCCACCCCTCCTCCGTGAGGAGGGGAATATCGCCCATACCGCGCAATTCGTTCACACCCTCACACACCCCGCCTGACAGTCTGCTTTCTCGGTTCAACTCTACTGGGGATTATTCGGCGGCGTTCCACGTCCTCCCCGGAAATTCGCCTGCAGCAGATGCGTCAGTGTATGCACGTAGCGTAGTTTGCCATTCTCCACGCGGAACAGATGAGTATCGGGCGCACCGCTGCCGCCGTTAACGTTTCCCGCGCCGAAGGTGCAGAAAGCTACGACCGCACCGATCGTCGCGTCCACCACGAAACGGCGGTTGGCGATGTTCACACCGCTCGGGACGCCGACATCGCAGCTGTCGGTAGGTGATCCATTGCCGGTGTGGGCGCCGCCTTCCGTGCGGTTGCAGGGGTAGCCCCACGGCACCAAGTCCTTCTTCTGTTCGAGAAACGCGTCAAGGTATGCGTTTGCGGCGGCGACCAAAGTGTCGCGTGTATCGCGCTGGTTCGCGGGAATGGTGTCCCAATTTTCCGTGGACGAATACTTCAAGTAGTTATCGGCGTTAAATAACCAATAGCCTGTTGTGGTCCAAAGGATCTCGATCTCCGCGATCTTGTCATGGTTCACACGCAGACGCGTGCCGAGGACGTACGGATTTTCCTTGTTCGTTACGATGACCTCCGTAAACGTCTGACACGTGGCCGTATCGAGAAGGCTCCGATGGTGATCGATCTTCATCGGCTTTCTGATCATGCCGTTATTCATATCAGCGATTGCTGCGTTCTCCATGTATCCCAGGCCCGTTGCCAGCGGCATGCCGGCCGTATCGCCTTTGGTCTGGGCGGCGATATAGAGATCGACTGCACGCTGCAACCCTTCGCGCGAGCAGGAAATCTGTGCAAAGGCGCCCGTGGGGACAAGCAACGCGGCTGCAAGCACAATCCACGTGAGACAAATGCGTTTCATCGAACTCCTCCTGATGCGTTAGGATAATTGACCTGGATCCATTTATCCCCTAGAATCCCGTCCGAATCGCGTTGAACCCAGATCGCCTAACGACGACCGGAAGGAGTTCCCCTCATGCGATCCGAAATTAGCCCAGCCCAGAAAAATTTCGTTTTGAAAACTGTCGTACTGTTGGCATGTGTGCTTACTGTTGTTCCGGCATATGCCACCGATAATCCACTCCAGTTATTCAAGAACTACTTCGTCACCGGCGACTATGTATCCGATGGTGTTGGCCTGCGAGGTCAAGGTCACCTGGACAAAGTTACGGGCCGGTATCTGGCAGCAGGCAAGATCAGTGTTCCGGTGCCGGAACAAGCGGAGATCGTCGCTGCCTTCCTGTACTGGGAGACAATCGAGACGACGCCAAACGCATCATCCGCGAAAGGCTATCTACTGAATCCGGCGCACCCTGACGCTCGGATCGAAATACTGGGAAAACCGATAGGGGGCGACCGGCCTGCGCCTTGTTGGATTCCGGACGAGGGCGAATCCGAATTTGTTCGCGTCCCGATTCTACGTGTTTACCGTGCCGACATCCTCCGATACCTTCAAGTGGACGACAATACGAAAAGAAAAGTGCCGAACATCACGGTCCTGCTTCCGGACAGCGGAAGCATCGGGGGAGTGCCAGCGACGGAAGGGGCCAGCCTCGTCGTCGTTTATCGCCGTCCGGATTTACCGTTCAAAAGCATCGTTATATTCGACCCGCCCTTCACGCCGAACAACAACACGGATACACTCAACGAGACACTCGACTACACGGATACACTCAACCAGACACTGGACGGGTTCTACCAATCCTCGACCTACAATCCAGTCGCAAGAATCACTCACATCGTTGGCGGCGGACAGAAAAATTCCTTGCAACGTCTCTCGTTCAATGGAGTTCAGATCGCCACGAATCCATTCGTCGGAACGAAGGGAAATTTCTGGGACGACTTGACGTATGAAGTCGGCTTCGGAAGCCGGAATCTCGTTCCAGGGAATGCAGCTTCGGTTACGACGCAGGTCGATCAGGCCGGTTTTTTCCATTGCCTGGCATGGAGCGCGATCGTGTTCAGCACAACAGTACAGGATACCGACGAAGACGGTTTGCTGGATATCTGGGAGGCGCAGGGATTCAAGGACCTGCGTACCGGAGCGGTTCTCGTCAATTTACCGCGCATGGGAGCGAACCCGCTTCACAAAGATATCTTTGTGGAGAGCGACTACATGCAGGAGTTTGTACTGGATCCCCTGTCGGAGCTGAAGGGGTTGCATTCGCATAAGTTTTCGAAAGAAACCATCGATAGAGTGGGTGATGCCTTCAACAAGGCACCCGTCCACAACCCCGACGGCATTGATGGCATCCGGGCACACTTTGATGTGCAAAACCCAGGCACACCGCTAGCGGAACGATACGCCGCCGATGCGTACATCATCCCGGCAGAGATCGGGGAAGGCGGAGACGTCCTCGACGAACGGTCCCCGGCGACTTTCTGTAAAACATTTTCGGTCGAGAGCTGCCAATTTCCAATGCAGCCTGGACTGATTTCCTGGAAAAAAGGGTTCCAACACATCAAGCAGGCTCGCGTCCCCCCCGATTTAACGAAGGCTTACTTCAACAGCAGCCGAAATTTCACCCACCACTATGCATTGGCAGCACATGCTCTCGCCCTGCACGCAAAAGACGCGGTCGCTCCGTTCTCGGCCGTGAGCTTTTCCGGCAGAGGGGACCTGTGCGGTAGAGATTTCGTAGTGTCGCTTGGTTTGTGGCGAATGGCCACCGATGTCACAGCGGCTTCTACGCTGCTGCATGAGCTGGCGCACACCCTGTGCGGGTATCACGGCGGCACTCCGGATGGGCTCAATTGCAAGCCGAATTACGAGAGCGTCCTGAACTACATGTACCAGGTTATGGCACTGCTCGACCAGCGCGGCAACCCAGTTGTCGATTTGTCCCGGCAGAACGTGCCTGCGCCGCGTTCATCTTCTGGAGACGAATTGGTTCTCAATGAAGCCGATGGTGTGGGCGTCGGGCAGACGGCGTATCAACTCCGATGGTATGCGCCTCGCGATAACATCGAACGATTATTGGGCCTGGATAATCCAGACGCACCGGACGACCATGTGATCACGGCGGCCAGAGCCCATTGTGACGGCACGCCGCTGTTGGTCGGGGAAACCCCCGCCGCACGCCGGGACGCCGACACTCTCGAAGCCCAGCCGATCGACTGGAACTCGAACGGCGTCACAACGGAGAAGAGCAGCGTCGATATTAATTACAACGGGCTGGTTGATCGTATACCGGCAGACTTCGGTGGTTACAACGACTGGGAGTCCCTCGTTCAATTCCACGGACTGCAACAGGTCGCTTCGGGCCGAAACCTGTACGGATTGTCACTGCTCGTAACATCGAAGGATTTGCTGCAGTCCGGTGAAGCCGATCTCGGTGAGGCGGATTTAGGTGAAGCCGATCTCGGTGAGGCGGATCTCGGAGAGGCCGATCTGGGGGAAGCGGACTTAGGCGAAGCGGATCTGGGGGAAGCCGATCTCGGCTCTGAAGGTCTTGGGGAAGCAGATCTTGGCGCGAGTGCTGAAATTGACGAAAACACTGCGTCGTCTGTGCCCACTCCTCCATCCGGACTAGTGGCGAGCTTCTTGACGACCAGCGACGTTAGAGGGGTCCAATTGACCTGGAACGCGCCGGCCTTTGGTGTCGCGACGCAATATACGATTTACCGCGCGACGGGCCCATCCATTGTCAAACCCCTGACGGTGTTTGGTCCCATCGATGGAGCGCACACTACTTTCATAGATACGACAGTCGCGGATAATACGACGTATACGTACTATGTTCTTGGCACCGTTCCTATCACGGTTCACGACGGAACAGTAACCATATCCACGGTAACGGGACCCACGAACCGGGTCACCATTACCACACAAACAGGGGGTACGAATCCATCAGTGAGATGACGTACTGATGCGCTTGTGTATTTCCGGCAGTAACGGGTCTTCGCCGGCCTTTTCACGGATCTCAAGATATCTGCGATAAAGGTCGGCGAAGTCCGGGCTTTTATTACCTTCGCGTACACGTCCAAGATAGTAGTAGACCTGAGGGAAGTAGCCGTAGGTCGGCGTCTCTTCGAGGAAGAGCGAAAGCGCTTCACCGCGACGCTTGATGCACCGATCGAATTCGGAGTCGGCCTCAACATAGGCTTTTGCCTCTAAATACGCCCTTCCCAATTCGAAGCGGCCAATCCACGTGTCCAGCATCGTGTTGGCTTCAGTGAAAAGGTCTATTGCCCGTCGCGCGTCACCATCCTGAAGGGCCACGTCGCCATCGAGCAGCTTGGCGTACACCTGAGGTTCCGTTTGCAGTTCCGCGGCGAGCCCTGCGGCCAATTCCTTTGCCTGCGCGGACTGACCGGCAAGGGCAAAAATGCGACCCGCTAAGAAGCGGATCTCGACGGTCTTAGCCGCGTCTAGGGCAGCTTGTGCAGCCTGAGTCGCTGCTTCTTTCTTTCCCTGCAGCAGCCGGGCATAAGCCAGAGCCGCGAATTTGGCGGCAGCCCTGTCCCTGTACTTATTCGTCAGGTCGCTGGCTGCGCCTTGTTCCAGGATCTTTGCGGAGTCGTCGAAACGCCCTTCATAAATCGCCAGATCCGCCAGACCGGCCGCCGCTCTGGAAACGCCCGCCTTACTGTTCTTCGCAAGACTCATCTTCTCGAGACTCTGGTAAGTTTCGGCTACCCGAGTAAGCTGCCCTGATCCAAGTTGCGCAAACGCAAGTGCAACAAACCCGGAGTCGTAGGAAGGATCCAGTTCTTGAACTGCCCGCGCTTCTCGTTCCGCAGTCTGGAAGTCGCTGTTGTATGCCGTGTAAACGGCGATGTTGAAGCGGTACATAGCACGCTTTGGCAGGATCGCCGCTGCCTGCCTCTCCACCTGAATGCCTTTCGTGAGCTCTCGCAATTGTGTGGAGCACAAGGCTAGATTGTTGTACGCCGCGACGTCGGAAGGGAATTGGGCGATCAAGGTGCCGTATTCTTCGACACATTTCCGCCGGTTACCGAAAATCAAATAGTAGGAACCTCGGGTGCGATACCGCTCGCGCTCTGTCATGCTGCCCAGGTGGATGTTCGCAAGCCGGATATATTTTTCTGCGTCCTCCTGCCGGCGCAAGTTTACCGAAGCAATAGCCATTCCAGCGTAGGCCAAACCGAAATTAGAATCCGTGTTTACGGCTTTCGAAAAACTTTGGAGGGCTTCCTCATGCTTGCCATTGGACAGGGCCTCCATTGCCGTCGCGTATTCGTGAATGGCCTCCAGAGACACAGAAGTGAGCGTCTCATTCCCAAACCGCTGGGTGGATTCCGACGTATCATCGCCGAGTGCTTTGCGGACCCTGCCCGCCAGCTTTGTCGTTATGAGCAAAACCTCGGCTTTGTCGGATGCTGTGCTTTCCGCAATGGAGATCGTCTCGCCGGTCACGGGCCGGATGGCTTTGACCGATAGCAGATACCCTCCACCTTGGCGCCTTAGCGTTCCCGACAGGACAACATCAAGACCCTGACTTAAGGCAATCTTCACCGCACCAGCCTCGTCTAACCTTCCTGCAACGGGTGCCAGGCCCAACGTACGGACCACTTGCGGGCGGTCATATGCGCTAATGAAGACGGCTCCTTCCAACGCAATTTTGACCACGGGTTCCAGGGTGCCGTCGAATACAGACTCGTCTGTCTGATTCACGAAATCCGCAATGAGAACGGTCTGCGGATCGTGCGCCGGCGCCCGACCGAAATAGGCACGAACCACGAAGGCCGCGACTATCCCGGCCAGGACTGCCAAGGAAAGCGCAATCCACTTCCCGTAGCGAGTTGTGTGTTGTCGTACGGACTTTGAAATTCCTGACGCCGCGATCAACTGTGAAGGATCGTCGGTTCGCAGATCGTGCAGGATTTCAGCAATTGTTTGGTAACGTTTCTCCCGGTCGATCTGAAGGCATTTAACAACAATGTCGTTTGCGACCTTCGGAACCTTGGGATCGACTTCCGACGGCGGGACGGCGCTTTCTTTGGTTCTCACGAAAAGCGTTTCAACAACCGTGTCTCCGTGAAACGCCTGGTTTCCGGTCAACAACTCATAAAAGATCAGTCCAAGCGAAAAAATATCCGAACGATGGTCGACATCTTCCAGACGCGCCTGTTCGGGCGACATGTATTCCGGCGTTCCGATAAGAGTTCCGGTAATTGTCCCGCCTCGAGTCTGGGCGGATTGAGCGATCCCGAAGTCCATAACACAGACGTGACCATCGGGCGCAATCATGATGTTCTGTGGCTTCAGGTCGCGGTGCACGACGCCCGCGGCGTGAGCGGCGTCCAGCGCTACGCACACTTCACGAATAATCGCGGCCGCTTCGGTTGGCGGCAGCGTGCCTCGTTGGCTCAGATACGTTTTCAGATCGACGCCCTCGATGAACTCCATCGTGATGAACTTCAAAGGGCCGTCCTCACCAATGTCGAATATTCGGACAACGTTCTTATGAACGATTTGCTGAGCGAGGAGCACTTCCTGCTTGAAGCGTTTCAATGCCGCTGGCGTGGCGGCGAGTTCCGGAAGAATCGTCTTGAGAGCAACGATACGCGAGAGTTCTTGATCGAAAACCTTGTACACGGCCCCCATCCCGCCGACACCCAAGGTCTGGATGACCTGATATCGTCCGGCTAGAACCGTTCCAACTGCGACGGCAGGAGTATCGCCAGGCAGGGAGAGCCGGGTTGGCAGCACATCCTGATGCATATTCTTCCTCGGGCCGAAACCTGAGGATGGCTCGGATCCTGGCATAAAGTTCGTTGTGATAAACCGACCCATTGTACGCAATTGAGCCAACCTGCACCAGTTAGACTGGATTACATGCCTTAGTTCCAAATGCCGATTTTCATGTACCGAGCGACTACCCTGCAGCATTTCCCGTTCCGCTGTGCAGGAAAGCGCAACGTGCGCTCGGTTGCTGAGAGACGTCTAGTGAGATGAGGGATCCGGAGACAAAATAAGCCGATCTCGTTGAGTTTCTAGCCTTATGCGCGCGGTGAAATTATCGTTCGCCACCTATCTATATCGTTCGTAGCCTATCGATTCGGATAGGATAATCACGCCAGGAGGAGTTTCTCTATGAAGGTGAAGAGTCATATTGCGGTCTGGATCATTCTACTTGCTGGTGGCTTCCTTCTTGGATTCGTTCCGCAATACCTAAAGAATCGTGACCTTCAAAAGGAGTTGGAAACTCCACAAAAGACGATCGACGGGCTCACGCTTCAGGTTCAGATGAGCGACATACGAGACGCGGCAAGCCTGATGCTCGTTGAACTATCGCGGCAAAATTATGGACTGGCCCGAGACTACTCCGTTCAGTTTTACAGCAAATTGGAGCAGGCTGCGCAGTCGGTGCCGGACGCTAATCTGAAAAAATCCCTCGAGGAGCTGGCATCCACACGCGATTCCGTATCAAAAACCTTGGCCGCTGCCGATTCCGGCTCTTTGGCTGTGGTGCAGCCAGTGGTTTTACGAGCGTTTGAGCTCACCAAGCGATGAATCTGTAAGTGTCACTTCTGGGGCGCATTCGGAGGCGCCGCGGCATTGCCATTCAGATAACGATCAAACCAATACACCTGCCACTTCAAACTTTCGACGAGGTGCACGGGCTCGCCGGTGCGAGTCAGGTTATGGTTCTCGCGAGGAAAGAAAACAATTTCGCTGGGAACGCCGAAGTGCTGCAAAGCCCGAAACCACTGTTCGCCTTGCTCTATGGGAACACGGAAATCCAGATCGGAGTGGAGCACAAGCGTCGGAGTTTTCACGTTCTTGACGTATTTAAGCGGTGAAGTATCCCAATAAGTTTCGAATCGTTCGAAAACATCGCCTCCGAAATCCTCCGAGTGTCCGTACGCACCATCTCGGGTGCCGTCGTCGCTGATGAAATTGGAGATGCTGCGGAGAGTGACGGCGGCTTTGAAACGGTTGGTGTGACTGATGATCCAGTTCGTCATGAATCCGCCGTAGCTGCCTCCGGTAACGCCCAGACGGTCTTTGTCAATCCATGGGTTCCGTTCGAGTACCGCGTCGACGCCGTTCATGATATCGACGTACGCTTTTCCTCCCCACTGCAATTGGACACCGCGCTCGAATTTCTCACCGTAACCGGTCGACCCTCGAGGATTCGTGAAAAACACAGCCCAGCCACGCGACGCGTAAATCTGGAATTCATGGAAGAAATCGAAGCCGGACATCGAAGCCGGACCGCCGTGAATGCTAAGAACCATAGGATAGGATCTGCCGGCCTGCCAACCGATCGGCTTCATCAGGAATCCGTCGACTTCCCAGCCGTCGGCGCCCTTGTATGGAACGCGCTCGACGGATGAAAGCTGAACTTGCTTCCACAGATTTGCATTGAGTTGTGTCAACTGACGTTCATTCTCTCCATTCACGTCGGCAATATAGACGTCGTCCAAATGCGTCGGATCGTTCGCGGCGTATGCCACTCGGCGCGTCTTGTCGTTGACGTCGGCAAGTCGAATGGTGCGTTCGCCCTTCGTGACCTGGGCCAGCCGGCGTGTTTGCAGATCGCCGCGAAACAAATGAGTTGCACCCTTGATGCCGGATTCGAAATATAAAGCCAGACCGTCCGTCGCCCATCGCAAACCTGTCGGAATCAGATCGAGTCCGTCGACGGCGAGGCGGGGCGCCGCGCCGCCCTGGCTCGAAGCGAGCCAGATTTTCGGATGTGCGCGCCGGCTTGGCGGGCTAAGGAACGCAATGGTCTTGCCGTCAGGGGACCATCGAGGAGAGCTGTCGGGTTCATCGGATTGAGAGATTTTTACGAGGGGGCCTCCCTCTGCATCGATCACCCAGATGTCCTTGTTACGCCCCTCGTCGAATTCCTTTCCGGTACGATCGGAAACAAAAGCGATCTTCCTCCCGTCGGGTGACCACTGCGGATCCGTGTCATTCCAGTCGTCGCCGTTAGTTATTTGTCTCGCCACGCCGGTTGCAACGTCAATGATCCACACGTGGGACCGCTTATCGTCGAACCATCCTGTGTCGTTGTATTTATAGTTGGCGTGTGTGTAATGTCGAACGTCGCTCGTAAGTTTTGAGTTGTCACTAGGTCCGGTCGAGCTGATACACAGAAAGCGAGTGCCGTCGGGCGACCATGAGAAGTTGCTGGCGCCGTTTTTGAGATTCGTCACGCGCCGCGGCTCGCCGCCGGCGAGGGGCAAAACCCAGATCTGATTTCGAGCTGTCTCACCCGCTGCGTCCCCGGGAACCGGCCTGGCGGAAAGAAAGGCGATTGCACGACCATCGGGACTCCATCGCGGATTGGCCGACGACTGGACCGATGTTGTAAGCATACGTGGTTCACTGGACCCGTCGCCGGCCGCGGTCCAAATTGCGTTATATCGCCTCTTATTTGCATCGACTGTGCCTACGACGTACGCGATCGTCGAGCCATCGGGAGAGAATCGCACGTCGTTCAAAAACCTGAACGCGAAGTAATCATCGGCCGTTAAACCACGCGTTTGCCCGGCCGCAGGTTGCAGAGGCACCAATAGTATTCCGACCACCACAGCAAAGACTCCACGCCTCATACATTCCCTCCTGAGATGCGCGCGCCACTATAGTAACAGCGACTGCTCGAAATATTCCCATAACAGGAAGCTGGTGTTAGAATCGCCGCAAAACCCCAGCGCTGGAAGCGCCCAGCCGCGACCAATAAGAATTAGCGCAGTGGAGGAGTCTATGAGAAGAGCGTTTCTGCTGTCTTTACTCGTGGTGTTTGCACTTTCGGCAAACGCCGCCCCCGTTGGTTCCATTAAGGGTTACATACGTGATGCGAGCAGCGCCATCATACCTGGCGTCCTCGTTACGGCCCAGAATGAGTTGACCAACGTTACACAAACCACCACATCGGACGAGAATGGTCTGTATCAGTTCCGCGATCTGCCGCCGGGAACATATACGATTACGGCGGAGCTACCGGGTTTCCGCAAAGCAACCGTGCGTGCGATCACATTGCTGGTAGACCAGATCATTTCGTTGGATCTAGTGATGAATGTCGGAGAGGTCACGGAAACCGTCGAAGTGACGGCTACGCCGACTCTCATCGAGCCCGACAAAGTTTCGACTGGAGTAAATTTCGATCCAAGTCTTACAGCGCAGCTGCCGGTGGTGAACCGCAGATTCAGTGACATCGCGCTGCTCACTCCCGGCGCGACGTTTGCCCCGAGCGGCACGCAGGCAGGTGGATTCGCCGCCGCAGGTTCTCGCACGCAATCTACGAACTGGATGATCGACGGGATCAATGCGCTTGATCCGCAAGTTAACGGCGCTACCAACAGCTACCGTATGGCTGATGCGGTCCAGGAGCTGAGTATCATCACAACGGCGCCATCCGCAGAATTTGGACGGCAATCCGGAGCGCAGGTGAATGTCGTCACCAAGAGCGGCACGAACCGGCTCCATGGCAGCGCTTTTTGGTTTGTTCGCAACGACGCCTTGCAGGCGGCCGATTTTTTCACGAATAAGCTTGGCGGAACAAAAAACGTTCTTCGCCGCAATCAGTATGGCGGGACGCTGGGCGGTCCTATTCGTAAGGATCGATCGTTCTTTTTTTATAGTTGGGAGGGGCTACAACAGACGAACCCGTCACCGACAACAGCAGTTGTGCCAACGCAAGCGCAGCGGGACGCTGTAGTGGATCCGATCGCAAGAAACCTTCTGCAGTTTTTCCCGCTTCCGACGGATCCGTCTAAGCCGGCCGGGTCCCAGAACTATGTCGGTAATCTGCCGCAGTCTTCCGACGACAATACACATTTTGTAAGAATCGATCACACGATCAGCAACAAGGATCGATTGATGGGTCGCTATATATGGTTCGGCGGGAATACTGTCGCTGCCGTGACGCTACCCAATAACAGCACGATGAACGCGCCCGGCAGCCAGAATGTCGCGCTGACGGAGACACATACGTTTTCCGCTCGTATGTTTGTCGAAACAAGGCTGGGATACTCGCGGAACAAAACAGACTTTAAGCCGCAGGACTACGCCTTCAATGCAGCCACGGTGTTTTCTGGTGTTCCTGGTGTTGTTGACGCGACGAAGAATCCGCAGGACGGCGGTTTGCCGCGCGTCGTGATCACCGGCGGCTATGCGAACCTGGGAGGCGCTACGAACTTACCTCAGGGCCGCATTACCAATACGTACGAGCTTTTCTTTAACGCGACCCAGGTAGCGCCGTTTAACTTTACGCGGCACACGATTAAATACGGTTACAACATTCGCCGCGAAGAGACGCGCCGTTTCCTCGATGGTAACTCACGCGGTTCTTTGACCTTTGCCGATTGGGATCACTTCGCCGGTACCTGTTCGGACTGCAATGGGCAGAGTCTTCTGTTGACTTCAACCATCCGCACCGGCGACACGCTGGGCCATTGGTATCGCTACGCGCATGCGTTTTACATCCAGGATGATGTGAAGGTAAAACCGAACTTCTCTCTATCCTTCGGTGTGCGGTACGAATTGCCGAGCGTCGCCACGGAGAAGCGCGGCAAAGCCAGCAATTTTATTCCGGGAGTTGGTCCGGTGCTGGCCGGTACGAATCAGCTACTCGATATTGATCCTACCAAGCGCGGCCGTGACTCCTTCGTTTACAGCACGGCACCGCTCACACTGCCTGCGGCCGGGGTCAACCCCGACAATAACAACTTTGCTCCCATGTTCGGTTTCGCCTACTCACCGACTTTCGGAAAGGGTGCAGGCAATCAAAAGACCGTCATCCGTGGCGGTTTCCGTACGAGCTATGACGAAGTATTCAACAACATTCCGGTAAACCAAACTTTGAATGCTCCATTCGTCCTCACGACAACACAGCGCGCCGGGACGACGCAACCTGCGATCGGCTACGGTTGGAATCTCGCGTTTGATCAAAATGTTCCATTGGTCGCTCGCACTACGCAGGCTCCCGCCGCGCCAGCCGTCGGGTTGATTACCTGGAACGCCTATGATCTCAACGCGCGCACATCATACGCCTACAACTGGAACTTCGGCATCCAACGGCAGATCACTTACGGCTCATCAATCGACATCAGTTACATCGGATCCGCAGGCCACAAGCTGGGAATGTTTGTGGACCCCAACGAACCGAACGTCGTCGTTCGTGACCTGGGACGGCGCGGGTCCCAAACGCCGAACGAACAGTTTTTCCCCTATCCGCACTGGGGAGCCGTATCTCTTGGATCGTTTCAGGGAAATTCGATCTACAACGGGCTCGTACTGAGTGGGAAATTGCGGCTGCACAATGCACTGACGATGAATAGTTCGTATACATGGAGCCACGGAATCGACAATTCAAGTTCCTTCTTCGGCTCAGATAACGACTTCAGCCTGCCTGACGACAGCCGGAATATTCGAGCAGAACGCGGCAACAGCGGCAACGATCAGCGGCATCGCTTCGTCGACGCTTTCATTTACGATCTGCCTGTCGGGCGGGGACATCGATTCTTAGGAAGTTCTAACGGCGTTGTCGAACAGGTATTGGGTGGATGGTCGGTCTCCGGCATCCTCAATATCGCGACCGGTAATCCATTCACGGTCTATGCCGGACCCACGGTCGACTACACCGGCTTCAATAGTTTCAATGACCGCCCGGATGCTGGATCGGGAAGTCTCAAGCTCAACCGCGGTAATCCCGACAATTTCTTCGATCCGGCTTTCTTCGGAAAAGTCACGGGCGCGTTTTGTCCGGGATCCGCCACGAATCTGACCACGGCGGGTTGTGCTCCAGCTGGCCGTGTGGGCTCTTCACCTCGAAACGGTTATTACGGTCCCGGGTTGATCAACTTCGACATGACTGCTGGAAAGATTTTCACATTGCATGAGTCCTGGAAGCTTCAATTTCGGGCAGACTTCTTTAATCTGCCGAACCATACGAACTTTGCGCTGGTAACAGGCAATCGGTCCATGAACAACACGCTGTTTGGCCAACTCGGCAGCACTTCCAAATTCAACGGAGGCGATACCGGTGGTCCGCGTGTGATTCAGATGACGCTGCGCTTGATGTTCTAAGTAATCCCCTCCTTGCAAAGGAGGGGTGGCCGCGCAGACGGGGTGGTCGCTCGCAACGAACCGTGTGAGCGACCACCCCGTCCGCTCCTTCAGAGGATGCTTCGCGATATTTTTCTTGGTGTCGCGTCCACCCCTCCTTTGCAAGGAGGGGAGTGCGGCGTGTAGTCCGATTATTTCAGAGCAAACACAAACACCGAATTACCTGCAGCCACTTCGACATATTGGGTTCCATTCAGGGCGTACGTCATCGGACCTGAAATCACGCGGCCCCCAACGGGGAACTTCCACAGCAATTTTCCGTCTGTTGCGTCCAGCGCATAGAAATATCCTTCGCGGCCGCCGCTGAACAA
>Ga0075423_10004084_pt1 | contig 13485 bp, 14 predicted proteins | sample SoiMethybrSBSTD2_FD_80114 | JGI IMG/M metagenome (GOLD analysis project Ga0075423, IMG submission 80114) | Bulk soil microbial communities from a Populus tree surrounding site in Tennessee, USA - Soil MetaG P. TD hybrid SBSTD2 | ecosystem: Environmental > Terrestrial > Soil > Tree plantation...
CTCTGCACCGACGACGAATGCCTGGAGGCGCGGCTCTTCACGGCCGCCGAGATTCCGTGGGATCAGCTGGCGTTCCGGAGCACGAAGGATGCGCTCACCGACTACCTGACGCACCCGGGGAGAGCCTGGAAGGTACAGATGAGCTCGTGCTGATCGGACAGATCGGACGGATGCCCTGCTATAATCTTTCTCTCCCCTGCGCATGTTCTCCGGGCCGTCCAGGCCCGATATTTATAGAGATTGCTATGAAAAGACTCGCACAGCTCGTTCTCTGCGCTGCGGTCGCCGCCTCGGCCGCGGCCTGTATCGGCTTCGAACGGAAGAGCACGGTGACCGGACCGTCGGCCGCCGGCGTCGGCACGCTGATGGGCAGCTGGACCTCGTCCAGCCTGATTCCCACGCCCAGTTCCTGCACGGATTTCAAGTGGAACGTCACGGAGCAGACCGGCAACACCGCGCGCGGCTCGTTCAGCGCGACGTGCGCCAACGACCTCAAGCTGACCGGCACGGCTCAGGGGACGCTCAACGGATCGACGATCGACTGGAGCGCCGACGGAGTCGCGAACGCGGCCGGTCTGAACGCGAACTGCAACATCTCGCTGCGCGGCACCGCGGAGATCGGCGTGACCACCGTGCGCGTGCCGTATTCCGGCGACACCTGTCTCGGGAAGGTCAGCGGCGTCGAGATTCTGAGCCGCAGGTAGGCGCTTCGACGAACAGGCAGAAGGGAGAAGGGAGAAGGCAGAAAACCCAGAGACAACTCTGAGTTTCTCCCTTCTGCCTTCTCCCTTTTCCCTTGACGCGAATCTCTTCTACCCCAACTCCGCCGCCGACTTCGCGCCATAGAACTCGAACCACGGACGCGCGGGCTTGAGCCGGGCGTTGACGTTCTCGATGTTCTTCACACCCTCGGTCTCGAGCCAGTCGCGGAACGCCTTGCCTCCCTGCTTGCCGTAAATCGGAATCCCGTCTTTCCAGGTGGCGCGGCCACAGAGGACGCCTGAATAGCGGGTCCCGGCCTCGGCAGCGAGGTCCAGCGATTCGGTGAACTCGGCGTTGCTGACGCCGGCCGACAGGTAGATGAACGGCTTGGTCGCGACCTCCGCGGTCCGGCGGAAGTGATTCAACGCCTCCGCCTTCGAGTAGGCCTTCTCCCCGCCGAACGTCTTCGTGCCCTCGACGAACTTCATGTTGATCGGCATCTCGACCTTCATCACGTCGACGCCGTAGCGGTCCTTGGTGAACTCGGCCATGCTGCCGGCGACGATCTGGGGCTTCTTCTTCGCGAAGTCGAGGCCCTTTTCGTCGGCGCCTTCCTCGTAGCCGACGAACTCGAGGAAGAACGGGATGTCGTTGGCGCGGCACTCGTCGCCGATGCGCTCGACCCACGCGTGCTTGATGTCGTTGACGTGCTTGGGGTCGTCCGGCGTGTAGTACAGCAGGATCTTGATGCAGTCGGCGCCGGCCTCCTTGAGCCGCTTCACCGACCACTCGTCGAGCAGGTCCGGCAGCCGGCCGGGCCCGGTCTTGTCGTAGCCGGTCTTCTCGTAGGCCATGAGCAGGCCCGCGTCGCCGGCGCGGCGCTTGCTGGCGGGGATGCCGAACTCGGGATCGAGCAGGATCGCGCTGGCGTGCCGGGTCAGGACTTCGGTGACGAGGCTCTTGAACTCCTCGAGATCCTTCGCACCGACGTCGCCCCCCTTCTCCTTGGCCAGGGCCTTCTGCAGCGATCCGCGCTGATCCATTGCCGCGGCCGCGATCACGCCCCGCGAATCCGACACCGCCTTCATTCCCGCAAGTTTCCCAGGTGTGAACTTCACTCTCTCGCTCCCCTCTTTCAAGTAAAGAGGGTCATTTTATATCGGGAAACGTGCAGTCCTCCAGGGCGGCGCCGGCGATCGCCCGCTCGATCATCTCCTCCATCGGCAGCGACGCCTCGGCGTGCTCGACGTCGCCTTTGCGCGCGCGCGTCGCCGGATGCCGGGGCGTGAACAGCGTGCAGCAGTCCTGGTCGGGAATGATCGAGATCGGGTACGTTCCCAGACGCTGCGCCTCCAGGGTGATCTCTTCCTTGTCCATGCCGATCAGCGGACGCAGCACCGGAAGCCCCACGACTTCGGTGATGCGGTTCATGTTCTCGAGCGTCTGCGACGCCACCTGGCCGACAACCTCTCCGGTGACCAGCGCGAGCGCCCGGTTCCGGAAGGCGATCCGCTCGGCGATTCGCATCATCAGCCGGCGATAGAGCACGACCCGGAGCGGCGGCGGCACGGTCAGGATCACCTGCTGCTGCAGATCGGCGAACGGCACCAGCAGCAGCCGCGAGCGGTACTGGTACTGCGTGAGGACCCTGACCAGTTCCCGGGCCTTCTCCTGTGACGCGCGCGAGAGCACCGGGTAACTGTGGAAGTGCACGAACAGGACGCGGCAGCCGCGGCGCATCATTCGCCAGGCGGACACCGGCGAATCGATTCCCCCCGACAGCAGACAGACGACCTTCCCGCTGGCGCCAACGGGAAGCCCTCCGGCGCCGCGAACCTTGCCGAAGAAATAGAAGGCCTCGTCTGTCAGCGCTTCGACGTGGATGGTCAGCTCCGGGTGCGCGAGATTGACCGTCCATCCTCGCGCTTCCTTGATTCGTCCACCCACCTCACGCTCGATCTCCGGCGATGTCAGCGGAAACCGCTTGTCCGCGCGGCGCGCCGACACACGGAAGGTTGCGGCCTGCTGATCGCCGAGATCCTCGAGAATGCGGGCGGCGATCGCCTCGACGTCCAGCGGAGCACGTCCGGCCCTCGCGAAGTTGCCGACTCCGAACACGCGCCTCAGGCGATCGCGCACCGCGTCCCAGCTCGCGCCGGGCCCGAGGACGATCTCGATCCGCCCCATCAGGATGCGCACCGACTTCACGTCGAGATCCGCGGTCGCCGTCCGCAGGTTCCGCACCAGCTTGGCGAGGAACCAGGGGCGGTTCTTTCCCTTGAGGGCGATTTCCTGGTAGTGGACGATGACTGATTGCATCTTGACGCTCGTCAACTCCCAACCTCCAACTCCCAACTCCCAAGGCGCCTGGTTCGGCGAAGCTGGATGGAAGACGCATCAATAAGCTTGTTGTAACGATGTTCACCCAGCGCCGTCGAACCAGGCGCCTTGGGAGTTGGAAGTTGGGAGTTGGGAGTTGACATCACTCTCCCACCGCCCCCGCCGCTCGATTCCCACTGACCACCGCCCCTTCGATCGTCGCCGGCAGCCCGGTGTCCGTCCAGTCGCCCGCCAAGAACAGCCCCTCGATTGGCGTCCTCGGTCCTGGCCGCGCGGGCTGGCCGGGGGCCAGCGAGAACGTCGCCTGTTTCTCGCGAACCACTGTCGCGCGAACCGGCCAGAGCCCGCGCGCGCCGGGGAGCGACGCCTCCACCTCCCGCGCGGCGAGCCGGGACAGCGCGTCGTTCGTCTCCCCGACGATCGCCGCGGCCCCGCTCGCGACGAGTGACAGGTGCGAGGCCGATTCGCCGAAGGCAAACCGCTTGTCGAAGACCCACTGCATCGTGCGGCCCGGCAGGCCGGCGAACGCCTCGTTCATCACCGGCCGGTCGTACCACAGGTTGACCGTGACGATCGGCATCGAGGTCATCGCCGACGCCGACGCAAGAATCGGGTCGAGCGCCGGTGGCGTGGCGGTTCCGAACAGGCTCCTGAGCCCGAACCACGGCACCGCCGCGACAACCGTCCGCGCCGGCATCATCTCGCCGCGGACTTCGACGGCGTCCAGTCGCCCGTCGCGGAGGTGCACGCGCGCCAGCGCAGAGGTCCGGACGATTCCTCCGCGATCGGTGATGAACGCCCGCGCCGGCTCGGCGTACATCTCGTGCAGCGGGCGGATCGGAAGCACGACTGCGGCAGCCGCGGGATCCGGCGCGAACATCTCGGCAAGGATCCGGACGAAGGCATCGGCCGACGCATCGGTGGGCAGCTGGTTGAGCGCGGCAACGGCGAGCGGATGCCAGAGCCATTCCTGCAGCATGGCGCCCTGGCCGTGGTGATCGAGCCACTGCTGAGCGGTGACGTCGTACGGATGCGCGTGCACCCGCTCGCCCCGCCGCAGTTGTCCGCGGGCCCGAAGCAGCGGCAGCGCCAGCTTCAGCGCGCTGAGGCGCTCCCGCCAGGGAATGGGGTCCCACCTGAACACTCCAGCGAGCAGGTGCAAGGGCGCAGGAAGCCGGGGACAGCGCAGCACCGATCGGCGCCGATCCCGATCGAAGCAGACCAGTTCGAGTGACGGTTGCGCCTGCACGCGGTCGGAGGCGCCGATCGCCGCCAGAAACGCCAGCGTTTCCCGATAGCAGCCGAACAGCACGTGCTGCCCGTTGTCGACGAGCTCGCCGGTCTCGCGATCGCGGAAGGCCGTGGCGCGTCCGCCGAGCTGCGGGCGGGCGTCGAGCACGAGGACCCTGGCGCCGCGCGCGCTCATCGCACACGCCGCGCTCAGGCCGGCGAAGCCGGCGCCGATGACGATGACGTCCGGATGGGAGGTCACGGCAGGAGGACGGTGCGCGCCCAGGTGGCGGCGGCAATCGCCGCCCGCCGGGGCCGCGGAATCCGGACCACGCGCGAGAACACGTCGTAGCCGTTCCGCTCGATCCGCCGCAGCAGCGCCCGGTAGATCGCGCCCATGATCTCCGCCGCCACCAGACAGCGGCGGTCCCGTGCCGGCAGCGCCCGCGCGGCGCGGCGGTAGTACTCGCGCGCGCGCTCGGCCTGCTGTCGCAGCAGCGCCTGCACCGCGCTCGAGCGCACACCGTGTCCGCCGGCGGCGGTTTCAGCGCGGAGGTCGGCTTCCGTGCAGCCGTGCGCCCGCAGATCCTCGAGCGGCACGTAGAGCCGGCCCTGTGACAGATCGCCAGGGATGTCGCGGAGGATGTTGGTCAGCTGCAGGGCGACGCCCAGATCGATCGCGTACTGCCGCGCGCCCGGATCGCGAGCGCCGAAGATGTTCAGGCAGATCAGGCCAACGGCGGAGGCCACACGGATGCAGTACTCGTACAGGTCCGCAAACGTGTCATACCGCCGGTTGCCCAGATCCATCTCCACCCCTTCGATCAGCGCCTCGAAGGGGGCGCGCGGCAGCTCGAACCTCGCCACGATCGGCGCCAGCGTCCGGCCCTGCCGGCTCTCCGGCCGGCCCCCGTCGAAACACCGGGCGAGCTCGTGGCGCCACCAGTCCACCCGCGCTCGGGCCTCGGCAGGCGCCGCCCCCGCCGGCAGCTCGTCCACCGCGTCGTCCACGGCGCGGCAGAAGTCCCAGACGGCGATGATGGCGCGCCGCTTCTCCGCGGGCAGCACGAGGAAGGAGTAATAGAAGTTGGTGTCGCGGGCCAAAAGCGGCGCCTCAGGCGCGGGTCCAGGCGGCCGATCGCCAGACGAGCGGCGCGATGTCGCGGGCGGTCAGCGTCGGGCGGTGCGCGAACATCTCGAAGTCGGCCGCGTCCAGCCGTTCGAGGATTCTCATCCCGCCGAGCCACGTCAGTCGAAGCTCGTACTTCAGCCGGCCCTGCACTCCGTCGCAGACCGGACGCCCCTCGATGAACAGCTGCCGGGTCCGAGCCGACATCTCCCGCAGCACTCGCTTCCAGGCCAGCGGCATTGGCACCGTCGCCGCCTGCCGGGATTCGGCGCTGGCCGCCGCAAGCGAGGCTTCCCGGGCGTCGAACGTCTCACAGTCCGCGAGCGGCACATAGAGGCGGCCGTTCGCCCAGTCGCGCGCGAAGTCCTGCCAGAAGTTGGTCAGCTGAAGCGCCGTGCACAGCGCATCCGAGGCGCGATCCAGCCGTTCGTCTCGATGGCCCGCGATCCGCAGCACGAGCCGGCCGACCGGGTTCGCCGATCGCGCGCAGTAGTCGAGCACGTCGGCCCACGTCTGATAGCGCTTGACGGTGACATCCTGGCGAAACGCGCTGAGCAGATCTTCGAACAGGTGGACAGGGAGATCGTGCCTGCGCATCGCATCGCCGACGGCGACGAAAATGAGGTCGTCCTCCGACGCCGCCTCGGTCGAGCCCGCTGCCGTGCGCATCAACCGATCGTGCCAGCCGGCGAGCAGCTGCAGACGCTCGGCGTCGGCGTAGTCCGGCTCGTCGGCGAAATCATCGGCACGGCGCGCGAACGCGTAGACGGCCGCGACCGCCCGCCGCATCCGCTTCGGCACGAGCATCGACGCCACGGGGAAATTCTCGTAGTGATCGCGGGCGAGCCGCGCGCAGGCCTCGTAGGCGCGATCGATCAGGTGGGATGCGGCCGGCGCGGCGGCTGCGCTCACCACTCGACTTCCGGCATCCCAGCGCGCTGATTGACGGCCCGGGCCATGGTGAACAGCAGATCCGACAGGCGGTTGACGTAGCGAAGCAGCTCGCTCTCGAAGGCCTGCTCGCCGAGCGCGACCATCGAGCGCTCGGCCCGGCGGCAGACGGTCCGGGCGACGTGCAGCGCCGCCCCGGCGGGCGACCCTCCGGCCAGGATGAAGCGGCGGAGCGTGGCGAGCTCCGCGTCGAGCCCGTCGATCCAGCCCTCGAGGCGAGCGATATCGTCGGCGGAGATGACCGCCTTGGTGACGCGGCCGGCGATGCGGTGCGAGGGATCGGCCAGCCGGGATCCGATGGCGAAGAGATCGCGCTGAATCTGCCGCAGCTTGGGCGCGACGTCGTCGTCGTTCAGGCTGGCGATGACCAGGCCGAGCCAGGCGTTCAGTTCGTCGAGGTCGCCGTAGGCCGCGACGCGGGCGTCGGACTTCGGCACGCGCGTGCCGTCGAACAGCGCCGTGTCCCCCGAATCGCCCGTCCTGGTATAGATTTTCACCGGTCCAATTATCGTTCCAGATACCTCATTGCCGAATGCCCGACCCTCGCAGCTCCCGGCCGACGCGGCCAGCTCCCGCCTCCGATAACGTTCCCGACCGGCGCGCTCGTCAGCGATTCCGCCGGCGCCTGCTCGACTGGTATCGCCGGAACGGCCGCGATCTGCCGTGGCGCCGCACCCGCGATCCGTACCACATTCTCGTGTCGGAAGTGATGCTCCAGCAGACGCAGGTCGATCGGGTGCTGCCGAAATACGAGGAATGGCTCGACAAGTACCCCACGCTCAGCGCGCTCGCCACCGCGGACGAGGACGACGTGGCCGAGACGTGGCGGCCGCTGGGCTACAACATCCGCCCGCGGCGGCTCCACGCGATTGCCCGGGAGTCCGTGGCCCGTTACGGCGGCGAGCTGCCGTCGGATTCCGACACGCTGCTGTCGTTCAAGGGGATCGGGGAGTACACCGCCGGTGCAGTGCTCAGCTTCGCGTTCGGCCAGCGGGCCGCAATCCTCGACACCAACGTCGCCCGCGTGCTGTTCCGGATCTTCATCGGGCGCGGCCAGCCCAAGGCGCACGCGATGCGCCGCCACCTCTGGACGCTGTCCCGCACGCTGCTGCCGGTGCGGCACGTGTTCGATTTCAACCAGGCGCTGATGGACTTCGGCGCGACGGTCTGCACCGCGCGCAAGCCGCAGTGTCTCCTCTGCCCGATGCGGCCGGACTGCGCCGCCTATCCGTTCAATCCAGACAACGAGCGTGCCTGACCGGATCGTCGTGACGGCCGCCGTGATCGAGCGCAACGGCCACTATCTCGTGACCCGGCGCCTCCGCGGCACGCACCTCGAAGGACTGTGGGAGTTTCCCGGCGGAAAATGCGAAACCGGAGAGAGCCACGAGGCCTGCCTTCTACGGGAGCTGCGCGAAGAGCTGGGATGTGAGGCGATGGTTGGACCGAAGCTGCTCGGCGTGGCGCACGAGTATCCGGAACGCACGGTGGAGCTGCACTTCTTCAGTTGCGAGCTGCGGGGATCGCCTCAGGCGCTCCTCGGCCAGGAGATGCAGTGGGTTGCCCGCGCCGACCTTCATACGCTCGCCTTCCCGCCGGCCGACGACGAGCTCATTCAGATGCTGTCGGAACGAACGGCGTCGTAACCACCGTGAGCGATCGCGCGCCGCTCCCCGACGGCGCGTGAACGATCCGGCCGGGTTCCGCAACATCACGGTGCACGTACCCCAGCGCAATCGGCCGGTGAAGACGGGGCGATTCGGCCGCGCTGGTGATCGTTCCCACCGGCTTGCCGTCGGCCTCGAGAGGCATTCCACGTGTCAGCGGTCCGTCGCCGGCTGCGCCGATCATCCCGACCAGCCGCTTCGCGACGCGCCCCTGTCCGCGGTGCAGCACGCGGATGATGACTTCCTGGCCGACGTAGCAGCCTTTGCTCTGACTGATCGCGCGATCCTCGATGCCGGCTTCGAGCGGGATCGTGTGCTCGTCCATGTCGACGCCGAACTCCGGACGTCCCGCCTCGATTCGCGTGATGAGGACGGCAGCCACGTCCACATCGCGAGCGCCCGCCGCCCGGAGCGCGCCGGCAAGCGAGTCGATCGCGGCGGTGTCGAGGAAGAGCTCGAAGCCCGGAATGCCGTAGTCGTCGCTGCTGACCACGGCCAACGGCGAAGTGCCGAACCGGTATTCTCGATTGGCGCCCGTTTCCATCGACGACAACTGCTCGCGAGTCGCGGCTCGGAACGTCTCGTCGTCTGCCGTGTCGAGCGCGGCGGCGAGCCTCTCAGCCGCCATCGGGCCGTAGAGGCCGTAGTGACCGAGCTCGCGGGACAGGTCGCGGACCTCGACGTCCTCGCTGAAGATGAAGTCCGCGAGCCGCTGGCGGACGAATTCCGCGGTTGCCCCGGGCAGATCCATCAGCACCCGATCGCCGAGCTCGGAGACCCGCATGTCCGAGATCATTCTTCCCTGGGGGGTCAGGAGCGCCGCGTAGCATCCGGTTCCGGGCAACAACGCGTCGATGTCGTTGGTGAGGAGGCCCTGCAGGTAGCTGCGCCGGTCGGCGCCGGTCAGCTCCAGGCGTCCCCTGGAACGCCGATCGAGGAGTCCCGCGCCATCCTGCAGCGCGGCGTACTGGTCGTGTGAAAACGTCAATGGGCTGGTATCCTCGACCGATGCAGGTGCTTCTTCATTGTACCGTCCGCGCGATCTGGCGGCCGGCCGCAGCGGCCGCGCTGGTGGTGCTCGCGGCGGCGGCCGTGCGGGCTCAACAGGCGCCTGCGATTCCCGCTCCCGGAGAGTCGACGCTCATCGTCTTCGTGAGCGGCCGCGAGGTCGGACGCGAGCAGGTGTCGCTCGCGCGCACGCCATCCGGCTGGACCATCACGGGCACCGGCACGCTCGGAGCGCCGTTCAACCAGACGACCAAGCGTTTCGAAGTGACTTATGCGCCGGACTGGCAGCCGATCGAGCTCAAGATCGATGCGACCGTGCAGTCCAAGCCGGTCACGCTCGCCACCTCGTTCGCCACGACGACCGCGATCAACGAAATCACCCAGAACGGCGTGACCTCGTCGAAGAACGACCAGATCACGGCGCGGACGGTGGTGCTCCCCAACAACTTCTTCGCCGCCTACGAAGCGCTCGCGGCGCGTCTCTTTTCTATGACGCCCGGCGGCGAGCTGACGATCTACATCGCGCCGCAGGCGGAGATCAAGATGACGGTCAAGGCGGTCGCGGCGGCGTCGTACCAGACGCCCGGCGGCACGCTGAACACGCGAAGGTTCACCGTATCACTGCAGAATCCGGGCGGTGCGCTCGACGCGGACATCACGGTCGACGACCGGGGCCGCGTCGCCAAGGTCGACATCCCGGGGGGCAGCCTGTCAGTGGCACGCCAGGACATCGCCGGCGTCGCGACGCGGCAGCAGACGGTTCGCAACCCCACCGACACCGACGTCAAGATCCCGGCATCGGGATTCGGGCTGGCCGGCACGATCACCACGCCGGCGGCGCAGGGCCGGCTCCGCCACCCCGCGGTGATCCTGGTCGCCGGCTCCGGCCCGATCGAACGCGACGCGATCGTCGCGGGCATCCCGCTCTTCGCGCAGCTCGCCGGCCAGCTCGCCGCACGCGACTTCGTGGTGCTGCGCTACGACAAGCGCGGCACCGGTCAGAGCGGCGGGCGCATCGAGCGGGTCACGCTCCAGGACTACGCCGACGATGTGACCGCGGCGGTGAAGTGGATGACGAAGCGCAAGGACGTCGACGAGCAGCGCATCTTCGTTGCCGGTCACAGCGAGGGCGCCGCGGTCGCGATGCTCGCGGCGGCCGCGGAGAAGAAGATCGAAGGCGTGGTGCTGATGGCGGGGATGGCCACGCCCGGAAAGGATTTGATCCTCGAACAGCAGCAGCACGTGCTGGGAAGGAGCAACCTGCCGGAAGCGGAGCGCGCCGCCAAGGTCGAGCTGCAGAAACGAATCCTCGACGCCGCGATCACCGAGCAGGGCTGGGAGGTGTTTCCGCCCGACGTGCGCGAAGCGGTCGACACACCCTGGTATCGCAGCCTGCTGACGTTCGACCCGGCCCGCGTGATGACCAGGGTCAGACAACCGTTGCTGATCCTGCAGGGCGACCTCGACGTGCAGCTGAAGCCCTATCACGCGGATCGGCTCGCCGATCTCGCGCGCGCGCGCAAGAAGTCGGGATCGGTCGAGGTCAAGCACTTCCCATCACTCAACCATCTGTTCGTGCCGGCGAAGACCGGCGAGGTCTCCGAGTACCCGACGCTGTACCCCGCCACGATCAGTCCCGAGGTCGCGAAGGCCGTCGAAGGATGGGTCGCGAGCGTCCCACGCTGACGGAAAGATCGACTAGACTTTTTCCGCCATGAGAGTCGGCATACCGAAAGAGACCTCGCCGGGCGAGACCCGCGTCGCCGTGATTCCCGCCGGCGCCGCCACGCTCAAGAAGGCCGGCCTCGACGTCGCGGTGGAGGCCGGCGCCGGCGCGGCGGCGGGCTTCACCGACGAGGCCTACGTCCAGCACGGAGCGGCGGTGCTCGGGCGCTCGGACATCTTCGAAGGCGCTGACGTCCTGCTGACCGTGCGGGCGGCGCCTCCAGGCGGCACGCTGCGGCAGGGCCAGACCATCATCGGGTTCGCCGATCCGCTCGGCGCGCCGGACGCGGTCCACGCGATCGCCGCCACCGGCGCCACGCTGCTCTCGATGGAGCTGATGCCGCGCATCACCCGCGCGCAGAGCATGGACGCGCTGTCGTCGATGGCCACCATCGCCGGCTACAAGGGCGTGCTGCTCGCGGCCAACGCCTCCCCGCGCATGTTCCCGATGTTGATGACGGCGGCCGGCACCATCTCCTCCGCGCGCGTCTTCATCGTCGGGGCCGGCGTCGCCGGGCTGCAGGCGATTGCGACCGCCAGGCGTCTCGGCGCCAAGGTCGAAGCCTACGACGTGCGGCCGGCCGTGAAGGAACAGGTGCAGAGCCTCGGCGCGAAGTTCGTCGAGCTGCCGATCGAGTCGGCCGACTCGGAGGACAAGGGCGGCTACGCCAAGGCGCAGGACGAATCGTTCTATCGCCGTCAGCGCGAAATGATGCTGAAGGTGGTGGCGGGGAACGACATCGTGATCACGACGGCGCTCATTCCCGGCAAGCGGGCCCCCATCCTGCTGACCAGGGAGATGGTCGAAGCCATGATCCCCGGGTCGGTGATCGTCGATCTGGCGGCCGAGCGCGGCGGCAACTGCGAGCTGACGCGTCCCGACGAAATCGTCCATCACAAGGGCGTGACGATCGTGGGGCCGTCGAACCCTCCGGCGCTGGTGCCGTATCACGCCAGCCAGATGTACTCGAAGAACATCATCACGTTCTTCACACACCTCCTGGGCAAGACCGGGGCGCAGCTGACGACGCTGCCGATCGACGTCTCCGACGAAATCACGCGCGAAACCCTGCTCACGCAGAACGGCGCCGTCGTACACCCGCGCGTTCGCGAGCTCACCCAGGCCTAGCGAGGGCTCTTCCCCGAACGAGGACCAACCACGTGTGGATGCTCAGAACAGCCGAAGACGCCGAGCAACCCTTCCTGTTCAGAATCACGCCCGGCAACATCAAGACCGTGGGCCGCGCCAAGCGCGCCGATTTCGTGGTGGACGCGGCGCTGGTGTCACGCCTGCACTGCCGCCTCGCCGCGGGCGCGGGTGAGATCGAAGCCGTCGACCTCGAGAGCACCAACGGCACCTACGTCAACGGCGAGCGCGTCGCGCGCGCAATGCTGAAAGAGGGCGACAAGCTGCGGGTAGGCGCAGTGGAGCTGGTGGTACTGAGAAGTTAGTGCGCTACCTCCTACCTCCTACCTCCTACCTCCTGCTTTTGTCCCTTGTCCCTTGACTAGATCAGGAAAGGATTCCCCCTCCTCTCCCTCCCAATCGTCGTCGGCTCCCCGTGTCCTGAGTAGACCGGCGTCTCGTCCGGATAGGCCAGCAGCACGTCCGTGATCGATCGCAGCAGCGTTCGCGCGTCTCCGCCCGGCAGGTCCGTGCGTCCGATCGATCCGGCGAACAGCGTGTCGCCCACGAACAGGTGCCGCTCCGAGCCGGCCGCATCTTCGACGGTCAGACAGACGCCCCCGGGGCAGTGACCCGGCGTGTGCCGGATCGTGACCGTATAGTTCCCGAACCGCAGCGTGCCCTCGGGCTCGTAGAAGAAGTCGACCGGCGGCTGGGGCTCGACCGGAAACCCGAACGCGCGGCCCTGTTCGACCACGGCCTCGTAGAGGAAGTTGTCGGCCTGATGGAGACCGACGGGCACGTTCAGCGCCGCCCGGGCCCGGCCCACGCCGGTAATGTGATCGAGGTGCGCGTGCGTCAGGAGGATGTAGCGCATCCTGAGACCGTGTTTCCGGACCGCCGCCAGGAGCGCGTCGACCTCGTCGCCCGGATCGATCAGGACCCCCTCGCGGGTGTCCTGGCAGCCGATGACGTAACCGTTCTTGAAGAACGGCGCCACGGCCCTGGTCTCCAGAATCATCGTGAGCCTTCTCCCGGCCCATTCTCGCATTACCGGTTGAGGGACACCGATGGCGACACCACCACGAGAGACACGGATTCACGCCAGCCTGCTGGCCGGAGTCGAGAAACGCCTGCTGATCTGGATGGCCGAGCGGCTCCCGCCATCGATCAATTCGGACCATCTCACCGGCCTCGGCGCCATCGCAATGGCGGCCGCGGGACTCGCCTACGCCGCCGCGCCGTACTGGCCGCCGGCGCTGGGACTCGTGGTGGGCCTGCTGGCGGTGAACTGGTTCGGCGACAGCCTGGACGGGACGCTGGCCCGAGTCCGCCATCACGAGCGGCCGCGCTACGGCTTCTACGTCGACCACGTCCTCGACGCGGTCGGCATCTTCTTTCTGATTGCGGGACTGTTCGCGGGCGGATTCGTGAGCGCCCTGCCAGCGTCCGCATTCCTGCTCGCGTACTACCTGCTCACGATCGAGATCGCGCTGGCGACGCACGCCCTGGGCGTCTTCAGGATCTCCTACTGGAAGTTCGGACCCACCGAGCTCCGCATCGTCCTGGCGATCGGCACCCTGCAGCTGCTCGATTCGCCGTGGAGC
>Ga0075423_10004086_pt1 | contig 13481 bp, 23 predicted proteins | sample SoiMethybrSBSTD2_FD_80114 | JGI IMG/M metagenome (GOLD analysis project Ga0075423, IMG submission 80114) | Bulk soil microbial communities from a Populus tree surrounding site in Tennessee, USA - Soil MetaG P. TD hybrid SBSTD2 | ecosystem: Environmental > Terrestrial > Soil > Tree plantation...
CATGGTTCCTCCTCGGGCGGGTGAGGCCGGCCCCCGAAGTTAGGGCTTACACGCACGTGCGCCAGACGGACACGCTGGACCGGCTCCATGCCAGTCCGGTCCGCGAGTGCGGGTTCGGGCTGCTGGTCGGCGGGCCGATGATCGTCTGCCGACCCTCAGTCGTCCATCCGTCTCGCGCTGGCCAGCTCGGTCGGTTTCAGCGCGCCGACGCCCGCGGCATGCCCGGTCACGATCCGCCGGTGCGCGTCGAGCTGTCCCAGGTGATAGGTGAAGTGGGTGCACAGGTGCACCAGGTAGTCACCGGTCCGAATACGCGCCTGCCCGATGAGCTCGGGATAGTCCTCCGCCACCGCGTCGGCCGGCACCCGCGCCAGCGCCGCGGCGACGGCCGCGCGGGCCCGTTCGACCTCCGCCACCAGCTCGGCCCGCGAGACGCCCCGCCGGGCGAACTCCGCGTCCCGGTCCCGCACGTAGCCCGTCCCCGCCCAGCGCGCGCCGAGGTAGTGCTGCAGGTTCCCCGCCAGGTGCAGCGCCAGCGTCCCGGCCGTGTTGGGGAGTCCGGGCACTTCCTGCCAGATCTGGCGTTCGTCGGGATACGCCTCGAGCTCGCGCCGCAGCGCCCGGAGGTCGCGGTCGAGAATGCCGGCCACGGAGGCCGCGAGATCGGACCCGGTCACGATGCCTCGGGGATGTGTTGGAGGAGACGGCGGAGCCCGGCGGCGAGCAGCGCGAGTCCCGCGAGCTGGACGAGATGGAACAGGCCGTTGTGGTCGAACTCCCAGAGGAGCCGCACCGTCCCCAAATCCACGGCCTGCACGGCGCCCGCTGCGAGGCTCACGGCCAGAGCCGCCGCCATGGCCCCGGCGCCGGGTCGGCGCGGTCCCGCCGCGAGCCACCAGTACACCACCAGCGTGAACCCGAGTGCCGCGGCCTCGTAGACGACGAACGCGAGGAAGTCGCCGCCGGTCGCGCGAGTGACGCCGTAGAACACGAGCGCGAGGACCAGCATGGGTGGGAGGACCCGGCGGCCCGCCCGGTCACCGCGCCAATCGCGGACGGCGCCGACGACGAACAGGGCCATCGTGACCCCGAGCGACAGATAGAGCGGCTGCCAGAGCAGCGCCCGGGCCGTCTCCGAGAGCTCGAAGCCATGCGCCACCGCGCCGAGCACCGAGGCGAGGGTCATGGAGGCCAGCGCGCCCAGCCAGACGGACCTGCCGAAGGAGGGCGGCGTGCGACGGCGAAGGGCGACGAACACCGCGACGGCGGCAACCGCCAGGAGTGCGTCGGTAGCCGCCGTCGTTCGCTCCGTGGCTTCGACCGCCAGCTCCACGATCAGCCCTGCTCGATCTCGATGCTGGCGAGCTCGCGGTCGGTGGCGCCCTCCCGGAGCTTCCGGAACGCGCCCTCCAGCAGCTCCACGCCGATGAGGATGCCGAGCGTCGCGAGTGTGAGCACGATCGTGGCGGCGAGGTGGCCGAACCCGATCAACGCGCCCAAGGCGGCGAGCACCCAGATCACGGCCGCGGAGGTGACGCCGGTGATGAGACCTTTCCGGGACAGGATCACCCCACCGCCGAGAAAGCCGATGCCGCTGGCGATCTGCGCGAGCACGCGCGTCGGGTCCACCTGCGTGGCCGGCATGGACGCGCCCAGGGAGACGAACAGCGACGTCCCGAGACAGATGAGGATGCTGGTCCGGATCCCGGCGGCCTTGCCGCGGAGCTGCCGTTCGATGCCGATCAGGCCGCCGCACAGCACCGCGGTGCCCAGGTGCTGCCAGAAGACCCGGCTCTCGGGGTCGAGGGCGTAGGCAGCGTCGGTCAGGAGCACGATGGATCCTCCGTCAGCCGGCGGCGAGCGTTGGGCGCCGGCGGATGGCCCGGGCGCGGTGGTCGCCCACGTCGTCCGCCGATGAGGCCGAGAAGCCGAGATCGCGCAGCAGACCATCGCGCAGGCTGTACACCCACGCGTGCACCGTCAGGTCGCGCCCGCGGCGCCATGCGTCCTGGACGATGGTGGTGCGGCACACATGCACCGCCTGTTCCACGACGTTGAGCTCGCACAGCCGGTCGTACAGCGGGGTGCCCTCCCCCAGCGCTCGCAGCTCGTCCAGGTGGCGCGCGGCGACGTCCTGCACGTGGCGCAGCCAGTTGTCGATCAGGCCGAGCGGCCGCCCGTCCCACGCGGCGCGCACCCCGCCGCAGCCGTAGTGGCCCACGACCATGACATGATCCACCTCCAGCACGTCCACCGCGTACTGCAGCACCGAGAGGCAGTTGAGATCGGTGTGCACGACGACGTTGGCGACGTTCCGGTGCACGAACATCTCGCCGGGCAGCAGGCCGACGATCTCGTTGGCGGGGACGCGGCTGTCGGAGCAGCCGATCCAGCAATACCGGGGATTCTGCTGGCCCGCGAGACGCTCGAAGAACTGCGGCTCACGCCGCGTGACCGCCGCCGCCCACGCCCGGTTCCGCGCGAACAGATCCGCCAGGTGGCGGTCGGGAGGGAGCGGCAGCTGGTCGGCCATGGCTCAGAGTATAGCGGGCCGTGCGCACGTGCCCCAGGGGTGCCGCTCGCTTCCTCCCCCGGCCACAATAGCGAGCCGCGCGGCGGCGGTCGGCTCGTCGAGCGCCGGCGGGTATGCGGCCTGGCTCACGGGCGCAGTCCCAGCTCGTAGCGGAGGAAGGCGTCGTCGCGCCGGTAGCCCTCGGACTCGTAGAGCCGCTGCCCGATCGTGTTGGTGCGGGCGGTGGCGAGCTCCAGCCCGCACGCGTCGGTCTCCTCGGCTAGCCGGCGCGCCCGCGCCATCAAGGCGCGGCCCACACCTCCCTGGCGCGCCTCGGGCGCGACGTAGAGGTCGTTGAGCAGCCAGAGCCGCCGTGGCCGCGGCGCGGTGGAGGAGAAGAGCGGATAGAGCTGCACGAATCCCACCGGCCGTCCGTCCCGCTCCGCGAGAAAGATGACGGACTCGCCGCGCGCCAGCCGCTGGCCGATGAACGCGCGAGCGAGCGCGAGATCCGAGGGCTGCTCGTAGAACTGGCGATACGCGTCGAACAGCGGCGCCACGGCGTCCGCGTCGCCCGGCCCTGCCTGCCGGATCGTGTCACCCACGGCGGCCTCCCCGGCCCAGGAGCGCTCGCTCCTGCCAGAGGCGCTTCAGCAACTGGATCTGTCCAGTATGGTACGCGTCGTGGGCCGCGATGCCGAGCACCATCTCGCCATAGGTCCAGCGGCGGCCCTCGGGCGGAACCGCCCCCAGTCGACGCCCGGACAGCGCGCGGACTGCCTGGACCAGGCGCTCGTGCTCGGCGCGGAGCAGTGCGACGTCGAGGCCCCACGCCGCTTCGTCCGCGGGCTCGGGCTGCGCCGGAAAGTTCGCGGGGCGGCGAGGGAAGCCCGGCCGCACCCCACGCTCGAGGTGCCTCCGGACCGTGTACTTCCAATACGCGATATGGAGGGCGAGCTCCCAGATGCTCTTGCGCCTCGGCGTCGGGCGCCAGGCGGCTTGCTCCGCCGTGACGCTGCGGAGCGCTCCCACCGGGCTCGGGCCGCCGTGCCAGTTCTTCCGCCCGGGCGGCGGCTGCAGGTTCCACAGGAGCAGGTCCATCTGCGCAGATGCCATGACCGCCTCGTCAGTCGAGCGGGCGCGCGAGCACCAGGTCGCGCTGGTGATCGGCGCCGAGCACGAAGGTGTGGGTGCCGACCTCGATGAATCCGACCTTCTTGTAGAACGCGATCGCGCGCGGGTTCCGCTCCCAGACGCCAAGCCACAGGGTCCGCGCACCCGCGGCGCGGGCGTGGTCCGCCGCGGCGCGCATCAACGTCTGGGCCAGGCCCTGCCCGTGCCAGGGCCGATCCACGTAGAAGCGGATGACCTCGAGCGGGTCGGCGCCGGTCACGCACGCCGGCGGCGCGCCGTGTCCTAGCTGGGTGTATCCGGCGGCCTGCCCCGCCACCTCGGCCACCAGGGTCATGAGCCCGGGGGCGGCGAGCTCCGCAGCCTGGAGCGCGGGCGCGAAGTGCTCGGCCACGTAGCGCTCCATGTTCTCCGGGGTGTTGTGCGGGCTGTACGTCTCACGGAAGGTGCGCTCCGCCAGCGCAGCCAGCCAAGGCGCGTCCGGCACGCCGGCCGGCCGGATGACGACGCTCACCCCGGGCGCTCGTCGAGCACGCGGTAGACGAACTTCTCCGCGCCCCAGGCGCGCATCGCCGCGACGGCTTCGCCCTGCTTGCCGTACGGCACGTCCAGGTGCCACTGGCAGACGAACATCCCACCTCCGGGTCAGTACAGCGCGACGACGGTGCCCAGGCCGGCGTAGACGTAGCGGTCGCCGAACGCGCGCGAGAGCGCGTCGAACGCGGGCTCTCCGGTGCAGTGGCCGGGCGCGATCAGGTCGAGGCGCCAGTGGTCACGCAGCGACGAGGCGATGCGCTCGATCTCGGGGTCGGCGGTCGACACGAGGTGCAGCCCACCGAAGATCTCGTGCACGTGATCGCCGTAGGGCCGGGTGGCTTCCAGGATCGTCTCGATGCCCGGGTGCGAGCACCCGACGATGACGACCAGCCCTTCCGGTGTCCGCAGCACGAGCGACAGCTCGTGGAGCTCCAGGGTGCCCGGCGTCCGGGACACGGTGGAGACGAGCGCCACGCCTGGCGCCACCTCGGTGAGGGTGTCCACCCGGACGAAATGGGCGCGCGGCCAGACGCTCGAGCTCGAGAGCTCCGCCGGAACGGTGCCGCCGAAGTAGCGCATCCGCGGCGGCAGCGCGGTATCGGGACGGATGATCGTCGCCGGCACCGGGCCGCCGAACAGCCCGAACCGCTCGTACGGCGCGTAGATCGTCACCTTCGGATTCACCTGCAGGAGATAGCCGAGTCCGCCGGTGTGATCACCGTGGCGATGGGAGATGACGGCGAAATCGAGGTGCCGGAGATCCACCTTGAGCGCACGGACGTTGCGGGCGAAGATCTCGCCGTCGTTGCCGGCGTCGAACAGAATCCGGCGCCCGCCGTATTCCACCAGCGCGGAGAAGCCCCAGTCGGGCTCGAGCCCCGGTCGATCGCCAAAGGCATCGTAGAGGATCGTCACGCGGGCAGCCGGCGGCGCCGCCGCCAGTGCTGGCGAGGTGCAGATGGCCAGGCCCAGCAACGCGCATGCGAGTCGCATGGATACGCTCCGGTTCCGGAGGAGGCGGGCGGGGACGGCAGAATCTAGGGTCCCCGTCGAGGCGAGCGCCACCGCCGGCGCTCAGACGCCGTAGCGCTCCGCCAGGACGGCGAGGTGATGGCGCTCGTGCCCCGCGATGATCCACGCGAGCGCGCGCACGCTGATCGGCGCGCCGCTGGCGGTCCCCCGCCGGGTCCACGACTCGGGTGGCAGATGCCGGAACAGCGCGAGAGTGGCCTGGCGCACGTCGCCGAACTCGGCCGCCAGCTCGGCCAACGGCACCGCGTCCGCGCCCGACGCCGGCGTGTACGCGTTCTCGTCGAAGCCCGGAAGCGGCGTCGTGTCGCCGCGGGCGACCCGGAGGGCGCGATAGGCCATGATCCGCTCGGTATCGCTCAGGTGGAGCACGATCTGTCTCACGCTCCATTTGCCGGGGGCGTAGCGGTCTGCACCCCGACTCTCGGGGATGGCGCGGAGCCGGCCCTGGGTTTCCTCGCGCTGCCGGGTCAGCAGCGCGAGGATGTCGGTCCCGGCCGGCACGCGCGAGATGTAGCCGGCGAAGTGGGGGTCGTACTCGTCGGTTCCGGGGGCATCGATCAACGTGGGCATAGCGGTCATGGGTGCGCCTTTTTCGGGTGGTTGCCGGCACTGGGCAAAGACCCAGTGCCTGGTTGCCATGCAGGGTTGCGGATTCGACCCTGAGTTTCTATATTCCCCGCACTTCTGCCTGGCCGGCAGAGGGCAACATAGCCAAGATCCAGGGACAGTTTACGGGGAGCTGGCGGAGTTGACGCTGGCTCCCTTTTTGATTGCTGCTAGCCGGCAGCTACCCCGCGTGAGGGTCATATCACGCAGATCACGTAGTCGGGTAGGTGCGGCATGACCGAACTCCGATTACAGCACATCCAAGGAGTAGGAACAATGCGCACCACCGGCACGGTCAAGTGGTTCAATGACGCCAAGGGCTTCGGTTTCATCACGCCCGAAGGCGGCCAGAAGGACTGCTTCGTTCACCACTCGGCAATCCAGGGTCAGGGGTTCAAGACGCTGGCCGAGGGCGAGCGGGTCGAGTTCGACGTCGTCCAGGGCCAGAAGGGCCCGGCGGCCGAGAACGTCGTCAAGCTCGGACGCTAACGACCGATCGTTACGCACACGGCCGGCCCGAGGTCACTCGGGCCGGCCGTTGTCGTTCTCCTCCCAGGCCACCTCGGCTCCAACCGCAATCCGCCCGTCGTCCAGCACCTCGCCGAAGCTCCCGCCGCCCCAGTCGACTTTCATCGCCTCGCGCAGACCGGGCAGCGCTTCGTCCATCCGCTCGCACGGCCGCGTCTCGCCTAGGATGCGGACGCGGCATGGGCCGATGCGGAGGACGCGGTTCCGCTGCCCGCCGAGGCTCAGGCCGCTGATCATGAGATTGGCCCGGCGCGCGCTCGGGGACGCGCCGCCGTGCAGCTCGCGCATCAGGCGCTCCCAGACCTCGCGCTCGATGACGGTGACCTGGCGCCGCCGGCCCTGATCGGCGTTGCCGACCAATCCCTGCCCCGCCACCAGGGTCGCGGCCGGGACCGCGTCCATGGGACCGCGGTGGGCGCGCTTGATCCAGATCGCCTCGAGCCGGCCGCTCACTGTCCGGCATTCCCCAGCATGTTCCGGCGGCGATAGGCGCCGCATGCCGGATCGCCTGGCCGCTGCTCCCCGCGGAGCGGCGGCTGCCAGGCATCCGCGGCGCCGGTGTCGGAGGCCGTGCGGCTCGCCGCGTACCGGGCGCGGCACTCGCTCACCACCTCGGCGAGATCCCTCCGCATGCTCTGCAGCCGGCGCGTGCGCGCGATGATCACGGGCAACACGGCCGCCACGACCGCCACCGCCAGCAGAGCGAGCACCAGCCAGCGCGCCGAGGGTCCCTGCGCGGGCGGCGTGGCACCGGTCACGGCGTGCTCCCCGGTCGCGACCTGCCTACACGGACGCTCAGCGGCCAACGCACCTGCCGCGGGCCTTCGCCCCAGTGGGGCGCCAGCTCGATCCCGAGCGCCTCCACCGGATCGTATCCCCGCGCCCGCACGAACGCGTTCGTGGCCGACCAGGTGCGAACGTACGCCAGCAGGTCGGCGAGCGTCCACTCGAGCGTCATGTCGAACGCCGGCGGCGGCAGCTCCGCGAAGGGAAATTCGACTGTCCGATAGCCGGTCTCCACGAGCCGGCGCTCGGGCGCCCAATAGGGGCCCACCACCGAGCCGTAGAACGACTCGAGCCGCGGGTCCATCTCGGGGTCATCCAGGCGCTGGATCCCGTAGCACCAGACGGCCACGACGCCGCCGTCTCTCAGGACGCGGCGCGCCTCGGTCCAGAAAGCGGGGAGCGGGAGCCAGTGCAGGGCCTGGGCGACGGTGACGAGGTCCACCGACGCATCCGCGAGCCCGCTGGCCTCCGCGGGCCCGGCATACCGGCGCACCCGCGGATGCGCCGGCATCTGCGCGAGCTGCGAGGCACTCGCGTCGGTCGCGACCACCTCCTCGAAGAGCTCGGCGAGCGGCAGGGCCGCCTGCCCGTTCCCAGCGGCGCAATCCCACGCCCGCCCGCGCGCGGGCGCGAGCTCCGCCAGGTACGCGAACAGGGCCGGCGGATAGGTCGGCCGCGCGGCGGCATAGGCGGCCGCGATGGCGGAGAAGTGATCGGCGAACGGTTTGGTCAGTTCCATCCTCGCTCGAACAGGCGTCCCACCGTGTCCGATGTTCCCGAGCGCTTAGCGCTGCACCAGCACCACGCCGCCCACCACCAGCGCCGCACCAAGGATCCGCAACGGGCTCACCGGATGAACGGCGAACCCGACCCATCCATAGTGGTCGAGCAGCAGCGATGCCACCATCTGTCCGGCGACCAGCGCGGCCACCAGCGTAGCCGCGCCCAGCCGCGGGGCCAGCACGATCGCGGCGACGATGTACACCGCGCCGAGCAGGCCGCCCGTCCAAGGCCACCAGGCGCCCCGGTCCCACGCCGCGGCGACCGGCACGGGCACCCGCAGCCCGACGACCAGCATCGCCAGACCGATCGTCCCCACCACGAAGGAGACCGCGGCGGCCGCCAGCGGCTGCCCGAGCAGGCCGCGCAGCTGAAGGTTGATGCCGGTCTGCACCGGCAGGAGCGCGCCGGCCAGGAATGCGAGCAGCAGGGCGACGATCATGCACGCTCCACGGGTGAAGGTGGGGTCAGGCCGATTCGCCGGGGCCGTTCTCACGCTCGATGCGCTCGATCAGGTCCGCGACGTCCTCCGGGGTGAGGCCGACGTCTTGCAACATCGCCTCGGTGCTAGGGCGGCTGAAATCCTCGCGGCGGGCCTCGAAGATGAGCTCGAAGGCGTGCGGCTCGTCCAGCGCCTGCTGCTGCCGCAGCACCCAGCCGCTCTCGTCCACGTAGAGGTGCATCGCATGCTCGAGGGACTCGAACGAGTTCTCACTCCAGCGATGGAGTGACGGGTGCCAGAAGCGGGCGACCAGGACGGCGCCGGGCCGGGCGGCGTCGGTGGCCGTCACCGGACGGGTGAGCACGACTACCAGATGGATACGGCCCGGCCGCACAGGCGTCGCGGGGGCCGGCTGCTCGGCGGGCTGCAGCTCGAGCACCGCCTCGGGCGTCTCGTAGGAGGGCCGCTCCGGGCGTGGCGTTCCTTCGCCTTCGGAAGGACGCCCCTTGTCTCTCCTCACTGCGCCACCAGGGCCACCGCCCGGTGCGTCAGTCCGTCCCAGCCGCGGCTCGACGAGTCCGGGCGTGCCTCGTTCGTTGTGTTGAGCACGCCGATCACCGCCGTGGTCGTGCCCGGATCAAAGTAGACGAAGGAGCGGAACCCCGACTGTTCGCCCGTGTGCCCGACCACGGTCGTGCCGCCCCGGCGGTACAGATAGAACGACAGCCCAAAGGCTTCGTCGAGGCTCTTCCCCAGGGCGAGCGGCACGATGGGGCGCCACATCTCTTCCAGCGTCGCATGGCGCAGCACGCCGTCGTACCGGCGCGAGACGGCCGAGTCGCCCCCGTCGGCGTGAGTCAGGAACGCGACGTACGTGACCAGGTCCCCGATGGGCGCATTCCATCCGCTGTTCGGGATGGTGATCCCCGGGTCGAACTCTCGCGGGTTGGCGTCGGTATGCGTGCGGCCGCTGTCCGCGTGAACGGTGTAGCTGGCGGCGCGGAGGTCGGCCAGGAGGTAGGGCGATGTGCCGACGAAGCTCCGCGTCATGCCGAGCGGTGTCCAGATGTTCTTCTGGACGTACACGGCCCACGGGTCGCCCGTCAGCGCCTCGACGACGCGGGCGAGGTAGATGAAGGCGGGATTGCTGTACCCGAATCGGGAGCCCGGCGCGAAGGCCAGCTCCTGGTAGGGCATCATGGCTACCAGTTGCTCCCACCGCGTGGGCTCGAACGGCTCCCACGGCCGCCCCTCGCGGTAGGGCCACGTCGGATTCTGAAAGCCGGCCGAGTGCGAGAGGAGCATCCGCAGCGTCACGTCGTCCATCGAGCCGAACGTGTCGTGCACCTGGCGCAGCTCGGGGACGTAGCGGGTGATCGGGTCATCGAGCGTGAGCCGCCCGCGATCACGCAGCTGCATGATCGCGATGGCCGTGAGCGTCTTCGTGATCGAGGCCCAGTGGTACACCGATCGGGCGTCCGGGGCGGTTCCCCGATCCCGGTCGCCTACGCCGTAGGCGTGCTCCGCGAGCACGCGGCCATTGCTCAGCACGGTGACCCGGCCACCGACGACGCCGTCCTCTCGAGCGTAGGCATCGAACGCCGCCGTGAACGCGCTCCACCCGGCCGGGGCCCGCGACTGCGCTCCGGCCGAGCCGGGACGCACCGTCGCGGCGGCCGCCAGGGCCCCGACGATCCGCACGGCGCCGCGCGCGAGGCGGACGGTCCTCACACCGCGTCAGTCCGCCGAATTGGCGAGAATCTCCTCGCCGAACTTGCCGGGGAGAAATGGGCGTTCGATGTAGCTCACGGGGCTTCGAATGATCCGGACCGCACGGACGGCGGGATCCGCGGCGTGTGTGGTCTCGATGTCGCCGACAACCCCACCTTCCGGGCCAGGCATCCCTGCATAGGGGCCTTCCCCCTCATTCCATGGTGTGACTTGGGTCGCCAGCAACTCCAGGACAGCCGGGAGCGGGTAGAGCTCACGAAACGGCTGGAGCCGGGCGGACGGTCCGCCCGAGCTCCACACCCTGGCGCTCCCAGCGACCTGCGTTACCCGCGGTAGGCGTCCACCGAGACGTTGAGATCGCGCCGCAGCTCGGCATCGCCGCTCAGCAGGGTGGCCCAGGTGATCTCCTGACCCTTCCGCGCGCCCTTGGGCGTGATCTTTATGCCCTCGGGAGACATCGTGACCGTGTACAGCTTCCCTTCGAGCTCGAGCTCGCGCTTGATCGTCTTGTCCAGTTTCGTAGCCATTCGCTCCTCGATGATCTAGGTGGCTTTGCCCACGCCTGAAGTTAGGCTGTCCCAGCCGTCCAAGGAACCGCCGCGAGCGCTCAGCCGCACCCGGCCAGCGCGGTGCACTCGAGCTCAATGCGCGCGCCTGGGGCCAACCCGTGCATCGGGCGGACCAGCATCAGCGCGGAAAACGGAAGGTTGCCCGCGCCCGGCATGAGGACGCACTCGGCAGCCAGATGCGTCGGTGTCACTCCGCCTGTCCCAGCACCTGATCGGCAGCCGGCGGCGCTGGCGACGCCCAGGAGCCACTGGGCGGGGTGAGCGCGACCGGGCATCGGGTCTCCGAGGGTGAGGTGGCGCGACTGGGGCGTGATAGGACACCCGCTCACTTAAAGTAGTTTCTCAACCCCGTTGGTTTACTGCACTTGAGAGCAATTGCCTCATCCGTTTTCAAAGTACTTCGGCATTCCTTCGCACCAGGAAGCGGAGTGGGGATGTGACCCGACCCGCGGATCAACCTGACCGCCGGCGCTCTGCCAAAATCAACAGCATGCCGAAGAGGTTCACCCCGGCGCACAGGGCCCCGAGCATGATGAGCCACCGCGCGGCGACGCGAAGAAAGTTGACCTGGTTCACGTTCACGATCACCAGGAGGAGCTTCGCGCTGAGCATGGTCGCGGCGAGGGAAAACAGGACGAGCTGGAGGAGCAGGAGCGGCCGGTACCCCATCCCCTGGAACAGCCAGTAGAGCGCGAGGACCACGAGCAGCCACGCGAGCATGCCGATCCGGGTGCTATGGCCGAGCGGCAGGTCGCGGATGAGGGGCACGACGAGCAGGGCGAGGACCAGCAGCATGAAAAGAAGCCGGCCCGAGGCGCGGCGCAGCTCGGCCGCGGTGGCCTCTTCGGCGGTATGTGGCGGCTGCAACGTCATCGTTGGCCTCCCGTCACTCGCGGGCCCACGCGACCCCTCCGATCCGATCCGTCAGCATCGAGTCCACGCCGGGAATGTGCCCCGGGCTCAGCCCACCGCAAGGCGTGGGGTGGTCTCACTCATAGTTGGTGTAGGGGGGTGTCTCGGTGATGGCGCCGGTTCCGCGGTCGCGCAGGCGATGGACCAGCGTCACCCGATCGCCCTCACGGCGGACGCGGGATTCCACCAGCTCCCATCGTGCGGAGTCTCCGTATCCCTCGCCGTTCAGGCGCTCGGCCTCGCGCCGGCTCACGTCGCCGGGCGTGGGCCGGCTGGCCGGGTAGGCATCCTCGTGGTGCGCCACCAGCGCGCGCCAGTGGTCCTCTCCGGCGCGCTCGATGGCGGCGCGCACGTCCTCCCGGCTCAACGGCATGATCACCCCTCGGCTGATGGGTACAGAAGTAACCCGCCAAGGGCCAATTTGTCAGTGACCGGGCCGACATCACCTGCGGACGCCGGCCGAATCCGTCGGGGGCGACGGCTGCCGGCGCCGGTCGGGGGCCACCACTTCGATGCGCAGCGGCGCATGGGCGACCTCGACCATTCGCGCCCGGGCATCGAATCGCCCGATCCAGACCTCGTACCCGCCCGGGGCCAGCGGCCCGATGCGGGCCTCGTAGACCACCTGCCGGAGCTGCGACGGCGGGACCGGCGGGAGGGGGTCGTCCACCGGACGGCCGGACAACGAGTCGTACAGCGTGAGGCGTACGGTGTGTGGCTCGGAGAAGTCCACGTCGCCGTATAGTCCCGCGCCCTCGATCTGCACTCCGATCCCGCGGATCGTGACCACCTGGCTGTCGATCCGCAGCGTCGGCCCGCCCGTGTCCGTCGGACTGGCGTTGCCGAGCACGTCGAACCTGAAGGACGGCAGGGGAGCAGGCTGTGACACACGGCGCCCGCCGCACGCCGAGACCAGCAGGAGTCCCCAGAGCGCTCGCCTGGTCACGCCGGCCTCCCTGCCCCGCCTTGTCCCGCGGATCCACCGGAGCGACGCCACCAGAGATACGCCGGCACGCCCAGCAGGAGGAGCGCGGTGCCGATGGCGGCGTTGCGTGGGCTTCCGAGCACCGAGCTGGCCACGACGAGCGCCGCGGCGGCGACGAAGAATGCGGGCGTCCAGGGATATCCCGGCACGAGCGGGCCGACTGCCACGACCGGAGCGCCCGCCCTCGCGTCTGCGGCGCGCAGACGGCTCAGCCCGGCGACGGTCAGGCCGAAGAAGATCCAGTCCCCGAACGATACGTAGTCCACGAGCTGGGCAAACGTGCCGCTGAGCGTCAGCACGACCGCCCACGCCGACTCGGCGATGATCGCGGCGCCCGGCGTGCGGTGGCGCGGGTGGAGCACGGCGAACCGCGGGAAGAACACGCCGTCGGCGGCCATGGCCTGGAGCACCCGCGGCGTCACCAGAATCACCAGATCGAGAAAGCCGAAGGTGGACGCGGCGATGCCGGCGGCGATGAACGTGCCGCCCGCGGGCCCGAGCAGCGTGTGCATCGTGTCGGCCGCGGGGGCCGAGCTGGCGGCGAGTCCCGCGGGGCCGAGCACGCGGAGGTACGCCACGTTGGCGAGGAGGTAGACTGCCGCGACGATCCCGACCCCGAGCACCAGGGCGCGCGGCAGCGTGCGCTCGGGCGCGACGATCTCCTCCGCGATGAAATTGGTCTGCTGCCAGCCGCCGTAGGTGAACAGAACCGGCACGAGGGCCGCGCCGAACGCGCGGAATCCGTGTCCGGCCGGCGCAGGTGAGCCCGATGGCGTTGGGGCCGGCAGGGCGAGCGCCAGGCCGGCGACGATGAGCGCAGCGAGCGCGGTGAGCTTGAGCAGGGTGAAGACGTTCACGGTGATCGCGCCGGGCCGGACCCCGAGGTAGTTGATGCCGGCGAGGAGGACGATGGCGCCGACGGCGAGCGGG
>Ga0075423_10004087_pt1 | contig 13481 bp, 30 predicted proteins | sample SoiMethybrSBSTD2_FD_80114 | JGI IMG/M metagenome (GOLD analysis project Ga0075423, IMG submission 80114) | Bulk soil microbial communities from a Populus tree surrounding site in Tennessee, USA - Soil MetaG P. TD hybrid SBSTD2 | ecosystem: Environmental > Terrestrial > Soil > Tree plantation...
GATGACGAGTATGCGCGGCGCCTCTTGACCGACTTGCTCGCGGTGATGAATCACGCGGGCCGCTACGTGTTGACCGCCGATGCGTTGCCGCGTCTCAAGGATATCGCGACGGCGCCGTGGCGGAAGTATCGCGGGCGCAGCCTCACCGACATTGACATGGGGAATATGCTCGACCGCTTCGGCGTTCACCCCAAGAACATCAAGGTCGCGAAGAACAAGGTCCAGCGCGGGTACAAGCGGGAAGACGTGCAAGCCGCGCTCAAGCGCGTCACCGTGTAGGTTGCTACCCCGCTACCCGACAAAGCACGAGCCCGGCCACGATGATTGTGGTCGGGCTCGTTTTGTTTCTCGGAACCGGGAAGCTACTTCGCGCGCCCCGACTCCACCGCGCCCGTCGGTTCGGCCAACTCGTACGCCGACGGCTCGTCTTTCGTGGCGGGCCGCTCGACCAACGCGCGCCCGCACTCGCCGCACTCCGTCCGGCCTCCGGCGAGAATCACGATGTTCTCCGAATGGCACTCGGGACATTCGGCGGAATGTGGGTTTTTCTCCGTAGTCATGCACTCACCCCCTTCGAGGGTTGATGGAAAGTCGCGAGGGTCGCGACGCGGTGACGGCCACAGAACTTCACGGCCTTACCTTCACTACGTTGTCCGGCGTCGCGATGCCCGGCGTCCCATGTGGCCCGCCCATGTTGAGCACCCACCCACCGGGACCGAGCATGACAGCGCGCCCGGTATGTTCCTGTCCGAATCGGTTGGCGATTGTCACGCGCGAGCCCGGTCGAATCTTGCCGTATTCTCCGCTGGCGTGCTCGACCGCATCCAGCGCCGCGCGGTTTTGATCGTCAAAGCGACCTCCCGCGTGCCGTCGGCGACGGATCGGGCACGTGACTTCCCAAGAAACTTCCGACCCGCTTGATGAACTTCGCCGCGTCAAAACGCGGATTGAATTGCGGGCCGAGGGTCAGCATCATGCGCATCGCCGACTCCCGCTCCGCCGTGCCCGGATTGGTGTTGACTGCTATCCAGCGGGCAAACGCCTCAAAGTGTTGCTTTGTCATGGCGTCATCATCCTCCTAGTTGGGTTGATCGGCGACCGAGCGGCCCGCTTCCCGCCATGCGGATGCCCGTCGCCGCACGCGGAGCCACCGCCCATTTCCGTTCGCGGGTTGCACCCATGCTCCCTCCAGCTTAAACGTGCTCGTTCCCCCGAACGTATAGGCACCCAAGACGCCGCCCGACGTGTTGGAGATAAAAATCCACACCTCGTCGGCCTCCACTTCGTTAGCAATCTGAATCGTGCGTGCCACGCCCGCCGCATTATCTACGATGTGATGCGCATCGCCCTCGGCGGCGTCAAGCGTGATCGTGGCGCCCAAGGTCGCGGGTACGACCGCTTTGGTTCGGGAGAGTGACGCCCCTCGTTGCGCCGTTGTGGGGTTTGGTGTTTGTACCAACGCGCCCGGCGTGTGACACCATGCGTGATTGCGCGCGTTGACGTGCGGATTGTCGAGACTCACCGCCACCGCGCCCGCGCCGCCTTGGAAATTGACTACGCCGAATTCGTTGCCGACGGGTGTTGGGTTGGTGATCCATTGCAGGGATTGCGCGACGATGCCCGCCGTGCCCGCGTTGATGCCGATACAATCATTGATAATCATCACGCACCGCACACCGCCCGCGACCAATCCACCGCGATTTCCGGGACCGCGATAGTTGAAGATTGCCGTGCAGTCCACACAGGCGTTGTCCCGCAACGTGGCGCCCGTACTCCGATCGTCTATCGCCACGCCGCCGCCGTCGCCGCACTCCTCGAACGTTCCGCGAATGTGAACGCGCTTGTTGCCGCCGAAGACCCACAGTCCCGCGCCAACCGCGCGCCCGCACCGCTCGACGTTTGCGTGCGACCAACTATCGGTACATTGCTGGAAGTCGAGCGACCCGAAGTCGTAATTACGGAAGACAATGCCGGGACCGATGTAAATGTGACGGCCCCAATACGACCCGATGGCAATCGGGTTGCCCGCGTCGTCTGCCGCCGGATCGCGGAACCCATCGAACGTACCGACCCCATCGAAGCGCACGTCCTTCGGTCCTAGCTGTATCGTTACGTTCGTTGCGTTGAGGTCGAGATTAGCCGGACCCTCCGGCTCGTCGGCGAGCGTGATGTTATTTCCGGCGATGGACGACACCACAAATGCCTCGTGGACTACCCGGTCCACCGCTACGAGTCCATGTGCCGCCGCCGTGCTTCCTTCGATGCCACGAGTCAATCCATTGAAATGAGTTGCGTCCACGTTCGTATAGAACACGATCTCATTCTCACAGCGGAGATATCCACTCGCGGGGAACCCCGCCGTACTAACTACGGTGAACGATGCGTCGCCCGCGCCCGGCGCCACCGTCAGCGTGGTGTTGTCGCGGGCTCCGTTGCGCGGCAACCGCGAGAAAATCCCGACGGTTTGCCCTTCCTCCAAGTAACCCCATCGCACGTTCGCGGGCTGTGTCTTCACGACGACGTTTGACCCGCTCGTCGTCGTGATGCCGTTGCCCGGCCCACCGATGCCGACCGTGCCCGCGTGGTGAAACATATTGACGCCGAGGACGCGGGCACCGCTCGCGTCTTTGGAGATGAACGTCGTGCCGTGTAGAATGTGATGATGATGTGAGCGGTATCCCTGAGTGACCGGGACGCGTACTTCGTTTGGTCCCCACAGAAACGTAAATGGCTGGCGGTTGTATTCGACCAACCCACCCGCGATATCTACGTCCAGTACCATGACGCCAACGAATCCCCGGCAATCAATGATGGCGCCCGTCGCCGCATTGGCCGTCACCGCCGCCCGAATTTTATCGCCCGCACTCGCGCCCGGAAACGTGTGCGCGAGCACCATGTACGGTTGAAAGGGGTCGAGTCCTTCGGAGATTTGCTTGAGCATGACTAGGCCGTCCTTCGCACGCCGAACCCGACGCCGATCTTCAACACGTTGCCGGGTTGCGCCGTGTTCGTGACGCTAATCGCGATTTCCTCGGGCGGGTCCATCTCAAAGGCGCGTCCGTCCTTCGCGGTAATCGGGTCGCGCTGGCCGATATGAATGAACGCCGATGCGCCCGGCGTCAAGTCGTCCACAAACAACGAGGCCACGGTTACGTCTTTGAGCACCGCGTCCCGGTCCCGCGCCGTCGCGAGGTCCACTTCCACGATCCGATAATCGGAACCGCGCCGCGTCTCCTCGGATTCGGGGAGCTTGGTGGCGTCGCCGACGATCACGACACCGATCACGCGCGGCTGGATAAACCACGCCCACACTTTGGAGAGGCCGAGGACGCGCGTGAGCCGTGCGGCCAGTCCGTCGGGGAGTTGGATCGCGCCGCCGCCCTCGTGACCCGGATCGGCGTGCTTGCCGGGCAATTCGGACGGTGGACTCTTGCCGGAAGTCACTTGCTTTTCGCTCGCCATGATCACGTCCCTTTCACGGAAGTCGCCTCGACCCATTCGTGCAACGCGAGGTCGAGGAGGTTGAGTTGGTCGCCCGCTTGAGCGTTGACGATTGCCACCACGATGGACACGCGCGCCTTGGGGTTGGGTCCGCTAAAGTTACGCAACCGGAGCGTCGGCGGCAACGGCACGAGCACCTTGTTCTGCGCGTCCAGCGGCACGGGCACCGTCAACACCGCGCCGACCGGAATGCCCGGCGCGAACGCATAGTCAATCGTCGTGCTCGCCACTTGGGAAAAGTTGCCCGCCGTCGTCCAGAATGCGAACCCGGTATCGTCAAAGAATTGGAGGAGGAGCGCGCGATTCGCCACCACGGCGCTCGTCGTGAGCCGGACCGTGCCGAACAACAATTCCCATATCACGCCGTCGGGCACGGGCACCGTGATCGTCGTGCCGCCGCCCGCCGGGTGAATGACCTTGAGCCTCGGACGGTAGATATCCACGACGGGTTGCACTTCCGGGTAGCGCAACCGATTCGGCACTTGATTGGCGAGGAGATTGAACGCCGACAGCATCCACGCGCCGATGCCGTCTTGAATCGCTTGGAGCTTGGTGATTGTGCCCGGTTGTTCGGGCCGATCCTCGGGCGGCGTGGTCCCGTACTCTTGTGGTGCGCGTCCGTATGGTCCCGGCATCGTGCTACCCCGCTACCCGTCGCGCGCGACGGTGAACGCCGCGATACCGAGAACGAGCGCGACGCCGACCAATTGCACGCGCCGATACGTCGCCAACTCGTCGCGCGTCATCGGCGCCTCGAAGTGATTCGGATCGGCGAGCGGCTTGAATCGCCCGCCCCACCGAAGTCCGACACGCTCGCCGAGCGCGCCGACTTTTTCCTCCACCGCTGGCGTTTGCCGTTTCAAGTCGTACGCGCCGCCGACCTCGTGCTTCGAGGAGCCGGGCGGCGCGGCGGGTGTCGTCCGGTTCGGGTCCGTGGCGAGCCCCGCTTGCTGTGACCGCGAGCGGAGCCCGGAGATAAAGACGAACGGCAATCCCTCGCGGAGAGCCACGTCCCGATGTTGCAACGCCACGGGTCGCAACACCGGGTCGAGCCCGGCGACGATTTCGGCCTCCGCCGCCGACAGCGGGATCACCGTTTCCTCGACACGAGCGACAGCAACTCCGACGCGCCGATGGCGGTCAGCGTCGCCAGCGGCGCCGCCGTGAAAGCCGACGGATCGAGCGGCGCGCCCAACCGTTGCGCGACCCACGAGCCGCCGACCGTGAGGCCGAGCGCGATGAACGGTTGGAGTTTCCGAAAGATGGGCGCCTGCGTCACCTTCACGTCCACCTTTTTCACGGCGCCGAGGAGCGTCGTCGCGGCGAATGCCGCGCCGAAGGTCGCGAGCGCCGTGAGCGGGTCCGGGGTCGCCACTTGGACGGCGACGAGTGCGATGATGAGCGTCAGCATCGGCTACACTCCTTCACGTTTAGGGGACTCCTCGCCGTCGAGGAGATGGAGGCGGAGACTGTGATTGGTCAGGACGTTCGCATAGAAGTGTGAGTCCTTCCTCGTCTTCACAATCTCCGCCCAATGCACTTTCAGAATCCAGCCGCCCGCCGCCAAGAGGAGCGCGGTGAGGAGTTGAATCATTTCGGGCGGGGTCACTTCACGACTCCCGATTGCTTCGCGAGCCGATACAGCACGAGCCCGCCGACGAGCAACAAGCCGCCGACGGCGACGTACGTGATCGTCTTCGCCGTTCTAAAGATGCGCGTGATCGGATTCGCCTCGGCGCGCGCCGTCTCCGCTTGTACGCGCACCGACTCCCGGCTCGCGGGGGTCGCTTGCTGAACGGTGATGCGTTGCACGCGGGTCACGTCCACGCCGACCGACAAGCTGTCCACGCGGTTCACCAACTCCGCCACACTCCACGACGGTCCCGTGGCGCCGACTTTCACGTCCACCACGGCCACCGCGCTCGACTCGACGGGCGGCTCCGAGATGGGGAAGACGCCGCCGAGTGCGGCGATATTATTGAAGACGGCGACGAGTTGACTACCCGGCAGGAGCCTCGCCTTGAGATTTTCGGACAAGGTTGTCCGGTACACGGCGCCACGCACGAGCGCGTCGCCCGCCGCGACGCTCACGAAGTCGGGCATCGGACCGCCTCCGCGTTTGCCTTGAACGTCATCGCCAGCACGAGCACGGCGAACGCGACGACGAGCAACGCGACCTCCACGCGCCGCCCGGCTCGTGCGACCTCGGCTTGCACATCTTCCGCCGCGAGCCGGGAATCGTTGAGATGATTCGCGAGGCGGTCCATCCCGTCCGCGAATTGTGCGCCCGGCTCAATCGTGAGTTTCATCGGCCCGCCCGCGTTTGATGATGACGTACACCATGACGCCCAACCCGACCGCCGCGACCGCGAGGCCGACCCACCACGCCCACGGCACGCCGTCGTCTTCGGTCGCGACCGGAACGGCGGGCGGCGCGGGCGGAGTCGGCGCGGGCGGATCACCCGGACCCTCCACCCGTGCCACGGGCTCGTCCACGAGCCGCGCCACGTCGGGCGGTACGACTTCGGTCGGCGTCTCCAGCACGTCGCCGCCGTTTCCCTCTGTGGTCCCGTCCATTGTCCTTTACCGTCCTTTCCGTCGCACGAGGTACACGCCGACGAAGAACAACGCCACGCCGCCGACGACGATTGCCAGCACTTGGCTCCGTGCGCCGCGTGTCACCGCCGCACTCAAACTTTCGGCGGCGGGTGCCGCGCCAGCGGCGACTTGATTCGCCGTATCGCGGGCAATGCGTTCCAACTCCGACTCCGTGGGCGGTTGCACGTTGGCATAGGGAAACGGCGTCGCCCCGCGCGACTCCGCCGTGACGACCGCCGCCGCCGCCCATTGCTTGCGCGTCGCCGTAGCCGCTTGCTGTGACAACCGACGCAACTCCGCCAGCGCCGAGGCGTCGCCGCGCAACGCGGACGTGAGCAACGCCTTGATTTTGTCCATCTCCTCCTTGTCCCGTGCGCCTCGACTCTTGAGGCGCTTTCCGAGCTTCGATACGACACCGACCGCGCCCGGAATTGCCGCGACGATCATCTTGACCCGACCTTTCTCGACGGCGGCAGGGTAGCAGGGACAACGCCCCGCTACCCTGCTACCCGTTGACGAGCACGAGCCCGGCTTATGCCGGGAACGGAATCTCCTCAGCGACGAGACCCGGCACGCGCTCCAATTCGAGGATCGTGATCCGAATCTTGCCGTTGGTCGCGCCCGCTTGCGCGGACACTTGGACGTTCATCTCCAGCCGGAGGTTGAGGAGCGCGGGGGAGACGATGTTCGACAGCTTCCCGCCCGACTGGAAGTTGATGCCGAGGTACGACGATCCGCCGTTCAGCAACCCGGCCACGAAGACCGCGCCGCCGAACTCGAATTCCTGTCCGCGTTGCAGGTTGTCCCACGTGACTTGTCCGGGGCCGATGATATCGTCGCCGTCCGCCCGCAACGCGAGCGCGAGGATGATATCGCCGACTTCGCCCGCGTCCGAGTCCTGTTGGATCACGAGGCCGCGAAGGTAATTCGAGGTCTTGATGAATTCGGTCAACTGCGTGTTGGCCGACGCGACGTTCACGACTTGCTGGCGCACCGACGGAATGAAAATCGGCGGCTCCGTCGTCGTGTCGTCATAGGCGTGCTCGACCGCGATGGACGGGACCACGGTCATCGTGGACGTGCCACCGTTGACGAGCCCGCCCTGTCCACCGTCGGACCGGAGCTTCGCGAAGACCTCCAGCACTTGCCGAGGGTCACGCTCGCGGAACGCCGTTTCCTGCGGTGCGATGGACAGCGGATGCGCGAACCAAATCCGCGCCGACTCCACGAGCGGAGTCGCGGCGACACCCGTACCGCCGAGGCGCGTGGACGCCAGCGCCGACGGTGCGTGCATCTCGGAAAGGAAACGGGCGGTGCGCCCGTCCACGAGCACACGGTCGCGCCCGTTCTCGCCGATGCCGATCTCGTCCCAACACCCGTAGATGGAACCCTTGTTGATGACGCGCGTCGCGGCGACGGTGATGTTGATCGTACCGGACGAGCGGAGTTGCGCGAAGTGCGATTGCACTCCGTTGATCAGCCGCGTGCCGATCCGCTGGCCCGCGACGCCCGCGATGAGCGGGCGCGGGTTGAGGTTTTGCTTATACATGGACGCCCTCCCTTACTTGGTGAGGACGGGGAGGCGCGGGATCGGATTGAACTTCGGGAACATCTGGAGCACGGCCAGCACGGCCAGCACTCCGACCGCGAACATCGCGGCGGCTTTCGCCTTCGACATGATCTTGATTCTCCTCGACGGCGGCGGTGAGCGGCGGGAAGACACGATACTCGTGCGGAGGAAGTCCCGCCACTTCCTCCGCGAAACTTGGCGAACAACGCTCCGCGAGATACGTCAAGTCGCGGGGCTCCTCTTGCCGGAATGAATACCACCGGGTCACTTGCGACCGCACGTCGGGCGGCAAATCGCCGGGCCGTTGCGCGGTCAACACGAGCGGCACGCCGAGGCCGTTCCCGAAATGCGCATTGGACCGCGCGCACTTCACAAGCGCGTCCAACGTCTCCGGGTCCGTCGTGAACGACAACGCCTCGTCCACGAGCAACGCCGTGTGCCGATAGCACGGCGCGGCGCGCATCGCCATGCCGTAGTCGGCGAACTCCATCGTGCGCAAACACCCGATCCACCGTCCGGTCGCTTGCGGGCTCGCGAGGAACGCGGCCAACTCGTCCCACGAGTCCCACGCGAGCGGCACCGACTTGAACGGCTTGGACCGCACCGGGTCGAGCACGATCACGCGCGGCGACTCGGCCAGCACGACGCGCAACGCGAGCGTCGTCTTGCCTTGCTGTGCCATGCCCGCGATGAGTGTGACCCGTTCCATCGGTTACTCGTACACCCGTTCACGCGGCACGCGGACGCGCACGGGCCGATCAAAGACCGGATGCCCGCGCGGCACTTGCTTGCGGTCCACATACCGGAACGCGGCGCCGTGCTTGTGCTCGGACGGACCGCTTCCGAACAACGTCGTCCAGCCCGCGCGAACTTGATCGGCGAAGCGCACCGTCGGCTTCCGCGTCGGCATCACCGCGCGCCGCCCGCCTTGCAAGTTGTTCATACGCACGGTGCCGACCACATCGGAGCCGGGCGCGGGCCGGGCCGCGATGACGGGCACCGAGGCGCCGATCTCTTTCGTGATCGTTGCGTCGGCGACCCGCGACTCGTCGCGCCGCTTCGCCGCCGCGTCCCACGCCTCCGCCCACCACGGACGGCGCGGCGCCACCGTCACCGTGTTGCCTTGCTGGCGCGAGGCGCGTGCCTCGGCGTCCGACTGCGCTCGAATTTGTTCCGCGTTCATCCGATCATCTCCTCGTTAGGACGGCGTGGCGAATTCATCGCGCGGCAACTTGTGCGGATTGAGCGACGGGCGGACCAACGGCTCGTCGTCATCTTGCTCCGCCGTCGCCACGTTGGGCCGCTTCGGCTTGGCCGGGTGCGCGACGGTCCACTTGTGGTATTTGCGGAGTCCCCACGTCGTCAATCCGAGAATCGCGAGACCCCACAGCATCGCGACCGAGTTGGAGCCGCCCGAATAATGATCGGCGAGCGGCTTGAGCATCGGCTCGACTTCCGCCAACTCTTGCTCCGTCTCCGGCTCAATGCCCGCGAACGCGGACGACACCGAGTCGAGCGACTTGATGATGGCGTGGAACATCGCGGGATCGAACGCAACGGGAGATGCCGAAGGGGACACGTGCGGGGGAGCGGGCGCCGTCGGTTCCCGATTTCCACCACGCCCGCGCCCCTCCGGCACGAGGTCTTGCAACCCCACCGCGTCCTCGAACTCCGCCGTGACGGCGGGGCCGAGGTCATCGCCCGGCATCGCCGACGGCTCCGGCATCGCGGGCACCGCGACAGCGGGCGCCGTCACTTCGCCAGCGCCGCCGTCGCCGTGATCTCGTGAACCCGGACGCCCACGACTTGCGCGAGCACGTCGGGGCGGGTCTTTCTGAGTGCGTGACTTGCCCATGTGACGGCCTCCGTCATCGTCGGCGCGTCCATCGTCTTCGTGATGAACGCGCGAGTTTTTCCATCTGGCAACCGCTTGAGAAACGACACCTTGATCAGCATCGGGACGGCCCTCCTCGTTGACAGGAAAGATAGCGCGCGCGTGCGGCGGGGCCAATACCGCGCGCCCGCCGCACTCTCACCCCTCATTGTGTAAGCCGCTACCCCGCTACCCCTCACGAATCGCGTGGCCGACTTCCTTGAGGAAGATGTTGATGTAGAACGTCAACGACGCCGCGTCGCGCAACGAGAATGCGAACGCCTCGCCCGTGCGCGGGTAGCGGAGCAGAATGCCGGGCGGCTTCGGCCCTTGCGCCATGACGCCCAACACTTCCACGTCGCCGACGATGCCGACGCGGCGGAGCCGTTTCTCGTCAATCTTCGGAGCCACAGAATTATGCCTCCCGATAAGCGATGCCGACGTGCAACGTCACCGACAGCACCGTAATGAAGACGCCGCGCCATGCGTGCGGCGTCGGTGATTGGTACGCGACCGTGAGCGCGAACGGCGTGAGGTTTTCCCGTACGTCGCCCGACTTCACTTCCACGAGGAAGCGCCAGCGCCACGAGGAGTGGATCATCGTGGCACTTCCAGCGTGTTGTCAATCGTCTTCGCGACCGCCGCCAGCTTCGGCGACTCCGTGCCGACCTCCGCATGAATGAGCGTCGCGATTTCCCGCGCCGTCTCCACGTCTATTTCGAGTTGCACACCGCCCGGCACCACACGACTACGCGCGTAGCTTTCCACGTTTGCGCCTCCGGTTCCGAAAGTATTGGTCGGTGAGATTGTCGCCGTGCGTGCCCTCGACCAAGTGCCGAGGGTTGATGCACGGCGGATTGTCGCACGAGTGGCGCACGAGCCTGCCCGGCTTCACCCGCTTGCCCGTGAACGTCTCGAACGCCAGCACGTGCGCGCCGACGATGACGGGACCGACGCGCACCGTGCCGTACCCTTCCGCATTGGTCGCGCCCGTCCACGGCCAACACGCCTCCGGTCCGCCCGATTGGTCGCACCGCGCCCAAAACTCCGCGCGGGTCACGGCGTCACCGCGCCGCACGACATGAGCCACAGGAGCGTCGTGGTGATGAACGTCCACGCGGGGCGCGTCATCGGCAATTACCGCCGTGCGTCCGCCACCACGGCGGGCGCCGCTCCTCGGCCCGCCGCACTTGCCACAACTCCTCCGCATACCGCTGGAGCAAGTCGAGCGCACGGGTCGGCGTGATCCGCCATGCCCGGTCCCGATGATGGACGCGCCGCGCGAGCTTGGCCCGCCGCGCTTGGAGCAACGGCACGTGCGCATCCAATTCCGCCGCCCCGTTCACGCCGACCTCCGGGTCGGCTCCTCCAACGGATGCGCATAGTCGGGGCTGTCCGTCATCGTGTCCACGATCCGCGCCACCCGATGCGCGATGCGGAGCCACCGCCGCTTGACCGGGCGCCGCGTGATCACTTCCCGAATCGCGGAGAGTCGTTGCACCGCTTCCGCGAGGTCGGCCCGCGTGACGCTCCACTCCCGGTCCAATCGCACCGCCTCGCGCTCCATCGCATCGGCGCGCGCACTCTCCGCGTTGCGTGACCGGACGAGAAACACGATCACCACCAACTTGACGGCCAACGCGACCACTCCTCCGAGGATCAACATTAGAACAACTCCTTTCCCGCTTCGTACAACGTGGCGCCGTGAAGATGCGCATCCGCGCCGATCTCGCACAGCGTACAACCGTCCACGGGCGGCGGCACATCCGGCCACAATCCCGGTCCCGCCTCGTCTCGTGCCGCCCGCAATTTTTCCCACGCCGACGAAACGCCGGGCGGTATCGCCTCGACCTCGCGCGTCGCGCTCGTTGTTTGATCGGGAACGCGCCCGGTCGCTCGTCGGAGTTTTTCCCACGCCTCGGAAACCGTCGGCGAGGCGGGTGCATTGGCGCGCCGTCTCTTAAGGCGTTCGCCGCGTTTGCCACTCCCCGCCCGCCGACGTGACGGCATCTAGTTAGGAAGCCGGAAGACCTTGAAATACTTCGTGGGATTGTGTCCCGGCACACGCGACGGCTTTTCGTGATCGAAGACAATCGCGATGTTGTCGCCGGGTTTGATCTCGCGCAACAAGTCCGCGAGTTGGTCGGGCGCGGAGAACAACCGCACCACGCCGTCGGTGTCGCGCACCTTCGCCTTGTTGCCGTTCTTGAACGGCTCGCACACCATGAACGTGCCGACCAACTCTTGGCCCGGCTTCGTCCATTGCCAATTCCACCCCTCCGCGCCCGTGACCTCTTGGGCGCCCGGATACCGCTTCGCGTAATCCGGTCCGTCGCTCCTGCCACCGCGTTGTCCGGCCATGATACCCTCTCCTCGTTGCCGCTCAATGAAATGTGGCGCGCGTTTCGGGCGGCGGCAATCCGCGCGCATCGTGCTACCCTGCTACCGATCTCCCTCGTACAACACCGTCACACGCCGACGCCAATACGCCTCCATGCGCGGCGCGACTCGTGCCCGCGCCACGTTGCACGCCTCACGGTAGGCGTCACTTCCGCACACCGCTTGCAACGCGACCAACTCCATGAGTGAACGCGGGCGCGGGCGCGTCCGCACCACGAGATGCCAGCCGCGCCGCGACGCCGACCGCCGCCGCAACACGCGCCCGACAATCGCGTACCCGGCGCGGCGCAACAACGTGCGAAGGTAGGCGTCGGGCGGCGGCGTGTGGCCCGGATCAAAGTCGAGGCACAGCGCCCATGCGGGCACGCGCTTGACGAGCGCGACCCGGATATCGCCGCGACCGATCACGCGCCCTCCTCGGCGTCCATGACGAACCGATCAAAGCGCCCGCGCAGGAACTCCGCCGCGTCTTCGCGCGTCGCGCCCTCACACTCAACCTTGACCGTGAATCGCATATCATCGTCCGAATGCACGTTCGGCACGCGCGTCACCGCCAGCACGCCGCCTCGTTTTCCAAGCCGCTCCTTGGCCGACCATACGGCCTTATCGTCCGTCGCCGCGAAGACCTCTACGTGTGCCGTGAATTTCATTTCTTCCTCCGTGGTGAGAGCACGCGCCGTCCGTGCTTCGTCGTCTCGTGAACAATCGCCGGGTAAAACTCGCGCAACGCCTTGAGCACGTCGGGCGGAACCGCACGCCCCTTGTTCGCCGTGCCGCCCGCGCCTTTCCGCCAATCCGCGAACCGGATCGTCATCCCGCGCGGTACGCGCGTCCGCTCCTCGGACGCCAAGTCTTCGAGCACGCCCTCAACCTCGGCCAGCGTCATGCCGGGCGCGGGTTGCACGCGAATCTTGAGTTGGAGCTTGCGCGTGTCTCGCGTGACGCGCGCGCCACGCCGTTTCCCGCGCGGCGTGCCACCCTTCGTCGTATGCGTGATCTCGACCTCGCGGCCCTTCGGGACTCGTTGCCCTTGACGTTCCAGCCTCGCCCGCTTTCCCAACGCCACGTCGTACCGCCGCCGCGCCGCGCGTGCTTCGCGCGTCCACTTCGCGCGCGTCGCCGCTTTCCGTGAGTGATCCCGATACCACACCGCGCGCGCGTACGTCCGTCCCCATCGCGCGACTTGATCCCGTGCGCGCTCAAGCGCGCCTTTCCATTTCCCCTCGGACGCGAAGCGCCCGCCGACGCGATACCGTTTCACTTGCTCCCCGCAATCTCGGCGACGCACGCCCGGCACAGGTCAACCTTGACCACCGACCCATCCGACGCCTCAAACCGCGCGTTGATGGTCGCGAATGAATACTTGCCTATCTTGTTATCGGCGGCGCCGCGCGCTTGCTCTATCCGCCCGAATATCGTACCACACGCGGGCTCGTTGCCGATGTTCAGGCCGCACCGATCACACTTCACGATGACGCTCACGACTTCCTCCGCGTACGAGTTGCTACCTTGCTACCCCGCGTCACGCGACGTGGACGC
>Ga0075423_10004089_pt1 | contig 13479 bp, 6 predicted proteins | sample SoiMethybrSBSTD2_FD_80114 | JGI IMG/M metagenome (GOLD analysis project Ga0075423, IMG submission 80114) | Bulk soil microbial communities from a Populus tree surrounding site in Tennessee, USA - Soil MetaG P. TD hybrid SBSTD2 | ecosystem: Environmental > Terrestrial > Soil > Tree plantation...
CGACAGCGTGTTTCTTCCTAAAGCCGTTGCACTGGACGTCATGGCACAAGTGTTCTTCAGCGAGCCCCGGACGATCACCGGCAACATCAATCCGACCGTCAACGGTGATTACCACTCAGAGGAGTACGTGGGCATGATAAATTTGCGAGTCAACTTTTGACGCTACTACAAGCTTTTAGATCGATCAGACTCCGAGTTGATAATTGCGCCCTAACCCGCCATCTCAAAATACACGTATGTTGATCAGCCCATTTGGCCCTATTGCTTAGCCGAGCCGGCGCTCCTACAATTGCCCTCCCTTAGTAAGGGTCTCTACCGATCGGGGCTCATTATGGCTCGCCCCATTTTCTTGGGAGACGTCCTTCGTAATCAATTAGCGAATCTTGTCGCGCTCGGAGTTCTGCTCGTTTTTTGGGCCGGTTCAATCCTTTTTCTCGCCCTGAATATTCTGCTCATCCCCTGGTACCGCCTCTGGCGCGGGTTTGGCATCTGGAATCTCGTAGCGTTGCGCTTTGTCATGCGCATGCGCAATCTCATTGATACCTCTGCGACTGTTCCGCCCACTGAGCCACGTACCCTCAAGTGGCAGCCATCCTTTCGTTACCAGCGGACGGCCGATGGCCGGTTCAACGATCTGAGTGCTCCTCTGATGGGCGCGGCAGGGACGCGCTTCGGGCGGAATTTTCCACTCTCTGCGCTAAAGGTTGATGATCAGAATCTTGTGAACCCCAATCCGCGCGACGTGAGTCTGAAACTATTACGACGTGACCGCTTCCGGCCAGCGGCCTCCCTCAACCTCCTTGCAGCCGCGTGGATCCAGTTTCAAGTTCATGACTGGTTCAATCACAAGCGAAGCACAGAGAAGCTGCCCCCCATTCCCTTAACCGATGACCATGACCCTTTTCCGGTGCCGGAATGCGCAAATCGAACAATGGCAATCCGGCGCACGCTCAAAGATGAGCGATATTCGGGTGATCCGGAAAACGTACCCATGTTCTGTAACACGGAAACGCACTGGTGGGATGGTTCTCAACTCTATGGGAGTGACCGCGCCAGGCAACTGCTATTACGAAAACAGAAAGGAGGCCATCTAAAAGTATTCTGGGACAGGAATGACTGGAGGCTACTGCCGAACACAGATCCGGACATGCCGGGAATCGATCTCACAGGGTTTAATCACAACTATTGGGTGGGGCTCAGTCTCTTACATACCGTGTTTGCGCTGGAGCACAATGCGATATGCGATCAACTCCAAGGGGCCTATCCGGACTGGGACGATGACCGCCTCTTCGAAACGGCGCGTCTCATCAATGTCGCCGTGATGGCGAAAATCCATACCGTCGAATGGACGCCGACCATCCTTGGTCATCCAACATTGCTCCTCGGCATGCGCGCAAACTGGAATGGGATCCGGCTGTTGCGAAGTATTGGCAGATCCCCTCTCCTCCGTGCCTTGCAGGAAGAGCTCAGCGGCATTCCCGGATCCGGTCATGACCATCACGCTGCTCCCTATTATATGACCGAAGAATTTGTGTCGGTCTATCGCATGCATCCGCTGATCCCCGATGACTATCGCTTTTATAGTGTGAAAACGGACGAGTTGCAGGAAGAGCAAGACTTTACAAACATCCAGGCAAACGGGACCCGTCCTTTCATGAACAGGTTCGCCATGGAAGACCTGTTCTATTCGTTCGGCGTGGCGTGTCCCGGCGCGCTCACGCTTCATAACTTTCCCCGGGCCCTGCAGCAGTTTCACCGACTCAAGGATGAAAATGGTCCGGCCGGTGGAGAAACCTTGGATCTTGCAGCGGTGGACATCATGCGAGATCGGGAACGTGCAGTCCCGCGATACAATCAATTCCGAAAGCTCCTGTTGCTCCTCCCCACTTTCTCCTACCGTCGTTTGGTTGGCCTGCCACTACTGCCATGGTTTACCGGGTTGACGAAGCGAGAGCAGAAGGAGCGGAAAGAATGGGCTCAGGAGTTGAAGCGGCTTTATCCACGGCGAAAGCTGCTCGATCTGATGGTTGGTTTGTACGCGGAGCATAAGCCAAAGGGATTTGGATTTAGCGATACGGCTTTTCGCATCTTCATTCTCATGGCCTCACGCCGCCTGAAAAGCGATCGATTCTTTACAGACGACTTTAAACCTGAAGTCTATACAGAAATCGGTCTCAAATGGATCGAAGACAACGGGCTCAAGAGCGTTCTGCAGAGACACTACCCAGCGCTCGATGCCGCATTGGCCGAAGTCGACAATCCCTTCAGCCCATGGCCGCGGGTGGGGCAGCCAGCCCCGGAACCAGTGCCGGCGACGCCGTTTGACTTTTCGATTCAACCGATCCTGGCCGGTACAACATTGGGGGCCATACTCGGTCCAGTCGTCAATGAGTTGCTCAACTGGAGCACAGGCGCCTTGCTACTCCCCACGCTGATATACGGCGCCTTGTGGGGCGCGGCAATCGGCGGCGCTTTCGGAGGCGTCTCCATGGCAATTCTCCATGCATGGAGCGACTGGGTCAGCGGAAAGTTGACGGCGGGTGGACGTGTCGCCATCGCGTACCTGCTGGCGGTGCTTTTTGCGGTCGGCACCGCCGCACTGCAACCCACTGACCCGAATCATCCTTTGAGTTCTTTACCATGGGACCAGCTTGCCAAGGCAGCGGGATTCGGCGGCCTGCTTGGTCTCGCGGTTCTGGCCATCATTGATCTGAGCAAGCTCTTCGGGAGCGGTACTGGTGTCGAGCGTCTCTCGCTCTTCGGAAGGAGTATCGTCATCGGAGCAACGGGTGCCATCATCAGTACAGGTTTGGGCACCTTCGTCGGATGGGCGATTGGGAACTTGGTCTCCGTGACCAATACGAGCCTGATGGATGGACATGAAGTCAGCATCGGTTTCGATACCTTTTTCAGTTCCAGAACCTATACGGGAGCCGGGATCGGCTTCCTCTTGGGTTTCCTCAATCGCAATGTCCTGTCCGGCGTTCGATGGGCAATCGCAGGATGGTTGGTCGGCGCGTTGGTGAATGTGCTGTCGGCGACGCCGGTTGTACAGGAATTCAGAATCGGAATCGACACCTTTCTCAACGATAGAACCTATATCGGAGCCGCTATAGGAGCGGCGATCGGCTCCCTTATGGGTTTCGTGAATCGCAGTGTCCTGTCCGGCGTTCGGTGGACGATCGCCGGATGGTTGGTCGACGTGCTGGTGAGTGTGCTGTGGGGCATGCCCACCTTACTGGATAGTATTAAAGCCTCAGTGCATACCGATCATGCTCTGTATGGAGCAGGAATCGGAGCCTTGATCGGTATGATCGCCTGGATCATTTGGCCGCTCTATCGCTGGTCGCTTCGAAGGGATGTCTGGAATGTGATCGCTTGGATGACATTTATGGGGAATAAGCCGCTCGAAATCGCTTGTCCTAAGCCGAATTCTCAAAAGATTACTCCGGTGTTTCTTTCAGATGTCTTTCCCACGCTGAAAGTATCAGACCCCAGGGTGCCGCATGTCATCAAAGTGGCCGATATTATCCCTAAAGATGAGAAAGTTTGGCGCCTCACTCACTATCTGCTTAAGCGAGTGTCCTTTCCGTTCATGCGGGTGCTTTCGCGTATTTTCTCCCCCATGCAATCGGATCTGCCGCCGATTGCTCAGGACCCGATGGAGACTTTGGATCAAGCGTATCGCGGACTGCGCAGAAGACAATACGATTCTCCGGAGATTCCGGCGGAGTTCGAAGGAAGCCCCGACCTGGGCGGCCTCGCCGTGAGGGGTCCGTATGCCTGTTATACAACGAAAATTCGAGAAGGGGAAATGGCCGGGAAGTATGAATGGAACCTTCTCGATCTCAATGACCCAGAACTCGAGTATCGGCCAGGTGTGTACAAGCTAGGCGTGAAAGTGTTGTTTAGGGAAGTATCTCATCCGCAGGGCGTGAAGCTTGAGGCTTACCAGATCGATAGTGCAGGCGGTTGCTCTCATCCGGGTGATCAGAATTGGCAGCTGGCCAAGAAACTCGTGCTCTGTGCCCTCGCGAACCATATGTCATTAGTGCGGCACTGGAATTGGATTCATTTGACGCCGACCGCTCATCTCGCGATTGCGACGCGCAACCATCTGCCATCGACCCATCCGCTGTGCCGCCTCCTCTGGCCGCATGTTTTTGGCACGCAGCAAAGCAACTACTTCGGTACGTTGTCCCAGATGACCGGTGCTGACTTCGGTGAGATCTTTAGCTTTACCTTAGAGGGCATGTGCCGCCTCTTTCAGAAGACGCATAGGGAGTATCGGTTCATCACGACCGATCCATGCCAAGATGCTCGCGAGCGCGGCATCGATGGTGTAGCCTTTAAGACACCCACCCAAGACAATCTTAAAGCGCTCTTCACGGTCATGAGCGAGCATGCTGAATTCTTCGTCAACCGCTACTACCAAAATGATATGGAAGTTCAACAGGATCAGCACGTCCAAGCTTGGCATGATCAGCTGAACGACCTGATACCTGGCAAGACTGGAGTGGCGACAGGCTCCCTCACCCGTGCGACGTTGGCCAATCTCATTGCCCGGTTCATTTACCTGGTGACGGCTCAACACGAATCGGTCGGGGCGATGCTTTGGAATTATCAGTTATGGAGCCATAGGCAGCCGGTCCGAGTGTATCAAGACGGCCGGCGAGAGCCGTTGGATGTGTACCAACTGTTGGTGAATTACAACTATCTGCTGAACGTGAAGCGCACGCCACTGATTCCGGGAAAAGGTGATTATTCGTATTTGGCTCAAGGGTTAGGTGGACGAGAACAAGAGATCGTTGCGACCTGTTTTCGCCAATTCAATGGCAAACTACTAGAGCTCCAAGGTGAGATGGAGAAGGAGCCATGGGCTGTCTGGAAGATCTATCCGAAGGATCTTGAAGCTCATATTAACGCCTGATCCCTGGTTGAAAATGCGTTTGTCATTGAGGTGCGGCGTCTCACTAAATTGATCAAACCCTCGACTGTAAGTGCTATTCTTCAGCCAACTGTCGGCATAGTCGCCCGTCCTAGTCTGTTCTTGTCACCAAAGTCCAAAGCGGCGTCATGATTCCGTCGTGAGCGACGCGGAAGTATTCTCAACAGGCCCAAATGCATGTATTCCCCTAATTGTGCGCCAGAAGTCAGCAGCTTGCACATCGAGGGCTGTGGGCAAGATAATTGCGGGTCTTTGTTCAATGCGAACCTGCGTTTTGTCACTGCCTCTTCGGTAGTGTTGGGTGATCCGTTTTGCTAAGGAAGATTGTCCAAAACAGGCGGATTAATGACCGAGTTGCTCTCTAAAGACCACACGATCCTGGAACGGCACTTCATGGAATTCAGGCCGTTTGGCATGAATGAGCAGGGAGACAAAATCCGCGATGTCAGTGGAGTCACCGTCCGAGCCAATGTCGACTATCTGCTGGAGTGTGTGAAGCGTGGCAGTAGCGCAGGGGCCGGTGAGAATGCCGTACAGGAGTTATGCCGGCTGCTAAACGAACGGCTCCGGGACCCTGTCTATCACGTCACACCGACATTTTTGAGGAACGTCTGGCACAGCTATAGTGCGGAGTTCGTCGCCTACCTGCGTGAGTTCTGCATTCTTCTTTCGAGCGATCATTTATTTTCGTTCAACGTTGGAAGGGAGAAGCACCTGGGTCACATCATCCAGGTCTTAGGGCGGCCGTTCCCGCTGCAGCAGATCTACCGGATGATCCCCCACTTTAGCGATAAGTTTGCCAAGGGCTCTTGGACGGAGATGTTGGAGGTCACAGACCATTCTGCGACCCTTCGCCGAGGCTTCAACGAGAAAACGTACCTTCAATACGGGCCGTATCGTAAACGTTGTGGCGAGTTGATTTGTCAGGCATTCAAAGGCTCTCTCATTGCGACCCCAGAAAAAATCCACCACTTGCCGCCGGCGATGGTTCAGGATCGCACCTGCATTGCGAACGGCGATGACTGGTGCGAATGGGAGGTGACCTGGACTCTGAAAGGACGATCAACCCGTCGTCTCTGGCCGTTACGGAGGATGGCTCAAGGCAAAGCCTCTGGTGATCCCGACGATGATCGGGCGGTACAACCGCTTCCAGTCTCCATCGGGTTAGCTCGTTCGCAGCAAGGTGATAACCCGGCCTTGCTGTCTAAGGACCATACCATTCTCGAACGGCACTTCATGGAATTCAGGCCGTTTGGCATGAACGAGCAGGGTGACAAGATCCGTGACGTCAGTGGGGTGGTTCTTCGAGGGAACGTCGACTATTTGCAAGAGTATGTGACGCGAACCAAGGGTGCAGAGGCGGCCGAACGCGCGGTCGAAGAGTTGTGCCGGCTGCTGAATGAACGGCTTCGAGACCCTGTCTATCACGTCACCCCAACGTTTCTGCGGAACGTCTGGCACAGCTACAGCGTGGAATTTCTTGCCTACATGAGGGAATTCTGTGTGGTTCTCTCAGGCGATCCGGACTTTTCATTCGACGTCGGAAGGGAAAAACACATTACGCCTTTGATCCAAACCTTGGGCCGGCCGTTTACGCTTCCGCAGATATATCGGATGTATGCCTATTTTAGTGACAAGTTCGGAAAGGGCATCAGTGTGTGTGAGGCGGTCGAGGTCACAAACCGCTCTGCAGTCCTTCGACGGAAATTCACTCAGAAGGCGTATGAGCAATTCGGCCCGTATCGCAGACGTTGCGTCGATTTGGCCTGTCAAGCTGTCAAAGGCTCATTTGTAGCGGGGCCCGAACGCGTTCATCACTTACCACCTGCCACAGTGAAAGACCTCACCTGTATCGTGAACGGGGATGAGTGGTGCGAATGGGAGATTACTTTTCATCCCAGCCCACGAACCGTGCCAGCCATCTGGACAAGGTTCACAAGGACCCCGATCGTGGCCTCGCAGGAGCAAATGGTCGAGTCACGAGATCGACTTGCACAGGCCATTGTAGGCAGCGAAGGTCCGACGGAGCAGCGTGCACAGGATCGGGCCACTGGTGAGTGGACGACTGTGGCCGCTGAGGAACCTCGCCTGCCGTCTCGTGACGGCACAATGTCCGAGCCCACATTTGTTGCGACGGGCTCCGTTGCCGTGGAGGACCCGAGAGTAATACCTCTAGATAACAGCGGCACAAAATTCCCAGGAGTCGCCAGCTCCCGTGAAGACTACAGTCTCCTTTCGAAAGATCACACGATCCTCGAACGGCCCTTCATGGAATTCAGGCCGTTTGGACAAGGCGACCAGGGTGGAAACATCCAGGATGCTAGCGGACTCCTTATTCGGGACAATGTGGAATATTTGGAAGACTGCGTCGCCCGGACGCAGGGAGCGGACTCAGGTGCGCGGGTCGTAGAGGAATTATGCCGGCGGCTCAACAGTACTATTCGTGACTCGGCTTACCATGTGACGCCGACATTTTTGAAAAACGTGTGGAATAGCTATTCCTATGAATTCGCCTCGTACCTTAGAGAATTTTGCAAGGAGCTGTCTGGCGATCCGCAGTTTCACTACAACGTCGGCAAAGCCAAACATATTTCTCCGTTGATTCAAACCTTGGGCCGTCCATTCCCTTTGTCGCAGATTCACAAGATGTATCCCTACTTTGCGCACAAGTACGCGCGAAGCCTGGAATGCACCGCCGTTAAAGTGACCGATGGGTCAGCCATACTTCGTTTGAAATTTCCGGATCAAGTGCTACAGCAGTTCGGCCATTATCGAAAAGCGTGCGCTGCACAGACTTGTGAGTCTTCGAAGGGGCGTATTGCCATGGTGCCGGTCCGCGTGCACGGGCTGCCTGCTTCCATGGTTCGGGATCGAGCGTGCATCGTGAATGGTGACGAGTATTGTGAATGGGAGGTGACGTGGACTCCAAAGCCCAAAGAGGGGGTTTGGTGGTTACCGTGGGGAACCGTTTCAGGCATTGCGGTATTCGCATTTTTAGCGCTCACGCAGCCCAATCTCCCTCTGTTGATCGCTTTCTCAGCCGGCATCGTCGCCACAATCATCTCCTCGCTTGGTGCCAGCCGACTTCGCAGGGAGGCCACATCCCGTGAGGCCCTTATTCACGAGCAAGTGCAGTTTGTCGAGGCTCGCCATGAAGAGTTACGAGAAGCCTATCTCGAGCAAGAACGCACTCAAGTCGAATTGCGCCGCAAAGTGAGCCAGCTGACCACGCTGCATTCGGCCGGATTGTTCTTCGGTTCGACGCTCGATCGGGAGACGCTCCTCCAGAACGTGCTGGAAACGCTCATTCACCAACTGCATTATGACCGAGCGATGATCTCGCGTTTCGATCCAGAACGCCAAGTGTCCTACGATACGAGGGTGCTCGGTGTGCCAGAAGACATCGCGGCATATGCCCGATCACATGAGGTGCCTGTCACCGATCCGAAGAGCTTTGAGGGCACCGTTCTGTTGCAGGGCAAGGCGGTCCTCATAGGTGATGTCCGTGAGGTTTGGGACCGGCTTCATCCTCGCAACCAACAGCTTGCGGTCATGACGAACGCCAGGTCTGTCATTGCCGTTCCGTTGAAAGTCAAAGATCGCATCCTTGGATCCCTCACCGCCGACAGGACAAAAGAACATAGCCTGACGGCGGACGATCAGGCCTTGATGGAGACGGTGGCAAATCAGGTGGCTATCGCGCTCGATAATGTGGAGGCCTACCATCAAATCGAAGCGCTCAATGTCGGACTGGAGGCGAAGGTCAGGGAACGGACCGTCGAATTGGAACGGCTCAATGAAGAGTTGACGACCGCGAACGACCAGTTGCAGGAATTAGACCGCATGAAAAGCGAGTTTTTTGCCAATGTCAGTCATGAGTTCCGTACGCCGCTGACCTTGAGTCTAGGGGCGTTTCAGATGCTCTCAAAACTGGCGCCCAGCTCTGACGTGAGGGAGGTCACTCAAGCAGGCTTGCGTAATACCTCGAGGCTGCTCTTTTTGATCAACGAGTTGCTCGACCTTGCGAAATTTGATAGTGGGCTCATGGAACTCAGAAAACAGTACCTGGATTTTGCCGTCCTCGTGCGCACGGTCGCGGCCAACTTTGAGTCAGGTGAGCGACGACGGATCCATTTGCGAGGAATGAACGCGCCGGTTCCTCTTGAGGCCGATCCCAACCAGATGAAGAAAGTCCTTTATAATTTGCTGTCGAACGCCTTTAAGTTCAGCGATCCAGACGAAGGACAGGTATGGATTCGACTTACCTCCGAGAACGACTGTGTTGAACTGGAGGTGGAGGATAATGGCATTGGGATTCCGCACGACCAATTGGAACGTATCTTTAACCGGTTTACGCAAGTCGAAGGCAGCGTGACAAGGCGTTATGAAGGAACCGGGATCGGCCTGGCTTTGGTGAAAGAGATTGCAACGGCGCATCAAGGAAAGATCACCGTCGAAAGCGAACTTGGTCGGGGTTCGATCTTCACCATCTCCCTTCCGCGAGGCGCTGCAAGTGCAGACTCCATCGTAACGATCGGCGAAGAAGATTCCTCGATCGTCCCAATCTCGGAAGGCGCACGTGGGGAGGAAACAAATCTGGCCGCCTCCTCGCCGGGTACGAGTGACGATCGCCCGCTTCTTCTTATTGCTGACGACAACGCAGACATGCGCGCCTATTTGGCGCGCCTCCTCCAAGGCCAGTATCGGGTGGTGTTGGTCAAGGATGGCCTCGAGGGATTGGAGCAGGCAAGAACTTTCCAGCCCGATCTCATTATCACCGATGCCATGATGCCACGGATGAGCGGCTACGAACTCGTGAAAGCCATTCGGGCAGACAACAGTCTACGCTCGATACCGGTCATCATGTTGACAGCCCGGGCTGGGTCGGAGGCGCGTGTCGAGAGCTGGGAGGCAGGGGCTGACGATTATATTGCAAAACCGTTTGATGAAGGTGAAATCCTGGCCCGAGTAACCAACTTAATCCGCGCACGAGCACAGGAACGCGAGCTTGCCCAACTGCAGAAGGAAAAAATCGCACGGTTCTTACCCCCGACACTAGCCGACATGATTATGTCCGGTGAGCATGAGGAATTTTTGAAGGGCCATCGAAGAGAACTTTCGGTGGTATTCGTTGACCTACGAGGATTCACGAGCTTTGTCGAAAAGACAGATCCTGAAGAGGTGATGTCCATTCTCCGTGAGTATCATGTCGCGATGGGACATCTGGTTTCCGAATACGGAGGAACCTTGGAGCGGTTTATTGGAGATGCGGTAATGGTCTATTTCAATGACCCTCTTCCATGTCCAAATCATGCTGAACAAGCCGTGAAAATGGCGATTGCCATGCGTCAGGCTATTTATTCCTTACAGCAACAGTGGAAGAAGCGGGGCATCGAACTTGGGGCTGGCATCGGCATCGCGACTGGCTATGCGACAATCGGGGCAGTTGGGTTCGAGGACCGCTTGGACTACGCGGCGATTGGGCCAGTCACCAATTTGGCGGCTCGATTGTGCAGTGAGGCGCAGCATGGCCAGATCCTTATTTCCGATCACGTGGTGGGTCTTGTGAAGGACTTGATAACCGAACCGATAGGCGAGGTATCACTAAAAGGCATTCAGCGCCCTGTTGCAGTCTCACAAGTAATCGGCATGCGTCCCTAGAGGACTGGGAAGCCTACAACAGGCTACGGAATTCCCATTTGCTTGCACAGGCGTGATAGGTAGGTTGGTTGGAGTTGCAGAGCTCGTGCCGCTTTGGTCTTGCTTCCTCCTGCTTTGGCGATTGCTTCTTGCAATCTCATTCGTTTGAAATGTTCAACTGAGTCGTGGAACGGCAGCCCCATCAGTGCTTCCGTGGGGCTTCCATCCGCGTCTTGGGCCTCGAGAGTAATGTCATCGTCTGTAATCGCGTCGCTGGTTGCCAGCACGACGGATCGTTCTATGACATTGGCCAGTTCCCTAACGTTCCCAGGCCAATCATAATGCCGCAGCGCCTCAATAGCTTTCGGATGAATGGTCAAATTTGGGCGCTTCATTTCCTTGGCATATCTTGCAACAAAATACTTCGCCAAGGCTGGGATGTCTTCTCGCCTCTCGAGCAAAGGCGGAATCATCACACTCACGACGTTCAGGCGAAAGAACAGGTCCTTCCGAAATCGCCCATCCTTGATGGCCTCCTTCAGATCTTGATTCGTCGCTGCGATCACCCGAATATCAACTCTAATCGGCTGTGTTCCTCCCACACGATCAAATTCTCGGTCCTGTAAGACACGAAGGAGTTTTGCTTGAAGGCTCGGCTTCATATCGCCGATTTCGTCGAGAAAAACAGTGCCGCCTTGAGCCACTTCCAAGAGCCCTTTCTTTTGGTGATGCGCGCCGGTGAACGCGCCTCTCTCGTATCCGAACAATTCGCTTTCGAGCAACTGCTCGGATAAGGCCACACAATTTACTGCTATAAAGGGTTTGTTGCCACGTGGACTCCAGTTATGAATAGAGCGAGCGAGAATTTCCTTTCCGACACCGCTTTCACCCAGTAACAAGACGGTGCTGTTGCTGCGAGCTGCCTTTCGTAAGGTATCCACCACTTCACGCATTCGTGGGCTTTCGACAATCAGAGTCTTATATCGCTCCTCGATCGAGCCCCGCAGCATCTCACTTTCATCCCGCACGGCGGCCAATAGCTCCGCATTCCTCAATGCCACGGAGGCATACGATCCAAAAGCCATCAAGAGATCCAAATCCGAGCGCTCAAATTGCTTCGCCTTGGCAGTATTGAGGATCTCAAGGACACCGACGATTTGCTCCTGGTCCATCAATGGCACGGCAAGAATTGAACGAGTTTGAAATCCTGTTGCTTTATCGACAGCCTGTAGAAAGCGGGGATCACGCTTGGTATCGTTGACGATTAGACCTTGTCGATGCTTGGCGACCCATCCTGCGATGCCTTCACCAATGTTTAAGCGTAGTTCCTTGATTTCGCCGCCAACCGGCCCCGTCGCCATTTTTAACACCAGTTGTTCGCCGGTCCGATCGATCAAGAACAGGCTGCTGGCTTCACATTCAAGTAGATCCGTCACTGAGGTGACGATCACTTTGAGTAGAGACGGAAGATCAATCGAAGAGGTAAGAAGACGGCTTATAGACAAGAGAGCCGAGAGTTGTTCTCGGGAAGGGCGAAATGACGGATCCATTAGGCAAACCAAGGTCGATACAAGAGGCGAGGAATCGACTAGGTGAGGCATTCTAGCAGCGACGATCTTCACTCGCAATGCCTCAAGGAAGGATGCGAGGAGGGAAACAGGTCAGATGGAGATTATCATTTTGTCTGTCCAAGTGTTGATCAGTTGCGTGAGACCACGCCTTTTGGTGATCACTCCCATGGATAGGTCGGGGAGAGTGAGGTGCGGAGTGGGGGGACATTCTCTTTGGTTGTTGCTCTGCACCTAACACATGTCTGTCCCGACATACGAAATGGCATATGCCACATATGGCTGCTTCAAGTATGACAAAAATGGCAACCAGCATGAGTATGTCCATAAGGCCCCTCCGTTGTTCGCCTTTCTTGGAATCTACAAGACAGCAGAAAACATGCCTTTGAAGGGCCAAGAAGGGACATCGCAGAGACTTCACTTATTAGTTTGCTCATTCAATGACTTACGTGAACAGTAGGAATGGCTAATGACTCAGCCGTTCGAACCAAGCTTTCGACTCATATCTTTTAGGATAGGCTCGATGTTAAAAACAGATAAGAGGCGCCGCCTTGGCAACATGTTTCTGAGAGGAGAATTTGTTTGGCGGCAGGAGAAAGCGTGCCCATAGTGATCACACCTGGGCGACTGTGATAGGTCGGTCCAACCCACCGAAGGATAAACATGGTAAGACTTCAAAACGACCACCGCTCAGACTCGAGAGCGGTTTGTTGGTGAACCCTTCGGCCCGTAAGATCTTCTCTGATAAATGAGTGTTAGGAAAAAAGGAAGAGGATTGGGAAGAAAGATCTTATGAAGCTCGATGAAGAATATTTCGAATCACGATCCCCAAATGCGAAGGGCCAGCCCCTCACTGGGCACTGGCCCTATTGTCGCAAGGCTTAAGACCCCCTTGTAGATCTGCTTAGGTCTTCCTGCGCATTCTCCTGGCAATCCCAACGGCGGCTAAACCGGTGCCGAGTAGAATCAAGGACGCTGGCTCGGGAACAGAACTATATGAAGTGCCAGTATAAGAGCCGCTGCATCCATTTGCCTGACCGCCACTGTGTATACAACCGTTCTCACTCGCGGCAGCCAGGGCAAAGTCCGGTGACAGCCCCAACATAATCACTACCAGTCCCATGAGGATGAGACTGCTTAAAACGAAATGTTTCTTCATTGTTCGCTCCTTTCAAACACTAAGAGTAAACAAAAGCATCTCGGGATGCAATCACCATCTATAGACGGGTGCAGTACCTGTGCCATACAGATCAGGAGACATAACCTATTGAATGCATTGCACACAGCTTGCCGAATATTCTTGTTGATTCCTTGCATCGTCAA
>Ga0075423_10004090_pt1 | contig 13478 bp, 14 predicted proteins | sample SoiMethybrSBSTD2_FD_80114 | JGI IMG/M metagenome (GOLD analysis project Ga0075423, IMG submission 80114) | Bulk soil microbial communities from a Populus tree surrounding site in Tennessee, USA - Soil MetaG P. TD hybrid SBSTD2 | ecosystem: Environmental > Terrestrial > Soil > Tree plantation...
ATGGGAATGGGAAAGTTGCTCCTGCCCCGTTGATTGTTACCTTGTTTTGAGCATATACAGCACCTGTCATTATTGTAGATGTTGTCAAAAGTATAGCTGCAATAATTCCTATGAGTATTTTGCCTTTTAGCATAGATCACCTTGAATAAAATTAGTTGATAATTATTTACCATGTTTTTACCATAGTAACTACGCATCTATATACAGCAACGTAAACTATATTCATCTCGGTTAAAGGTCTGATAGTTTGAACGTAGCAATTGAAATTGCCAATTATTGTAGATGCAGTTTATTCTTGAACAAAGCTAAAATCATACAAGTAAATGATGCTATATGATCTACGTAAATACACAGGGCAACGATTAACATTCACTATTTCCTCAGATAAAATATGCCCGAGTTAATTCTGGAAAGAAAATATGATTATGGCAATCGATTATTTGCACTTTGCGAATCTTGTTATTGGACTGCAACGATTTTTACTAAAATAGAAAGTTACAAATGTCCTGCTTGTCGTGCAAGTAATGTAGCTTTGATTCCATTAAGTCTAGACGAAAAGTATGAACTCCAATTCAAACCAGAGAAGGGTCTTGATATTAAATTCTCGATAAATGAAGAGATAAAGAATTAATTAATTGATAAGTTGTAGGTGGGGAAAGATTTCTGTAATATTTCAGTCGATAAATAGCATGTATTAACCAATACATACTTTTAACTTACTCAAAAAGATACTAAATCATAGGATCTTGATAAGAGAAGTTGTCAGAATTGCACTTGACGAATCAAGCCTTCAAATTTTTATGGAGGGTATTCTAGTCATACCAGATAACCCAATAGGAATTGTTATTTTTGCTCATGGTAGTGGGAGTAGTAAGCAAAGCATTAGAAATCAACTAGTATCGCAAAAATTAAATGAAAATAGTATTGGAACCCTTCTATTTGACTTGTTAACGCAAGAAGAACAAGAATCTGATAGAAGGCTGGAGAGTATTGTTTCGCTGGTGCCTGGAGGTACATTTAATAAATTCAACATAGAGTTACTAACAAAGAGACTGTCAATGGCCACTCATTGGGTTATGGATTCTCTCAAAGGTAGAGATTTGAAACTAGCTTTTTTTGCTTCAAGTACAGGTGCAGCAGCTGCGCTGACTTGTGCAACGAAATTTCCTGTTATTTCGATCATTATTCGTAGTGGACGATCTGATTTGATAAATAACGATCAGTTGTCACAAATAGTATCTTCTTGCCTGTTTATAGTTGGGGGTAATGAAAAAACTATTATCAGGATTAATAAAAAGACGATAGAGCAACTAAGAAGTGCTGTTGAAAAGGAACTCAGGATAATTCCAAATGCCTCTCACCTGTTTGAAGAAGAAGGGGCCATGGAAACGGTTGCAAATCTGTCAGCACAATGGTTAAAAAAACATTTTCACTCGTTGGTTCATAAGTAGCCCTAGTTACCTTATCGTTGACGAAAAGGAAGAAGAATATTAATTTCTACCTTATCATATAAGATTTAATATTTCAAGTAACCACTCTTATTATCATTGATATTCGATCGGATAACTGGTAAATTTCAATTAAAGATAAAGGATAGGGAATCTGCAGGAAATATTCTGGGAAATACATTAAAGGGAATAGTACAGAAGGAGGACATAGATAGCACACTCGTTCTGGGGATTCCTCGTGGAGGACTAGTTATCGCAGAAATTATTGCAAGAAAATTGAAGTGTGAATTTGATCTACTTTTGGTTAAGAGGCTTCGGGCTCCCCATAACGATGAATTGGCCATAGGAGCAGTGACAGAAGACGGTACTACTTACCTTAATGAGTTGATTATCAATAAACTGGAAATATCTCAAGACTATATTGAGAATGAAAAATCATATCAGCTTAACGAAATAAAACGTTTGACCAAATTATTTAATCATGGAAATAAAAAATCTATTTTAAAAAATGTAAATGATTCGGTAATTGATATGAAAAACAAAACCATAATTGTTGTAGACGACGGTTCTGCTACAGGATCCACTCTTATTGCTGCTGTAAGAAATGTAAGAAAAAATATGATGCCAAAAAGGCTTATAATAGCCTTACCGATATCACCAAAAGGTACAATTAATAATCTGAAAAATGAAGATATTAACCATATAGAAGTTATTACTAGTCCTCAAAACAGAAACTTTATATCAATAGAGCAATACTATCGAAACTTTGATCAAATTACAGATAGACAAGTATTTGACATAATGGAAAGGAACTTAGAATAACAGCAAATTCGGAAAAATGTTGAATAAGCACACATAAAAATTATGATTACTCCTGGTATCACAATTATATACTACATCTCAATATAGCCTGTACAATTGGATTTATTGATTACGTCAGAGGATCTCTACAAAACTATCAAAAAAAGAGAAAATACGATAGTGATTGACGCAAGGTCTTTTTCAGAGTATAAAGATGGTCATATACCCGGAGCCATAAACATTGATCTATTTCAACTACATTGGTTTGATACTACCAAAAGAGGTATCAAAGACTTTAACAGACAGAACAGATTGTTGCTTTCAAATATTGGTATTAGAAAAGATAACAAGGTGATATTCTATGATAATATTTCGGGGGTAAACTCGGCTAGAGGCGTCTGGCTTCTTCTTTACTTCTCCCATACAAACGTATTCATCCTAGACGGTGGATTTCAAAAATGGAAGAGTGAAAATCTGCCAATAGAAGTAAAGAGTAATCAGTTAACAAATGTACTATTTGTGGGCAAACCAAATTCTAAAGTAATTGCAGATGCCAATCAAGTCAAAAACGCAATAGGCAACAAAAATGTAAAGATAGTGGATGCGCGCTCGAAAGAAGAATACTCTGGTACTGAAGTAAGAGCCGCAAGGAGAGGACATATTCCATCTGCAATAAATATTGATTGGACTAGAAATATTGAAAGCAGTGTTTTTAAAAGTAAGAAAAAATTGTCAAGAATTTATTCTAGAATCCCAAAGGATGTGCAAGTAATAACATATTGTCAAGGAGGATACAGGGCTGCAAATGCATTTTTGGTTTTCAAGATGTTAGGTTACAAAAATGTAAAGATGTACCTTGGATCATGGGGAGAATGGGGGAATAAAGTTGAATTTCCTGCAGAACAATAATCTATTAAAGATATTAGAGTAAAAATTGGTAATGCATAAATCATTACATGAATAAGTATGGACATGTTTTCCAAAAATTATTTTAATAGTCGTGCTTACTCAAAACACAAATTAAGAAATTATGGCAATCCATGTTGCTTTATTATCCCAGAGTACATGAACAAAAATATTGTAAAAAAAGGCACGGAGAAACAGAAAGAAGGTGCATGGAAAAATCTTATTCTAACGGAGCAATTAAGGGGAAGGAGAACTGTCACGGGATTGATGTCTTCAATGTTTTCAGTATCGGACAAACTCCATCGCACCATATATGACACAAGAAATACCGAATCGTTACCAGGAAAATTAGTCAGATCCGAAGGGGGCAAAAGTACAGGTGGAACAACTGTTTCTGAGGCATATGACTATTCTGGCTTAACTTATGATTTTTATAAGAAAATATTCGAACGCAATTCAATCGATACAAGGGGAATGAAATTAGATTCTACCGTACATTATGGCGAGGACTATAATAACGCATTTTGGAACGGCACCCAAATGGTATATGGCGACGGCGATGGAGAAATATTTCAAAGATTTACCAAATCAATTGATGTAATTGGGCATGAATTAACTCACGGCGTAACCCAGTACGAAGCAGCACTCGAATATGAAGGTCAAGCCGGAGCATTAAATGAAAGCTTCTCTGATGTATTTGGATCCCTGATAAAGCAACATGCCCTTAAGCAGACAGTTGATAAGGCTGATTGGCTTATCGGTGCTCATCTCTTTACGAGAAAAGTTAAGGGGGTTGCATTACGTTCTATGAAAGAACCTGGCACTGCATACAATGACCCAACTATTGGTAAGGATCCACAACCTGGTCACATGAAAGACTTTGTGAACACAACAAGTGATAACGGAGGTGTGCATATTAATTCGGGTATTCCAAACCGAGCTTTTTACCTAGCTGCAAATGAGCTTGGTGGATATTCCTGGGAAAAAGCCGGCAAAATATGGTATATTGCATTGACCGAGAGATTGAGAGAAAACTCCAATTTTCAGAAAGCAGCTACTATGACATTTGAGGTAGCAGCTAGTGTTTATGGCAAGGGAAGTAAAGAACAGAAAGCCGTCCAAAATGCCTGGACCCTTGTTGGTGTTAAAATTAAATAGACTTATTGATGTCTATATTTCCATCTGAATATAAGTGATAGTTAAAGTTGAACGGAGTGGAGGATTTGCAGGGATGTCAAATTCTCATCAAATTGATTCAAGAGATTTGCCCTCTAGTTTGATAATAAAATTAAATAGAATCATAGAAAATACAAACGCAGATAAGTTACCAATACAATCAACACCAAGAGGAGCGTCTGATTTCTACTCGTACAAAATTTCGATCCAGGATGGTGCAAACCAAAAAGTCTTAGAGCGTAACCAATATGATATTGATGATGATTTGCGATCGCTTATTAGATATATAGAAAGTAACTCAAAAAAAGGATAACTACCAAAAGTTGGAATAAAAATGCAATTCTGGCTTACCTGTTGAGCTGAGTAGAAATAATATTATTGATCGTTAATTTATGCAAAATATATTCCCAGCAGTGCAGCAATAGTTGCCAATTAGGTTGTCCTTTCTTTTGAAGTATCTTTAAAACTCTCTGAGAATATGCTTCCGTTCTAGATAATGATTCCCAACAATACTTAATTCGGAATACACTTTAGACGAAGCCAACTAGGCAGGTATACTTGATGAATCAGTTTATACAACATAGTAAATGTCTATTATTGTAAAGATTCAAGCTAATTTATTGAACATTATTGGGTGTTACAAAAATAATGCTTCGACCAATACATCACATATTAATCTCATAATAATATTTCTCTAGAATTATCGAGACATTGAGCTGATACTGAAAATAGACATAGTTTTATTTGAAAATGGTATTAATGATATAATATCATCAAAACTCAATCTGTAATTCCAACCAGCCTTTCCAATTACCTCTATCAGCTCGTGGAGCGAATAAAGTCTCATAATCATTTCTAATTGGAGAGCTAAATTCCAATTAACATCACCCTTACCGGTTCTTTGGAAAAACTTTAAGGAGCCAGTTGAGACTGATGTTTCAAAATCGAAATTCCACTTTCCATAAATTAATAATTTATCTGATTCGAAGCAGGTAACTGGTTCAAAATTTAGTAAACGCCAGTCCCTATTTTCTGTTTCTACGATAAGTAGACAGTCTGGTTTGGCAACTCTTGATAAAATCTTGAGCATGTAAATGTCTCTAGATTTATCAAAATATCCAAAAGAATTGTCCATAATAATGATTACATCGAAGTTACTCTCGTTATTCTTTAATAGAACATCCGATGAACAGTAAGGATCTCCTTCTATGAATCTCAGGCTCCTTTTTTTATTTCCCTCGAGCCCACGGAAATTATTCATCGCGGTTCTCAAGTAAAAAGAAGAGGGATCATAGCCGATTACCGAATACCCCATTTTCGACAATGGAAAAGAATGGTTTCCTATTCCACAGGAAAAGTCTAAGATCTTGGCATTTGAAGCGACTTTAAGTTTCTTTAGAAGTTTGCATATTCCATTGACTTCTTTGAGCGCCTTTTTTTTTGACTTGTTAGTACTGGAAGGTAAAGATCTGGGTGTTGTACATGTAACACGAAGGGCCAATCAAAAGCTCTATTGACCTCTGGTTTTCTTAACATATCAAAATATTATATCGAGTACTTAAAAGCATTACCTTGCAACGCTACCGTAGGAAGTTATAGTATGTAAAATTCTTTTTTAAAAAATCGAGCTTGGTATACAACTTGATTTACGATATATTATTCCGACCAAAAGATGAATGCTGCTCGTAAGATATTGATCCCAACTATTTCTACTTCAAATAAATCTAAGGGATTTGCCAAATCTACTTAATTCAAAACTTGTTCCGTTTTCGGAGGGAATAATAATGTATAAAGCGGTTAGAAAAAATAATAATTGAATTTACTGGGACGTCAATTTGGAATTTACTATTAACCAGTTCAGGTTCATCTCCTTTATCGCTCAATAGCAAATCAAATCTGGTAGCAATCTCTTGAAAATGAGGGACTCACATAAGAGTTATATAAATCTAGTCCCATTTTGAATTAATGAAAGATATGCATTCCGAGCATGCTGAAGGGTTTTTAAGTGAAAAAGATATCGAGGATGAATTTGCTAAAGGGAGAGAAATTTTTACGTCCGAAGAATCTAAATTCCCTGCAATTGCAAATTGGTTCAAAGCAAACAATGATCATCCTAAAACCATTCCACATCATGAAAAAATAGGAGGTAAGTATGACTGTGATCTTATTGTAGATGAATGGATCAAATTCTATTTAACGATGCCATCGAAGGCGAATCCGATAGGCATGTCAGGCACCGGATATTCTACCGGCGATACTGGAACTGAGAATGCTTTCTTATTCAGGAGCAAGGACGTGTCAGTTTACTTTACGGCGATATCTCCTGCAAGGAGTCCAGACAAAATAAGAATTGTTTTAACCAACAAGTACCCTGTTTTGATACCTATATACTTTGCAGAAACCTCTAAAGTAGAAAACCCATCACGTGATACAGAATCAAAATTGATAGAGCTGATAAAAAATGATTTAAAGGGGATAAGAGAAGTCAAAGCTACTTTCGATGGTAAGCCTTTGTACGGCTGTGTCGTGATTAGAAATAAGCCTTTACATATTCCAAATATACCAAAGGATAACATACTTGGAATACCAATTGAAAGACTTCAACAATATGATTATACTATTGATCTATATCATGCAGGCCTTTGGCTATTGTTGAAAGCAGACAATTTTACAAGCGGTGATCATCTCTTAAAAATTACAGCCAAATCAATTAATTATGAAGTAGAAGGACACATGGAAATAAGCGCTATGGTATGATTTATGTCATTATATCCTTTGATAGTTTAAGAACTAAATCAATTTTTTCGAGCTCGTCGGGAAATCCGGTTTTATTGAAACTTTTGCATTTATTTAGAAATATTTACCAAGCTATTGGCATTCTAGTACCTTTAAACAAAACAACTTGATATTTTTGCGAAATATTCGGTTTAGGTTATAGTATCTAAGGTATTCGAGTTCAACGATAAAACTTATCGTGTTATGAAATCATTTCCTAACCTCTGAAATCACATCATTAACTAATTCCCTTATTTCTTCTAATGACATTTCCTCCTCATTTTCTCTTGGCCATTGAGAAGAAAGACTCACTAGACGTTTCACATTTTTTTCTATGTTTATGCGATCTTGAGATGAGGAAATGCTTCTAAGTAGAATCGAATCATTTTCTATTTGTGATCTGAGAGCCGTCCTGAACCTTCTGTCACGAGATGAAAGTTTTGCAGTGCTATACAACCCTAGGAAGACCATATATGAAGCAAGTCCAATGAATCCGATTGAAATTACACCCAAGGGTGGGTATGAAGAAATAATCAGGGCACTGATATCTTTTGAAGCGAAAAGGAATAACATACCAATTCCTGTTAATATCAGTGAATTCCTTAATTCCCTTCTATTTGGAATTTTAAGGGCAATAATAAAAAATACTAGTCCAAAGAATGCACCTCCTAGTTGAAGATTGGACTTAATAATGCTCTCCAAAGTCTCATACCCATAGATATTCGAAGTTAGTGAAAATGCCTGCATGATGTCAGAAGCCTGATTGCTTAATAAATAATATAGCACCACTTCATACCTAGATAAGAAGAAAATTAAGGGCAAGCTTACCAAGATCCAATATGCTAATTTGTGTTTAGAGTACTGCCTTAACATTATTACAGATACAACCCAAGCTAGAATAAACGAAACGATGGAGGTAGCATCATACATGTTACTTAGTGTGATATTAAGGTCTGGGTTAACATTAAAGAGCGAGCCAAGCATGACGCGACATGAGGAATATTTAATGATTAGGTTATGGGACAGGGATACCTGATACAAATAAAATAATCCAATTATTGCGTTAGCAACTAGAAATAGCATCACCAGAGTATAAAGTAGGACAAGGTAATTCTTCTTGTGTGCAAATAAGTTTATGAACTGAATACCACTTATGAGCAAAAAGCTAGCCGAAGAAATCAGGGAAGCATATATGATTGTATACAAAAAAGCGTTATAGTATAAGGACGTCATCTTAACTTGGCCGTAAATAGTAAACAAGAGAATCGCAATCAGCAGCTGATTGAACATTATTGCACCCAGGAGAATTGTCCTTCTCTTAGAAGTGGAAGTTTCAACACTTCGAGAATATCGAAGCAGGTAAAGATTGATAAAAGTGAAAAATAATGAATAGATAAGAAATATCTCTTCGTTAGAAATTTCAATTATTCGATTGGATTTGGGAACACAAAATAAACCCAGATTAGTATCCAATATTGTTACCAAAACACCGAATACGCAAACTAAAAATAATAAAATGATGGGTTTAGCTGAAGTGCGGACATGTTTTTCGTGACTATTCAATTATTGCATACACTTTCAATCGGGGCTCGTTGTCATTAAATTAGGATTCTACGGATCGTTTTGGTTTATTCAGTTACATTCAAATGGTAAGTTATATCTGAATCGTAGTTCCAACCTTTTGGGTCATCGGCGCCTTCAGATCCCTTTACAGAAGTAATATAGGTAAGTTGATGAGCACCAGGAGCTAGCTCAGCATTAGTCAAAAAACCACAGAAGCAATCCGCAGCTGCTTTATAGGTATATGGAGAGAGCTGAAAATCTTGGGGTTTTTCGTACAAATCGAATTGCGTCTTATTAGTTACCGTAAGGTTGAAAAAATTATGGCTCGTAATTTTCTCATAGTACGGACTTTGTGGTAAATTATTCCTTATAACCTTGGGATTGTGAACATCTTTATTGTCCACCTCCAGATCAATAATGGTCTTGCCATCCAGAATTGCCTTCATCGTCACAATTCCGCGATCTGCATCTAATGCACAACCCAATATTTTTTCAAAAGATTGTTCATTATAAAAGCCTTTAATTCCGTTATCGCACCAACCATTATAAAAGGGAAATAGAACCGAGCTGCCGGAGGGAATGTCACATGCTTGGGTGATTTTACCCATTTGAAAGGGATCAAGAAGCATAATTACGGAATCCGATTTCTGAACTGTACATTGATTTGCTGCTGAACTCTGCTCAGGACTTTTATCTGCGGGGAGATTAATCCACCAATTCCAATAATCGGCTTGAAGTCTGTCCTTCTTGACATCTTCAGAAGTGGTTGCTCCAATTTCAGCTGCATTTGGACTGAATAAACTTACAGATAAAATGACCAAGACGAGACATAACAATGCAATCGATAACGATAGCTTCGCAGGCATCTAATTATTATACGGATATCTATATTTATTATTTTATGCTTTCGTAACCTAACATTGAAACAAGAACGAAAATCAGTTACGACTATCTTGTAAGTCCGATTCAGTAATTTTTATTAACTTGAAGGGACTTATAGTGACATGCGCAAAATTGTAGCAATTGTGAAGGGACTAATTATTGGTGGAGTATCAGTAGACTTTATTGACAAAACTAAAGTTTCAAGAACGCCCGGTGATGTTACAGACGTTGGACATAATTAATTTGAATTTAAAGTCTAGACCGATCTAACAAAATATCGCTATGTTATCAGCTTTGTTAATATGATCATTTTTTGAACCCCAAATTAAGCTGATCACAAGCACAATTTCATTTAGTTTTTAAGATTTCAAGGAAACTTTTTCTTGCTCTGTGGCCCATGAATAGCTTATCATTGGTGTATAGTTTTGCAACTTCAAAGGTTTCCAGTCCAGGGACTATGGCTCTTACCACTGGTACCCCTACCCCGGGATCAGTTAGGTCAACAATTATTACTCTTTTTAATCCAGCTTTTTTTAGCCGATTTAAAATAAGATTAAGATCGTCTAAAATCCCTTTCTTAACATATGTACTTATTTCAGAGAACAAGACTTTATTGCTATTTGACGATGCTCGCATAAATTGCCATTTTCTTTTGTATATTTCGTCATTATCCTTATACTGGATTTTTCTAAAATCATCCCTTGCCCCTTGTATATTCGCTGCCCTTGTCTGCGAAAGCTCGGTTATGGCTCGTATCAGTGCAATTCTGGCGTCTGGATGTGTTCCATAGCCTTTAGCGAAGTACCCATAATTGCTGTTCACCCATTCAATACTACTGGCAACGAACGTCGGAATACCAATATCATTCTGAGTAATGTTTTTTATCAACAATGAAATGCCAGTTTCTGTAAATCTGCTTACTAGAAATTTAATAGGTTCAAAGTCCTTTGTAATCTCCGAAATATTGACGTCTGGAAAAATATGAGAATCATCTACGAATTCATCTTCAGAAATTTGAATTTTCTCTAGTAGGCCATTTCCTATTTTATTTAACGAATCAACTATATTCTTTAGGATACTGTACGGGATAGCAGAGGCACAAAGGTCCGATATGCTTACTGCATCTCTCTCAATAACTTCACATAATGCATGACAAATGGCTTCTTCCAGAACATTCCCAGAAGCTAGCCCATTAGTGTGAGAATAAGAAAACGCATGAATAGAGGGTGGTTTAGGCAAATATTTAGACAGTACTAGTTCAGCTGGAACTAAAATCTCCTCCTTGTTTATCAAATCAAATCCTGTAAGAAATGCGATAGACCTATTGTCATCATAGTTCTCTTCTACGGATTCTACCACTTCGTATGGATGCAATACTTTGTTGTATATTTTTGACAACTCCAAATAAGCCCCATAAATTAGGCTTCTTGGGCAGGATTCGGATAGGGAACAATATCTTTCGATTGATTCCATCAATGCACCAACTTTAGCATGTATTTTAGTGGGTCCCTTGCCACTATAGACCCATATTGAATCCTCCGTACCAGGTAAAATTGCACTATAGTTAGGAATATACAATCTATCCAGATATGTTATATCTGAAATCCTTGTTACTCCAATCTTCCTACAAATTGGAATTATTTCAGCTAGGGTTTCATGTGGAGATCTTACTCTGGTCGACACACTGCCGTCACTTGTCTCATATTTTAACCTGTTCTTCAGCTTCGATGGAGAGATTGAAAATGATTTGAACAAGATTGTGCTAAATGTAAGTTGATTTTTTATGAATTTTACTATTCATATAATTATCATTTATCAGATTAGGCGACCAGTTAAAGCATTCTAATTTATACCAAAAAAATAAAAGGATCCATGAAAATGGTCAAGGTATCGTGATGCAAAAATCTAAAATAAGGTTATTCATTACAAGAAATCTAATAAGGCAATAATAATTGTACAATATCCATGACAGCAACAGAACATGAAACCCATCTATTTGATAGCATAGACAAGCCGTATGATTTGACATATGGCAGCTGGACTGCAGAGTGGTGGAAATGGATCATGTCCATACCGAAAGACAAAAGTCCACTTTGCGATGATAATGGCAGTTTTTGGGATATCAATCAACCAAACTCAAACGTATGGTTCCTGGTTGGAAATTATGCCAAGGAATTTAAGAATGGATATAAATTTTTTCCTCATAGAAAAATAAGAAAAATGAAGGGTGATAGAAGTATCCTTTTTCCAGTTTTGAATTGCATTGCGAGTTTCTTAGAATATTCGGGCCCTCCACATAACCTGAAAACTCATGATGATTTGTTGAGGCATGTTCAGAAAGATGTGAATAGTGTAGTAAAAAAGGATCTCTATATTGATAACATAAAATATGAACCCATTCGGATATCATCGGATCCTAAAATATTCGAGATTGAAATTAGCAAAGACAATGGATTAGAAATAAAGAATTCAGGTTTGACTGACGCAGCTGCAGATGGATTTTGGGTGTTCATAAAATCGTTGTCTAAAGGACAGCATGCAATAAGTTTTGAGGGATCCTGTGAAAATGGTAGATTATGTGCCGGAGCGACTTACGAAATTGATGTCGTTTAGGGAAATTATTTATTATGGTTAAACCTTGAAATACGAGAAATCTCAGATTGACTCCTCGACAAGGTGGTTCTCAGACCATATATTATCCATAGGTTAAGCCCAATGGATGAAGATAATACTATTAAGATTATCGACTAAATCAAAAGGCATCACATTATTCTTTATAACAATAAATATCGTGTTTTATTAGACAGTTTGAGTAATTTTGCCTTGATAGTAGTTATGATAGTATAGAAGGCGTATTACGTACTACACGTGACCATCAGTGTTATGAATCTCCAGAATAGGAAGCCCAATTCGCAGATGTTGATAGAAATGCTTTTGAAGTCTCTCGAATTTTATGACTAGAAATCATGATGTACCTGTTTGATCATTATTCCGCAAATATTTGATAAATGACAATCAATTTGCGGATTCAATCTGAACCTGATAGCTACCTATGACAAGCCTTTTGTCGCAGTTTACACAGTTAATGCTCAGGTAACAATACAAAAAAGTACCGATAGCGCTCAGAAAGTTTTATCACAAGAAATGCCAGGAGCCTACTTTAAAGCAAGTGCCGGTACGCTGCTAATAGAAGTAATACCTTACTTGACCGCAGATACTTTAGAGGAACTTCCTTTCTCCGACTTGAGTTCATCTGACCTTTCCATGATAATTGATAAAGTTCCAGTTGATAACGCCAAAGTGATACTGAAAAAGATACCCGCTGACAGACAACTAGAAATATTGAAAGATTTATCGGCCTAAAAACGTCAAGAAATAGGGATGTTAACCACAAAATGACACCATCATCATTTCATAAAGTGAAAAAGTCACATCAAGGTTTTATGAGAAGTATTTGCATGTTCGCAGGAGGACTAAATTGTCGCTATTAACTAAATATGTGACAATAAGTTTGTATTGCGTTCTTCTAGTTCTCGTAATAGGAATAATCAGTGTTTCATATTCTAACGCGCAAACCCCATCATTTATTCGTCAAAATATTAAAGATGCTCCACTTGATTGGATAGATGCAGTAGACCAAAAAGGAAGCGCAAGTGGCGCTCCTTCTACTGACATAGCAGAGGTCACCTACTCTAGCAATGGCAGAATGCTGAATTCAACGATGTGGATGCTATTTCCATTTAAAGTTATGCCAATTGGTTATAACACCATAAATTATGGAATGTTGATTGATTCTGATTATAATGAAAATACTGGCCAACGAGGAATAGATTACCAGCTTGAAATCAGATGGAACAACGAAACAAAAACCTGGACTAAAACTTTAACTGAGTGGGCCTCGGCTGTTTCGGGAAGGATTTTGAGCAA
>Ga0075423_10004093_pt1 | contig 13476 bp, 16 predicted proteins | sample SoiMethybrSBSTD2_FD_80114 | JGI IMG/M metagenome (GOLD analysis project Ga0075423, IMG submission 80114) | Bulk soil microbial communities from a Populus tree surrounding site in Tennessee, USA - Soil MetaG P. TD hybrid SBSTD2 | ecosystem: Environmental > Terrestrial > Soil > Tree plantation...
GGAAGCGCCTCGTCGAGCGCGGCGAGCGCGCCCACCTCGTACATGCCCCCGATCACGCCGCCGCCCGCCAGGACCAGCGCGCGCTTCGGGGGAGGCTCCGCGCCATTCGTCCAGCGCCCGAGGAGACCGCGCAGCCAGGCCAGCACCGAAGGGCCTTCCGCCACACTCGTCCTCATCGGCCGCCGGCGACGGGACGGGGCGCGGGGAGCGTCCGCGCGCCGTAGAGGAACAGACCCACCGTGAACCGGATGCCCGTGGAGAGAAAGACCGTGACCACGAAGGCCAGGGCCACCCACCAAGCGTAGAAGACCCGCGCCGGCTCGGGCCCTTCACGAGGACTCATTTCGTCTAAATGATATCATCGCGGCATGTTTGCCCGTCCCGGTCTCGCGGCAATCGTCGGCGTGGCGCGGGGCGTGATCGGCATGGTGCACCTCCCGCCTCTTCCCGGGAGCCCGCGCTGGGGCGGCAGCATGGAGGCGGTGATCGGCGCAGCCCTCCGCGACGCGGAGGGGCTCGCCGCCGGCGGCGTCGACGCGCTCCTCGTGGAGAATTTCGGCGATGCGCCGTTCACCGGCGGGCGCGTCGGCGCGGAGACGGTCGCGGCGATGGCTGCGGCGGCACGCGAGGTCGCCCATGCGACGCGGCTGCCCCTCGGCATCAATGTGCTGCGCAGCGACGGCGTCTCGGCCCTCGCAGTCGCGCTGGCCGCGGGCGCTCGGTTCATCCGGGTCAACGTGCACGTGGGCGCGGTGCTCACCGACCAGGGCATCATCCAGGGCGGCGCGCACGATCTCCTGCGTGCTCGCCGCCTCCTCGACGCCGACGTGAAGATCCTCGCCGACGTGCAGACCAAGCACGCGGCGCCCCTGGCCCCGGTCTCCATCGAGCAGGAAGCGCGCGACTGCGTGGAGCGTGGGCTCGCCGATGCCCTCATCGTGTCCGGCGCCGCCACCGGCTCCCCCACCGAGCCCGGCGATCTCAAGCGCGTGCGCGACGCGGTGGGCGGGGTCCCGCTGCTGGTGGGCAGCGGCGCCACCGCCGAGACGGCCGGCGAGCTGCTCGCGGTGGCCGACGGCCTCATCGTGGGCACCGCGGTCAAGCGCGACGGCCTCGTGAGCAATCCCGTGGACGCCGCCCGGGTGCGGCGCCTCGTGGAGGCCGCCCGGAGCGCCCGCTGAGACGGGGGGCGCCGAGGGACCCCTCGCCCGCCGGCCGCGTGTCCCGTCGCCTCGCGCCGCTCGTTCTCGTCGTGCTGCTGTTCGCTGACGGCTGCGCCGGCATGGGCCCTGCCGCGGCGCCGCGCCGCCTGCCCCTCGGCGATCTCCTCCTCGTCGGCTTCCGCGGGACGACGGTGGAGGGCAACGACGAGCTGCGGGCCCTCATCTGCGACGTGCGCGTGGGCGGGATCATTCTCTTCGAGCGCGACGCCGCCACCCGCGCGCCCCGCAACATCACCGATCCCGAGCAGCTCGCGCGACTGACCGCGGATGCCCAGGCGCTGGCGAAGCGCTGCGTGGGCCGCCCGCTGCTGATCGCCACCGACGCGGAGGGCGGGAGCGTGCTCCGGCTCTCCACGCGCGCCGGCTACCCGCCTGCCCCCTCGGCCCAGGACATGGGTGAGAGCGCCGACGTCGCGCTCACCGAGCGGGAGGCCCGACGGCTCGGTGGGCGTCTGCGCGAAGCGGGGATCAACTGGAACCTCGCGCCGGTGGTGGACGTGGCGGTGAATCCGGCGAACCCCGCGGTGGTCGCGCTGGGGCGCACGTACTCGAGCGATCCCGAGCAGGTCACCGCGCATGCCCGCGCGTTCATCCGCGGCATGCACGCGGCGGGCGTGCTCACCGCGCTCAAGCACTTCCCCGGCCACGGGAGCAGCGTGGGCGACTCTCATCACGGCTTCACCGACGTGACCGATACGGCCAACCTCGACGTCGAGCTCACCCCGTTCCGCGCCCTGATCAAGGAGGGCATGACGGATGCGGTGATGCCCGGCCACGTGTTCAACCGCCATCTGGATACATGGCACCCGGCCTCGCTGTCCTGGTACACGATCAAGCGCGTGCTACGCGCGCGGCTCGGCTACAAGGGCGTGGTGGTCTCCGACGATCTCCTCATGGGCGCCATCACCCAGAACTACGGCCTCGAGGAGGCGACGCTCCTCGCCCTGGGCGCCGGGGTGGACGTGCTGCTGGTGTCGGAGAACACCGTGAGGGGCGAGCCGCGGGCGGCGCTGCGCGTGGTCGGGGCGATCCAGAAGGCGCTGGACGAGGGTCGCCTGACCCGGGGCGCGGTGCGGGCCGCCCTCACGCGGGTCAGTGCCCTGCGGGCGCGCATACCCGCGCCCTGATCAGCGCCGGAGGCCGGCGAGGAAGCCCTCCACGTCGGCGCGCGTGGGGAGCGAGTCCTGGGCGCCGCGGGCGGTGCACGCGAGGGCGGCCGCGGCATTGGCCAGCGGCAGCGCCTGCTCGAGCGTGCCGCCGGCGGCCAGGCCGGTGGCGAGCGCGCCGTTGAACGCGTCCCCCGCCGCGGTGGTGTCGACGACGGTCACGGGAAACGCAGGGAAGTGCACCGCCGCCTCGGCGCCGCACACGAGGGCGCCCTGGCCGCCCAGCGTGACGATGACCGTGCCGGCGCCGCGGGCGCGCACGCGCTCGGCGGCGTCGCGCGCGGAGGCCAGGCCGTCCACCGTCACCCCGGCGAGCCGTGCCGCCTCGCCTTCGTTGGGCGTGAGGTAGTCCGCGAGCGCGAGAAGCGCCGATTCGAGCTCGCGCATGGGCGCCGGGTTCAGGATCGTCACCGCGCCCGCCGCCCGCGCCTCGCCGAGCGCCCACGCGACGACGGGCAGCGGCAGCTCGAGCTGACAGACGACGACCTGCGCCCAGCGGATCGCGGCCGCGTGGGGCGCCAGCGCGGCCACCGTGGCGGCGTGGTTGGCGCCGGGGGCCACCGCGATCTGGTTGCGTCCCGCCGCGTCGACGAAGATCAGCGCGGTGCCCGTGGCCGCGCCGCCCACCGTGACGAGCCCGTCCACGTCGATGCCCTCCGCGGCCAGGCGCGTGCGGATCTCACCGCCCGAGCCGTCGTCGCCGACCGCGCCGAGCAGCCGCACCTCGGCGCCCAGCCGCCGCGCGGTCACCGCCTGATTCGCCCCCTTCCCGCCGAGATTCCGCAGCAGCGTGCCGCCCGACACGGTCTCCCCGGGGCTCGGCAGCCGCTCGAGGGCCACGGTGAAATCGACGTTCGCGGACCCTACGACGCAGACGCGCGGCACAGGCCCTCCAGCACGCGCGCGAGCGCGCGCGGCGCATCCACCGTGAGCGCGACGCGGCAGTTGGCGGGCGCGCGGTCCGCCGCGCCCTCGCGCCGGTCGCCGAGGGACAGGCCCCGCGTGAGCGGCGACTCGGTCTCCACCACCACGTGCAGCGGCGTCCAGGCCACCAGCGAGGGATCGTCGGCCACCGCCACGGCGAGAGGATCGTGCAGCGTGATGCCGCGCACCCAGCGGTCGAACCCGTAGGCCGCCAGGTCGAGGAGCAGGCGCCCCGCACCCTCGTGCGGCGCGCCCAGCGCCTTCGCGAGGTCGGCTCGCACCAGCACCACCTGCCGGGTGACGTCGAGCGGCACCAGGTCCACAGGCAGGCCCGCCTCAAGCACGGCGGCGGCGGCGTCGGGGTCGACGTAGAAGTTGAACTCCGCCGCCGCCGTGATGTTGCCCGGCGCGGTGATAGCGCCGCCCATCACCACGATGCGCCCGACGCGGCGGAGCCGGGCGGGGTCGCGACGGAGCGCCAGGGCCAGGTTGGTGAGGGGCCCGAGCGCGATCAGCGTAAGGGCGCCGCCAAAGCGATCCACCGTCTCCAAGATCAGGTCGGCGGCATCGATCGGCGCGAGATCGAGTGGCGGGACGGGATGCCGAGGGCGGCCGGCTGCGTCCACGACGCGGTCGAGATTGCCGAGGCCGTCGTCGCCGTGGACATGCGCCGCGGTCACCAGCGGCCGGCGGAGCGGGGCGGTGGCGCCCCGGGCCACGCGCGGCCGATGCCCGGGCCGCGCCGCCCCGAGGAGCCGCGCGGCATTGGCGGTGGCCAGCTCTACGGAGACGTTGCCGGCTACCGTGGTGATGGCCTCGACCCGCAGCCCCGGCGAGCCCCAGGCGAGGCAGAGGGCCAGCGCGTCGTCGATGCCCGGGTCGGTGTCGATGAGCACCGGCCGCCCCGATTGACTCGATTCAGGATGCCCCGCTATCATGGACCGGACACCACTTTCAAGGAGGACACGATGAAGATCGCGATCACGTACTGCGGCGAGTGAAACTATCTACCCCAGGCCTCCAGTCTGCAGGCCGCCATCAAGGACAAGTACGGGATCACCGCTGACCTCGTGGAAAGCATGGGCGGTGTCTTCTTCGTCGATATCGACGGGAAGCGAGTCTACAACAACCAGGAGACCTATCGCTTCCCCGAGAACGCCGAGATCTTCGCCTCCATCGACACGCTCAAGTCGTAGCCGACTCCAGCCGCTCCCGCCACGCCGGGTGGGCGATCGCGAGCAACGCGCGACGCCGCCCGGCGTCGCTCTGTCCCCGTAGCGCCGCGACCCCGAACTCCGTGACCACGTAGTCGGCGAGATAGCGGGGCGAGGTCACGCGCCCCGCCGCGCCCAGGGCGGCAACGATCCGGGACACCTGACCGTCACGCCCCGTCGACGGCAGCGCGATCACCGCGCGGCCGCCCGCCGCCCGGGCCGCGCCCAGCACGAAGTCGAACTGGCCGCCGATCCCCGCGATCTGCCGTCCGCCCACGCTCTCCGCGTTCACCTGGCCGAGGCAATCGACCTCGAGCGCCGAGTTCACGGACACGAAGGCGCCCAGCCGGCCGATGACCTCGGGATCGTGCACGATGTCGGAGGGCTCCATGTTCACCGCGGGGTTCTCCGCGCTCCACGCGAAGAGGCGCGCGGTGCCCATGATCTCGCCCACGTCCATGCGTCCGCGATGCAGGGGCTTGCGCGCGTTGGTGATCACGCCGGACTCGATGAGCGGCAGCATGTGCTCCACCAGCAGTGAATGGACGCCGAGATCCCGCTTGCCCGCGAGGGCCTCGAGCACGGCCTGGGGGATCGCGCCGACGCCGACCTGGATGGTGGCGCCGTCGGAGACGAGGCCCGCGACGTGGGCGCCGATCGCGCGCTCCACCGGCCCCAGCGGCGTGGGCGGATATTCGATCAGCGGCTGGTCCACCTCCACCCAGCAGTCCACCTGCGAGCGGTGGAGGAACGCGTTCCCCAGCGTCCGGGGCATGCGGGGGTTCACCTGCGCGATCACGAGGGGCGCGCGCCGCGCCGCGGGCAGTGCGTAGCTCACCGATACCCCCAGCGAGAGCCAGCCCGCCCGATCGGGAGGCGCTGCGTGCACGAGCACCGCGTCCGGCGCCCACGCGCCGCCCGCGGCGAAGAGGCCGACGGTGTCGAAGTATCGCGCGGGCACGAAGTCCACGTCGCCCCGCGCCTCCGCGTCCCGCAGCCGCGGGGAGTGATGCCAGGTCGCGAAGCGGATCTTGCCCGCGTAGGCGGGCGCTGCCATGGGATAGTCGTCGAGGCGCAGCCCGCCCATGAGGGTGAGCGGCGCGAGGCGATCGGCCTGCGCGAGGACCTCGGCGACCAGCGCGCGGGGATCGCCGCAGCCCGCGGGGAGCAGCACGCGCATGCCGGGACGCAGCCGGCCCACCGCGTCCGCGAGCGAGGCCTTCTCGAAGCGCCGGGCCATGAGCGCGGGTAGTATAATCGCGCACCGCTCGCGCGGGGAGGCTCCCATGTACAAGATCCTCGAATCCGTGAATCCGCCCGGCCTCATGAAGCCCGTGGGCTACTCGCACGCCTACGAGGTGCAGGGCGGCAAGACCCTCTACATCGCCGGCCAGGTCGCCACGGACCGCCATGGTGAGGTGGTCGGCAAGGGTGATCTCGTCGCGCAGTTCCGCCAGGTCCTGGAGAACCTGCGCACGGCGGTCGGCGCGCGCGGCGGGCAGCTGACCGACATCGTCAAGCTGACGATCTACGTGCTCTCGACCGCGGAATACAAGGCGCGCGCCCGCGAGATCGGCGCGGTGTACCGCGAGTACTTCGGGCGTCACTATCCCGCCATGACCTTCCTCGAGGTCAAGGGTCTGTACGACGACGACCGCGGCTGCGCGATCGAGATCGAGGCCGTCGCGGTGGTGGGCTAGGCTGGGAGCCGAGGAGGGCCGCATGTCCATCACCGCCGCCTGGGTCACCACCGCCTTCGACTTCGAGGGCTATCGCATCGTGGCCAACCGAGGGGTGGTCCGCGGGATCACCGTCCGCTCCCGCAGCGTCATCGGCAACCTGGGCGCCTCCCTCCAGACGATCTTCGGCGGCAACATCTCGCTCTACACCGAGCTCTGCGAGCACGCTCGCGAGGAGGCCTTCGAGCTGATGCTCCAGCACGCCAGTCGGCTGGGCGCCAACGCCATCATCGGCATGCGCTACGACGCCAACGAGATCGCCGCGGGCGTCACCGAGGTGCTCGCCTACGGCACCGCGGTGGTGGTCGAGGCCCTGCCCCGCTAGCGTCCGATGGGCCGGCGCGCGCGCCCACGGGTCGGGACCAAGCGGATCTACGAGCTGCCTTCGCGAGCCGACGGCACCCGCGTGCTCGTCATGCGGCTCTGGCCGCGCGGCATCCGCAAGTCGGCGGTCGACCTCTGGCTGCGCGACCTGGGCGCCGAGCTGCGCAACCTCCGTCTCTGGAACGCCGGGCGCCTCCGCTGGCCCGAGCTACGGCGCCGCTACCTGGCCGGCCTGAAACGGCCGCCGGCCTCCGAGGTCCTGGCCGAGCTTCGATCGCTGGCGCGGCGCCGTCGGGTGACCCTGCTCTGCTCTTGCGCGGATCCCGCGCGGTGCCACCGGACCATCCTGGCTCGCGTGCTCGCGCGGCAAGGTGCCTCATCCAGGGCCTGAGGCCATGCTATTCAAATATCAGTGTCTATTGACATCATGGTCGTAACCACACGCGAGGCAACAGGTGCGCTCTATGCGACCGTTCGCGCGGTGGGCCGCTTCTGGATCTGGTTCTTCTTCAAGGCGGTGGACATCCGCCACGCCGATCGGGTGCCCGGGGCGGGCGCTACGCTCCTCTGCATCAATCACCCGAATAACCTGATCGACTCGCTGCTGGTCGGCGCGGCCCTCGACCGAAAAGTCCATTTCCTCGCCACCGCCGCCCTCTTTCGGAATCCGCTGGTCGCCCGCTTCCTCCGCGCCTGCGGCGCGATTCCCGTCTACCGCAAGCAGGACGTATCGGCGCCGGGTCAGGGCGTCGGCGTGGTAGAGGCGGAGCGGAACGTCGACGCCTTCGCGGCGTGTTTCCACACGCTGGGCCGTGGCGGGCTGGTCGGGATCTACCCCGAGGGCACGACGCACGCCGAGCCCCGCGTGCAGCGGATCAAGACGGGCGCCGCGCGCATCGCGCTCGAGTACGAGGCGCGGCGGGCGCGCGGGGACGAGCCGGGCGGCAGGCCGCTCACCCTCGTGCCGGTGGGCCTGACCTTCGAGGCGCGCAAGTCGTTCCGCGGCCGGGTGCTCGTGATGTTCGGGGAGCCCGTCGCCCTCGCGCCGTACGTCGACCGCTATCGGACGGATCCCGTCCAGGCGGTGGAGGCCCTCACGACCTCCGTACAGGTGGCGATGGAGGCGCAGGTCGTGAACGTCCGGCGGATGGACTGGGCGGCGCTCATCCGAGCGGTGGACGACCTCTACCGCGGCGAGCTGGTGCGGGAGCTGCACGAGGAGCGGGGGCTCGCCCTCGGGCAGATCGACACGATCCGCCTCTCGCGCGCCATCGCCGAAGCCGCCCAGCACTTCGCCGAGCGTGAGCCCGACCGGGTGGAGGCGCTGTGGCAGCGCATCCAGGGCTATCGCGGCCTCCTGTGGACCTACCATGTCCGCGACGAGGCGGTGCGCGCGCGGCTCAGCCCATCCCGCCTGCGCGCCCGTCTCCAGCGCGGCTCCCGGGCCGGCCTCGGGCTGCCGATCTTTCTCTACGGCGTGCTCGTGAACGGGCTCCCCTACTTCATCCCGCGCATCATCAGCCACCGGTTTGCCCGCAAGGAGACGGACTACGCCACCACGCGCCTTCTCGCGAGCGTCGTGGTGATCCCGTTCTTCTGGGGGCTCGAGATCTGGCTGGTGTGGCGGCTGATGGGCGCCCTGTGGGCGATGATTTTCGCGCTGTCACTGCCGCTCTCGGGCCTCTTCGCCTATCGGTATCTCGGGGGCCTGGGCCGGCTGCGTAGCCAGATCCGGCTGGGCGCGATGGGGCTCGTCCGCCGTCAGGCCGCCTCGCGGCTCCTCGACGAGCGCCGGGAGATCATCGCGGAGCTCGAGCGCGCGAAGAACGACTACCTCGCGGCGACCAAGGGGAGCAGCTTTTGACCGTGCATCGGCTGGAGGAGATGTCCACGCCCGCGCTCGACGCGCTCGATCGCGACCGCACCCTCGTGCTGCTCCCCGTGAGCCCGCTGGAGGAGCACGGACCCCATCTGCCCGTGGGCGTGGACGCGTTCGCGGCGCGCCACTTCGCCGAGGCCCTCGCCGAGCGGATCACCGCCGCCCGTCCCGGCTGGTCGGCCGTGCTGGCCCCGACCCTGCACCTGGGCTCGTTCACGTTCGACACCGTCGGCACGGTCCGGATCCGCCAGCGGGTCGTCCGCGACGCGGTCGTGGACTACGGCGCCTCGCTGGCGCGGGCGGGCTTTCGCTGGATCGTGGTCGCCAATGGCCACGGCGGCCCTGGGCATCTGGTGGCGCTCGAGGAGGCGTCCGCGATCGTGTCGCGCCGTCATCGCGTGACCATGGCCTCGGTCAGCGGCTATCTCGCCTGGCAGTTCCTCCGCGGGCGCTACCTGCCCGCCATCGAGGATGCGCTGGGCCGCGGGCTCTCGGCCGAGGAGCGGGCGGCCTTCGCCGACGACGCGCACGGCGGGCTCTGGGAGACCTCGCTCATGCTGTGGCTGCGCCCCGACCTGGTCGCGAACGACTATCGCGACCTGCCGGCCGCGCGCTACTCGCTGGCGCGCCGGCTCGTGCCGAACTATCCCCTGCGGGGCGGCGGCCAAGGCTACGTGGGGCATCCGGCGCTGGCCGATCCTGCCTTCGCACGCGCGACCAGCGCGGTGCTGCTCGCCGAGGGCCTCGACCTCGTGAACGGCCTCCTCGACGGCACGGTGAAGCCCGACGAGCGCCGCTCGCCCTTCTGGGCGCTTCCGTTCCTCCGTACGAACTTCTGGCCGGTCGTGGGCGCGGCGGTAGCGGCGGGCGTGCTCGCCGCGTGGTGGGGAGCCCGCCGCCCCGAGAAAGGAGATGCGTGATGAAGGCCTACGTACTGATCGAGACCGCCGCGGGCAAGACCAAGAACGTGAAGAAGGCGCTCACCAAGGTGAAGGGGACCAAGGCCACCGTCGTCGCGATGGACGCGGTCACGGGGCCCTACGACTTCATCGCCGTGGTCGACGGGGCGTCCCTGGACGCCATCGGCAACCTCGTGACCGAGTCCATCGGGATCGTCGACGGCGTGACGCGCACCACGACCTGTGTGGCGGTCGCCATCGGCTGAGCCGCCGTTCCCCGCTGCGTGCTAGAATCCCGCGTCATGCGGGTGCTCGTGCTCGGGGGGACGGAGTTCATCAGCCTGCACCTCGTGCAGTCGCTGCAGCGGCGCGGCCACGCGGTGACCGTGTTCAACCGCGGCCGCCATCCCGAACGCCTGCCCGCGGGCGCGCGCGTCATCGCGGGCGATCGCAAGGACCACGCCGCACTGCCCGGCCTCCTCGGCGGCGAGGCCTTCGACGGCGTGGTGGACGTGACCTATGCGCCCACGCTGGGCGAGGACGTGGAGGCGCTGCTGCGCGCGCTGCGGGGGCGCCCGCATCTCCTCTTCGTCTCCACGTGTCGGGTCTACGATCACGCGCTGCCCATCCCCTACTCCGAGGCGACGCCGCGAGGCGAGTACTGGGGCGACTACGCGCGGCACAAGATCGCCGGCGAGAACGCGCTCCTCGAGCGCCACCGTCGCGAGGGCTGGCCGGTCACGATCGTGCGGCCGACCCACGTGATGGGTCCCCTCAACACCCGCAACAACGAGACCTTCTTCATGGATCGCATCGCGCGCGGCCGGCCGGTGCTGGTGCCCGGCCATGGCGGCTGGCTGCGGCAGTTCGGCCACGTGGAGGATCTCGGCGAGGCCATGGCCACGATGCTCGGTGACCCGCGCACGCACGGTCAGGCCTACAACGTGATGGGCGAAGACGTGGTGAGTCAGGTGGGCTTCGTCGAGCTGATCGCCGAGGCGATGGGGCGGCCGGTGACCTTCCGCCACTTCGATCCCGCGCTGCTCAAGGGCTTCGACAAGCCGGGACTCGTGTTCGGCCAGAACCTCGTGTATGACTGCCACGCCGTGCACACCACGACCAAGCTCCGAAGCGAGCTCGGCATCCGCCCCCGCTATACGCTGGCCGGCGCCATCCGGCAGACCATGGATTGGTACCGCGCCGAAGGCAGGGCGGATCGCCTCGTCGACTTCACGTTCGAGGACCGGCTCCTCGCCAAGCTCGGCGCGTGAGCGCCCGCCGCCTCATCCTCGTCTATCATCCGGACGAGGCCGCGGCCTACGCGTCGATGATCCGCCTTCCACGGCGGTCGCTCACCCTGGCCGTGTGTCAGACGCCGGAGGCCGCCGCCCCCCACATCGCGGACGCGGAGATCCTCTACGCTTGGGGCTTCCCGCCCGATCTCCTACCGCAGGCGCGCACGCTGCGCTGGATCCAGGTCATGGGCGCGGGCGTCGAGCGCTTCCTCGCCCCGGGCCTGCACGACGACGTCGTGATCACCAGGGCGGCCGGGATCTTCGGCCCGTGGATGGCGGAGTACGCGATCGGCTGGGCGCTCTGGTCCACCCAGAAGATGGAGCACTTCCGTACCCTCCAGCGCGCGCGCCACTGGCAGCCGGTGGATCCCACCCAACTCCGCGGCCGCACGCTCTGCGTGGTGGGGCTGGGGGACATCGGCCGCGCGGTGGCCCGACTGGGCCGCGCGTTCGACATGCGGGTGATCGGCGTGAGCCGGAGCGGGCGCGGCGCGCGCGAGGCACATCGCGTGGTGCGCCCCGCCGCCCTCACCCGCACGCTCGGGGAGGCGGACTTCGTGGTGGTGACGGTGCCGCTCACCCCCGCGACCCGTGGGCTCCTGGGCGCCGCCCAGCTCGCCGCCATGAAGCCCAGCGCCTGGCTGATCAATATCGCCCGGGGCGCGGTGGTGGACGCGGCGGCGCTCCTGCGCGCGCTGGAGGCGCGCGCCATCGGCGGTGCCGTGCTTGACGTCTTCGACGAGGAGCCGTTGCCGCCGGGCCATCGCTTCTGGGGCCTCGACAACGTGGTGATCACGCCCCACATCTCGGGACCGAGCACGCCGCCCGAGATCGCGCCGATCTTCGCCGACAACCTGCGGCGCTATCTCGCCGGCCGCGCGCTCCGCCACGTGGCCGACCGCCGCCGGGGCTACTGAGGCCTGACCCCGATGCGGATCACCTCGCCCCGGCCGGTCCCCGCCACCAGGGGCAGCGTCAGCTCGAGGGCGAGCTTGATCACGCCGTAGGCCGGGCGCCACTCGGTCATCCGGGCGAGCCGCTCCCGGCCGCGATCCCGCAGCCAGAGGCGCACGCTCCAGAGATAGTGGCGCGGCTTGGCCTGCTGGCGCTGCCACACGATGCGCCCCCCCGCCGCCGTCACCGCCCGCTCGAGACTCGCCGGCGTGAAGTGCGACAGGTGCCGGGGCAGCTCGAGCCCCGACCACGCGCGTCCGAACAGCGCGGCCCCCAGCCCACCCGCGTTGGGCACCTCGACGATGAGCAGCCCGCCCGGCGCCAGCCACGCCAGCATGCGGCGGAGCAGAGCCACGGGATCCGGCACGTGCTCGAGCACGTGGAACGCGCTCACCACGTCGAAGCGGCCCGGCGTGAACGGGGCGCCGAAGGCATCGCCCACGTGGAGCTCGTCGGCGAAGGCGCGCGCGCGCGCGGCCGCCTCCGCGTCCACCTCGACGCCCGCGGTCCGCCAGCCCAGCGCGCGCGCCACGCCGAGTGTGCTGCCCGAGCCGCATCCCACGTCGAGGTAGCGCCCCTGCCCTGTCCACGGCGGGCAGTCCCACCGGATCCGCCGGAGCAGCCAGCGCCCGCGCAAGCGAGTGAGGAGGCCCGCGCGCTTGGGCGCGAGGGCGCGATAGCCGAGCCCTTCCGCGAGGGCCCAGCGCGCGGCCTGCCGGCGGCCGGCCGAGCCCTTGAGCGGCACGCGTGGCGATGGCTCCTGATGGCGCGGGTAGTGATCGGGATAGCAGGCGGCGAGGTCGCCGTCGGCCACCCGCGGCCGCTGATACAGGAACCCGCAGGCGCGGCAGCGCGCCACCGTGTAGGAGCCGGGGACGCCGAACGCGCGGTCGTCCGTGCGCCAGACAGGATCGGCGGCGGCGCCCCCGCAGAGGAAGCAGGGCGAGTCGACGATGCGAAGCGCGGGCGCGGGGGAACCCGGCGCGCTCACTTCTTCGAGATCAGCCAGTGCCCGATCGCGACGTGCGGGAGGCCGGATCGCTCGAAGGTGTCCACCGCATCCGCGGCGGAGGCCACCACGGGCTCGCCGTGGAGGTTGAAGGAGGTGTTGAGCACGGCGCCCGTCCCCGTGCGCCGCTCGAACTCCCGGATCACCGCGTGATACTCCGGGTTCCAGTCCCGCTCGAGGATCTGGGGACGCGCCGTCGCGTCCTGCGGGTGGATGGCCGCGAGCAGCGCCGCGCGCCCGGCCGCCGTGGTGGGCATGGCGAGCATCATGTACGGCGAGGCGAGGCCCTTCGGGTTCACCAGATAGTCGCCGGCGCGCTCGGCGAGCACGGTGGGGGCGAACGGCATCCAGAAGTCGCGGTTCTTGATCATCCGGTTGATGAGCCCGACTACGCGCGGATCACCGGGATTGGCGAGGATCGAGCGGTTGCCGAGGGCCCGCGCGCCGAACTCCATGCGGCCCGCGCATCGCGCCACCACCCCGTCCGTGACCAGCAGCTCGGCGATGCGCTCCTCGATGCGGTCGTGGAACGCGATCTTGTAGCGGGCGTGCAGATCGCGCTCGCGGATCACCGTCTCCGCCTCCGCGTCGGTGACCGAGGGTCCGAGATAAGCCGGGCCGAACGGGGCGGGGACGGCGGGAAGCTGCCGGCGCCGGCACTCCGCGAGATAGCCCAGGTAGGCCGCGCCCACCGCGTTCGACTCGTCCCCGCACGACGGGAAGGCGAAGAGGTCCTCCACCCAGTCCTCGTGGGCGAGGAGCATGTTGGCCTTCACGTTCATGAACACGCCGCCGCCCAACGCCAGGCGGCCGCCGCCGTGGCGCGCGTGCATGAGCCGCGCCCAGTCCA
>Ga0075423_10004096_pt1 | contig 13474 bp, 1 predicted proteins | sample SoiMethybrSBSTD2_FD_80114 | JGI IMG/M metagenome (GOLD analysis project Ga0075423, IMG submission 80114) | Bulk soil microbial communities from a Populus tree surrounding site in Tennessee, USA - Soil MetaG P. TD hybrid SBSTD2 | ecosystem: Environmental > Terrestrial > Soil > Tree plantation...
CACCCGCCGATGACCGCGCAGAGAAGATCCACCGCCGCAAGCAGTACCAGCAGCAGCAGCGCGCGCGCAGTGGAGCCGACAGAAACTAACGATTCAGGATGGTTACTCATGATGGATGGATCGCCGAGTCACTACGACGGTTCGGAGATTGCAATCATCGGCATGGCTGGTCGTTTTCCGGGTGCGCCCAACCTCGACATCTTCTGGCGCAATCTGCGCGATGGCGTCGAGTCGATCGCCTTTTTGACGAGCGAGGAACTGGAGCTTTCCGGGGTCGATCCGGTGCCCGTAAGCGACCCGCAGTATGTGAAGGCGGCATCCGTCCTGGATGACGTCGAGCTGTTCGACGCGGCGTTCTTCGGTTACACGCCGCGCGAAGCCGAGATCATGGATCCGCAGCAGCGCGTGTTCTTGGAATGCGCCTGGGAGGCGCTGGAGCGCGCCGGTTACGACCCCGAAACCTACACAGGCATGATCGGCCTGTTCGCCGGAGCGCGCTCGAACAGCTACCTGTTCAATCTCTATTCGCACCCGGATATCGTGCGCTCACAGGGCGCGTTCCAGATCGGCCTCGGCAATGATTTAGGATTCCTGGCGAGTCGGGTCTCCTATAAGTTGAACCTCAAGGGACCCAGCTACGCCGTGCATAGCGCCTGCTCGACTTCCCTGCTTGCGGTCCACCTGGCATGCCAGAGCCTGTTGATCTACGAATGCCAGATCGCGCTGGCCGGCGGCGTTGCGATCACTGTTCCGCAAAAAAGCGGCTACCTGTACCACCACGGTGGGATCGTCTCGCCCGATGGGCACTGCCGCGCCTTCGATGCCGAGGCGCGCGGCACGATCTTCGGCAGCGGCGTGGGCCTGGTCGTGCTGAAGCGCCTGGAGGATGCCCGCGCCGACGGCGATACAATCCTGGCGGTGATCCGCGGCTCGGCGATCAACAACGACGGCGCGCTCAAAGCCAGCTTCACGGCGCCGAGCGTCTATAGCCAGACCGAGGTCATCCTTGAGGCCCTCGCGAATGCCGGCGTCGATGCCGAAACGATCAGTTATGTCGAAGCGCACGGCACCGGGACCACGCTCGGCGATCCGCTCGAGGTGCGCGCGCTGACCAAGGCATTTCGCTCGACGACCGACAGAACGGGCTTCTGCGCGCTCGGCTCGGTCAAGACCAATATCGGCCATCTCGACGCGGCAGCCGGCATCAGCAGCCTGATCAAGACGGTGCTGGCGCTGCAGCACCGCCAGATCCCGCCCACCCTGCACTTTCGCTCGCCCAACCCGCAGATCGATTTCGCGAATACGCCTTTTTATGTCAGTTCAGTGCTGGCCGAGTGGCCGGCGAACGAGGCGCCGCGCCGCGCCGGGGTCAGCTCGTTCGGCATCGGCGGGACGAACGCGCACGTGATCCTCGAAGAGCCGCCGCCCGGCGCATCGGACGATGCGCATCCCTGGCAGTTGCTGGTGCTGTCGGCGCGCACCGCGACGGCGCTGGATCGGGCGACGGCGAACCTGGCCGCTTACCTGGAGCAGCACCCGGCCGCCAACCTGGCCGACGTGGCCTATACACTCCAGGTTGGCCGCCAGCCGTTCGGCTACCGGCGGATGCTCGTCGTCGAGGATCGCGCCGATGCGCTGCGCCTGCTGGCCGGCGAGAGCCCGCATCGCGTGTTCGGCGCCTTCCAGGAGACGCAGGATCGCCCGGTGGTGTTTCTCTTTCCGGGGCAGGGCGCGCAGTACGTGTCGATGGCGCGCACGCTCTATTACGATGAGCCGGTCTTCCGCGCGGTTGTGGATCGCTGCGCCGAGTTGCTGCTACCGCACCTGGAGCGCGACATCCGTGATCTGATCTATCCCCATTTTCAAGACAAGGAGACAAGCAGACAAGGAGACAAGGAGATTCATGATCTCCTTGTCTGCTTGTCTCCCGATCTGGCTGCTGACGCGCTAGAGCAGACCTGGCTGACGCAGCCGGCGCTGTTCGTGGTCGAGTACGCGCTGACGCAGCTATGGATGGAGTGGGGCGTGCGGCCCACGGCGATGATCGGGCATAGCATCGGCGAATATGTCGCGGCCTGCCTCGCGGGGGTGCTAACGCTGGAGGATGCGCTGGCGCTGGTGGCGGCGCGCGGTCGATTGATGCAGCGCCTGCCCACGGGTGCGATGCTGGCCGTGCCGCTGGCCGAGGAGGCGGCCCGCGCCCGGCTGGGGCCGCGGCTCGATCTGGCGGCGGTCAATGGGCCGGAGCTGTGTGTGGTGGCTGGCCCGCCTGAGGCGGTCGCGGCGCTGGAGCGGCAGCTGGCGGCGGAGGGAATCAGCGGGCGCCGGCTCGCGACGTCGCACGCCTTCCACTCTGCGATGATCGACCCGGTCGTCGAGCCGTTCGCGGAACTGGTTGGCACCGTCGCGCTCCAGCCGCCGCAGATCCCGTTCCTCTCCAACGTCACCGGCACCTGGATCAGCGCGGCGGAGGCCACCGACCCGCGCTACTGGGCGCAAGTGTTGCGCCAGACGGTCCGCTTTGGCGACGGGGTCCGCGAGCTGCTGCAGCGCTCCGGGCAGATCTTCGTAGAGGTCGGGCCGGGGCACAGCCTGAGCCGACTCGTCCAGCGCCACCCCGACTACACCACGGAGCAGGTCGTGCTGCCCTCGCTCCCGCCACGCGACAACTCGCAGCACGAGCGCGCGTTCGTGCGCACTGCGCTAGGCAAGCTCTGGCTGGCCGGCGCGCTGATCGACTGGCCGGCGGTGGCTGCGCATCAACGCCGGCAGCGCATCCCATTGCCGACCTACCCGTTCGAGCGGCGGCGGTATTGGATCGAGCCCAACCCGTCCGTCGGGGCGCCGGACCGGCGCGCCGCGTTGGACAAGCAGCCGGACATCGCGGACTGGTTCTCGGTGCCATCGTGGAAGCGCTCGCTGCCACAGCTAGGGCCGCAGGGGGCGCAGGCCGAGCAGCTGCGCCGCTGGCTGGTGTTCGCGCACCCGCAGGGGTTCGGCGCCAGCCTGGCGCGCTGGCTGCAAGAGGCCGGACACACGGTGGTAACCGTGCTGAGCGGGTCGCGCTTCGAGCGGCGCGCGGATGGAAGCTACACCATCGATCCGCGCGAGCGCGAGAGCTACACGGCCTTGATCAACGATCTGCGCGGCCGGGAGCTGCCCACGGCCATCGTGCATCTCTGGAACGTCACCACCGAGGATACATGGCCTTCCGGGCTGGCGGCTTTCGATCAGGCCCAGGACCACGGCTTCTACAGCTTGCTCTGGCTCGCGCAGGGGCTCGGCGAGCTGCAGCACAGCGCGCCGCTTCAGTTGCTGGTCGTGTCGGATCAACTGCACGATGTCACCGGCGATGAGCGGCTCTGCCCAGCCAAGGCCACGCTGCTGGGGCCCTGCAAGGTCATCCCGCGCGAGTACGCCAACATCACCTGCCGGAGCATCGACATCGTCGCGCCGGCGCCGGGTGGCCAGCAAGAAGCGCAGCTGATCGAGCAGATCATCGCGGAGCTCGACGCAGCGGGCGAACCGGTCGTCGCTTATCGCGGGCGGCGGCGCTGGACGCAGCATTTCGAGGCGGTGCGGCTGGGCGAGCCGGCCGCCGCTGGGCTGCGCGAAGCGGGGGTGTACATGATCACCGGCGGGACGGGCGGCGTGGGGCTGGCGCTGGCGGAATACCTGGCCCGAACGCTGCGAGCCAGGCTCGTTCTGATCGGTCGCAGAGCCGTCCCCGCGCGGGCGGAATGGCACCAATGGCTGGAGACGCACGCGGAGCAGGATGGCCTGAGTCGGCTGATCCGGGCTGTGCAAGCCTGCGAAGCGTCCGGCGCACAGGTGCTGATCCTCAGCGCGGATGTCGCCGATCCCAACCAGATGCAGGCGGTGATCGAGCAGGCCCGCGCGCGATTCGGCGCGCTTCACGGGGTGATCCACGCGGCTGGCGTGGCCGGCGGCGGCCTGATGCAGATCAAAACGCGCGCGATGGCGGAAGATGTGCTGCGACCAAAAGCGAAGGGCGCGCTGGTGCTCGATGTCCTGCTCGGCGATGCGGATCTCGATTTCCTGGCACTGTTCTCTTCGGTCAGCGCGGTCTTGGGGGAGTTCGGGCAAGCGGATTATTGCGCCGCGAATGCGTTCCTCGACGCATTGGCCCATGATCGCAGGGCGAGAAACAACTGCGCTACCGTCTCGATCAACTGGGATACCTGGAAGGAAGTCGGCATGACGGTGGCGATGGTGGGAAATACGGCGCTTCCCGAGGAGCTGCGCGGCGTGTTAGCTGGTGAGATCGAGAAGGGGCTGACACCGCAGGAGGGTGTGGAGGTGTTTCGCCGTGTTCTCGCGGCCGGCGCGCTGCCGCAGGTCATCGTCTCGACGAAGCAGCTCCAGGCCGCGATCGACTACGCCAATTCGTTCACTCGCTCACGCATCTTCGAGGCGATGCAGCCGCCGGCCGGCGCGCGACGCCAGCACCAGCGGCCGAACATTCAGAGTGAGTACGTCGCCCCCCGCGATCAGAGCGAGCAGAGGATCGCCGCGATCTGGCAGTCGCTCCTCGGCATCGAGCAGGTGGGCGTCCACGACAATTTCTTCGATCTGGGGGGTCAGTCGTTGCTGGCGACGATGGTTGTCGAGCGGCTGCGCGATGCCTTCGACCTGGAGCTGCCGATCAACAAATTCTTCGAACTGCCGACGGTCGCCGGCCTGGCTCTGGCGGTCGCCGATCTTCAGGCGGAGCGAACGGACCAGGATCAGCTGGAGGTCTTACGCAGGCTGAGCGAGCTCTCGGAAGAGGAGATCGAGCAGGAGATCAGGAAAAGGATGGGTTAGACGAAGATGAGTGACATTTCCAAACAGGCCGAAGCGCTTTCTCCCAACCAGCGCATCTTGTTCGAGCTGCTGATGGAGGAGAAGAGACAGCAGAAGCGTCACTCGCACAACCACCCGATCCCGCGCCGGCAGCAATCCGATGCGCTCCCACTCTCCCTCGTGCAGCAGCGCCTCTGGCTTTTCAACCAGCTGGAGCCCGACAGCGGGGCCTATAACATCTACCTCGTCCTGCGTCTGCGTGGGTCGCTCGACCTGGCGGCCCTCGAACATAGCCTGAACGCGATCATTGGGCGCCACGAGTCGCTGCGCACAACCTTCACGCTGCGGGATGGCGCGCCCATCCAGGTGATCGCGCCGGCTCGTGGGGCGCCCGTAGGGGCCGACGCCCTACCGATGATCGACCTGCGGGCGCTGCCGGAGGCCGAGCGGGAGGCGGCGGCGCGCCAGTTGGCGGCGACGGAGGTGCAGCGGCCGTTCGACCTGGCGCGCGGCCCACTGTTCCGCCCGCGGCTGCTGCGCCTTGAGACGACCAGGCATCTGCTGATCCTGACTATGCACCACGTCATCGCCGATGGCTGGTCGATAGCGGTGCTCAACCAGGAGCTGACGACGCTCTACGCCGCGGCGGTGGCCGGCCGACCGGCGACACTGCCGGAGCTGCCGATCCAGTACGCCGACTACGCCATCTGGCAGCGCCAGTGGCTGCGGGGCGAAGTGCTGCAGGCGCAGCTAGCCTACTGGAAAGAGCAACTGGCCGGGCTGCCCACGCTACAGTTGCCCACCGACCACCCCCATCCGCCGTCGCCCAGCTTCCGTGGCGCGACCTACGAATTTACCCTGGAGCCGGCGCTCAACGCCAAGCTGGCCGCGCTTAGCCGCCGCACGGGCACCACGCTCTTCATGACACTGCTGGCGGCCTTCCAGTTGCTGCTCGCGCGCTACACCGGCCAGGACGATATAGTAGTCGGAACGACGATCGCCAACCGCACGCAGGTCGAGGTCGAGCCGCTGATCGGCTGTTTCTTCAACACCCTGGTGCTGCGTACGCGCCTGGACACCAGGCACCCGTTCCTCGAGTTGCTGGCGCGGGTGCGCGAGGTGGCACTGGGCGCCTACGCGTACCCAGCCCTGCCGTTCGAGCAGTTGGTCGAGGCGCTGCAGCCGGCGCGTGATCCCGGCCGCCAGCCGCTCTTCCAGGTCCTGTTCGAGCTACACACGATGCCCCCCACGGATTCAGCGCTGGCCGAGCTGGAGGTAGAACCGCTGGGGGTCGAGCACGGCACGGCGAAGTTCGACTTGAGCCTGGTGCTCACCAAGCGCGCGGCAGGGCTAGCTGGCACGCTAGTCTATGCCACCGACCTGTTCATACCGCCCACCATCGAGCGGCTGGCCGGCCACTTCCATACCCTGCTGGAGGGCATCGTCGCCGATCCCGAACGGGCCTGCGCCACGCTGCCACTGCTGACGGCAGCAGAGTGGCACGAACTGGTCATCGCGCGGAACGCCACCGCCCAGCCCTACTCCAGCGACGCCGCCTACTCCCAGCTCTTCGCCGCCCAGGTCGCGCGCAGCCCCGACGCCCTCGCCGCCAGTTGCGCCACCGCTCACCTGACCTACCAGGAGCTGGCCAGGCGCGCCGAACTGCTCGCGCGCTTCCTGCAACAGCGCGGCGTCGGCCCCGGTGCGCGCGTCGGCCTGTGCCTCGACCGCTCCTTCGCCATGCTGGTCGGGCTGCTGGGCATCTTCCAGGCTGGCGCGGCCTTCGTGCCGCTCGACCCGGCCTTCCCGCCCGAGCGCATCGCCTTTATCCTCAATGATGCCCAGGTCAAGTTGCTGCTGGTTGCGACGAACCGGCAAGACAAGGGGACAAGGACACACGGAGACAAGGAGATTAGAGATCTCCTTGTCTCCTTGTCTCCTTGTCTCAACAGTGTGGTCGATCTGGTCGCCGACTGGCCCGCAATCGCCAGGACGAGCACGCAGCCGCCCGCCGCAATCGTAAATCGTAAATCCAAAATCGTAAATGCGAATGACCTGGCCTACCTGATCTACACCTCCGGCTCGACCGGCACGCCCAAGGGAGTGCTCATTCCGCATCGCGGCCTGCTCAACTACCTGCACTGGTGCTGCGAGGCTTACACGCTGCGCGCGGGGCGTGGCGCACCGGTCCACGCCGCCATCGCCGCCGACGCGATCTTCCCCAGCCTGTTCGCGCCGCTGCTCCTCGGTGCCTGCGTCGTGCTCATTCCCGAGCCCCAGCCGCTCGAGACGCTCGCGGCAACGCTGCGCGAGAGCGGGCACTTGAGCATGCTCAAGATCACCCCCTCGCAGCTGAAGGTGCTCAACCAGCTGCTGCCGCCCTCGGTCCCCCGCGATAGTGTACGCACGCTGGTGGTGGGCGCCGAGGCGCTGCGCGGCGAGGTGCTGCAGTTCTGGCAGGCCCACGCGCCGGCTACTATGCTGCTCAACGAGTACGGCCCGACCGAGACGGTGGTCGGCTGCAGCATCTATCGGGTCATCGCTTCGATCCGCGGGGCAGTCCCGATCGGCTTGCCGATCGCCAACACGCAGTTCTACGTGCTGGACGCACAGCTGCAGCCGGTGCCGGTGGGGGTGGTGGGTGAGCTCTACATCGGCGGCGAGGGCATGGCCTGGGGCTACCACAATCGCCCCGACCTGACTGCCGAGCGCTTCATCCCGAACCCGTTCGCGGGAGACACGGAGACACGGAGACACGGAGACAAGGAGATAGGAGATGCGGTTGCGCGGCAATCTGCAATCTGCAATCTGCAATCTGCAATCGGGACGCGGCTCTACAAAACCGGCGACCGAGTGCGTTATCTGGCGGACCGGGCGGGGAACATGGTGTTTCTGGGGCGGGCGGACGACCAGGTCAAGATCCGCGGCTACCGGGTCGAGCCGGGGGAAGTCGAGGCGCTGCTTCGCTCTCACGCGGCTGTGCGCGAGGTGATCGTCCTGGCGCGCGAGGATCGCCTCGGCGAGAAGTGCCTGGTGGCGTATGTGGTCGAGGGGTCAGGGGTCAGGGGTCAGGGGTCAGGATCGGAGGACAAGCAGACACGGAGACAAGGAGACAAGGAGACCGATGACCGTAGGGGCACGATATATCGTGCCCATACCTCCCTCGTGAATGACCTGCGTGAATTCCTCAAAGCGCGCCTGCCCGACTATATGCTGCCCTCGGCGTTCGTGCTGCTCGACGCCATGCCGCTGGCGCCGCACGGCAAGGTCGATCGCGCCGCGCTGCCCGCCCCGGAGCAAGGCCGGCCTGCGCTGGACGAGCCCTTCACCGCCCCGCGGACGGCGACAGAGGAGCTGTTGGCTGGCATCTGGTCGCAGCTTCTGCGCATCGAGACGATCGGCATCCACGACAATTTCTTCGAGCTGGGCGGCCACTCGCTGCTGGCGACGCAGCTGGTCTCACGCGTCCGCGAGAGCTTCCAGGTCGATCTTTCGCTGCGCAGCCTATTCGAGTCGCCGACGGTGGCCGGGCTGGCGGCGCAGATCGAAGCCACCCGGCGCGACATGAGCGGGCCGCCCGCGCCCGGCATCCGTCGCACGGAGCGCGACGGAGCGCTGCCGCTCTCGTTCGCGCAGCAGCGCCTCTGGTTCCTCGACCAACTGGAACCCGGCAGCCCGACCTACATCGTCCCCGCGGCCGTGCGACTGACCGGCCCGCTCCAACGAGCCGCACTTGAGCGGAGCTTCACCATCATCGCACAGCGGCACGAAACGCTGCGCACGACCTTCGCGCTGGTGAACGAACAGCCGGTGCAGGTGATCGCGCAGGCGCTGGATGTGTCATTGCCATTGCTCGACCTGCTAGCGCTGCCCACGGCCGCGCGCGAAGCCACGGCGCGCCGGCTTGCACGCGACGAGGCTCAGCGGCTGTTCGACCTGGCGCGCGGCCCGCTGCTGCGCCTCACGCTGCTGCGCCTGGACTGTGAGGAGCATGTGCTGCTGGCGGCCATGCACCATATTATCTCAGATGGATGGTCGATCGGAGTGCTCATCCGCGAGTTGGCGGCGCTCTACGAAGCCCAAGTCGCCAGCGCGGGCGGTGTGGGCAAGGGCGCGAGCGGCCACAGGGACGCGGACGGCCATGTGGGGCCGTCCCTCCCGGAGCTGCCGATCCAGTACGCCGACTTCGCGGTCTGGCAGCGTACATGGCTGCGCGGTGATGTCCTGGAGTCCCAACTGGCCTACTGGCGCTCTCGGCTCGCCGGCATCCCAGCTGTGCTCGACCTGCCTACGGATCGCCCGCGTCCGGCGATCCAATCCTTCCGCGGCGCGACGCAGACATTTACGCTGCCGACCGAGCTATCTCGTGCGCTCCAGGCGTTGAGCCAGCGCTCAGGCGTCACGCTGTTCATGACCATGCTGGCGGCCTGGACCACGCTGCTGGCGCGCTACACCGGTCAGACGGATATAGTGGTCGGCACGTCGATCGCCGGGCGGACGCGCGCCGAGTTGGAGCGGTTGATCGGCTTCTTCGTCAACACCCTGGTGCTGCGGACCGACCTTTCGGGCGATCCGAGTTTCCGAGTGCTGCTGGGGCGCGTGCGCGAGGAAGCGCTCGGCGCCTATGCCCACCAGGATCTGCCCTTCGAGCAACTGGTCGAGGCGCTGCAGCCCGTGCGCGAGCTGAGCTACACCCCGCTCTTTCAAGTCCTGTTCGATCTGCAAAACGCTCCGCTGGAGCCGTTGAATCTGCCGCAGCTCACGCTGCGCCCGCTGGAGTTCGACAAAGGGACAGCGAAGTTCGACCTGTCGGCGACGCTCGAGGAGACGGAGGACGGGCTCGCAGGCACACTGGAATATAACATCGACCTGTTCGATACCACGACGATCATGCGGGCGGCGCGGCATTTCCGGGCGCTGCTGGAGGGTGTGCTCGCGCACGCCGGGCGACCGCTCGCGCAGGTGCCGCTCTTGACGACGGCCGAACAGCAGCAGCTGCTGGTCGAGTGGAACGACGCCGCAGGGATCAGGGATCAGGGATCAGGGGTCAGGGGTCAGGATCGGAGGACAAGCAGACAAGGAGACAAGGAGACAAGCAGATCGAAGCGCCGCCGGTCGAGGGGTCAGCGGTCAGGGGTCAGCAGCGACCCTTCTGACTCCTGGTGTCTCCAGCAACTGTTCGAGGCGCAGGTGGCGCGGACGCCTGATGCTATCGCCGTCGTCTTCGACTTCCGAGACAAGCAGACAAGCAGACAAGCAGACAAGCAGACAACAGGTCGCACAACGAACGATGATTCGGTGTTCAGCCACCCAGAGGGTACCCGGCGTTCAGCGTTCAGCGTTTTCCAGATGACGTACCAGGAGCTGGATCGACGGGCGAACCAGCTGGCGCACCATCTGGGTGGGCTGGGCGTCGGCCCGGAGGTGCTGGTCGCACTGCTGGACGAGCGAGGGCCGCAGTTCCTGATCGCGATCCTGGCGGTATTCAAAGCAGGTGGCGCCTATCTTCCGCTCGACCCCACCTACCCCGCCGAGCGAATCGCCTTCATGCTCGAGGATAGCCAGGCGCGGGTGCTCCTGCAAGACACGGAGACAAGGGGACAAGGAGCCAAGGAGCTGACCAATCTCCTTGTCTCCTTGTCACCCGATCTTCTTGTCTCGCGAACCGTGGTCGATCTGCGCGCCGACTGGCCGCAGATTGCGCAGCAGCCGGACACGCCCCCGATCAGCCGAGCGGCCGCCGACAATCTGGCCTATACCATCTACACCTCCGGCTCGACTGGCGCGCCCAAGGGCGTCCTGATCGAGCAGCGCGGGATGCTCAACCATCTGTGGGTCAAAGTCGATCTGCTGGGGCTGCACCCCGGCAGCATTGTCGCCCAGACAGCATCGCACGGCTTCGACATCTCGATCTGGCAATTCCTCGCGCCGCTGCTGGCTGGTGGCCAGGTCGTCATCTACGAGAACGACGTCGTGCTGGATCAGTCGCGCTTCTTGCACGCCATCCAGCGCGACCGGGTGAACGTCGTCGAGACGGTGCCGACGCTGCTCACCGCGCTGCTTGAGGCGGTCGCTGAGCTGCGCGCGCACGGCGAGAGCGTCGCGCTGCCCGCGCTGACGCACATGATCTCGAACGCCGAGACGCTGTCGGTGCCGCTCTGCCGCGCCTGGCTAGCACACTTCCCGCAGGTGCCGATCATCAACACCTACGGCGCGACCGAGTGCTCGGACGATACGACGCACTACGTGATGCGGACGCCGCCGCCCGCCAACGCGCACCGGGTGCCGGTGGGCACACCCATCCCAGGCTTCAAGATCTACGTGCTGGACGCGCAACTGCGGCCGATGCCGATCGGCTGCACTGGGCAGATCGCGATGGCCGGGGTCGGCGTCGGGCAGGGGTATCTGGGCGATGCGTCGAAGACGGCGAGCGCGTTCGTGCCAAACCCCTTCACCGATTTTGGATTGCCGATTTTGGATTTTGGATTAGGGGCACCCGACGACCCAATCCAAAATCCAAAATCCAAAATCCAAAATGGGCCGCGGCTCTACCTCACTGGCGACCTGGGCCGCTGGACCGCGGCGGGCGTGTTGGAGTTCGTGGGCCGCATCGATGGGCAGGTGAAGGTGCGCGGGCAGCGGATCGAGCTTGGCGAGATCGAGGCCGCGCTTGCGCGCCATCCCGCCGTGCGCGCGAACGTCGTGATCGTTCGGGAGGATCAGCCCGGCGATGTGCGGCTGGTGGCGTATGTGGTACCGCACCAGGGGCCGGGGATCAGGGATCAGGGGTCAGGAAAGCCGGCACTGGATGGACTGATCCCTGAGCCCCGATCCCTGATCCCTGAACTGCGCGCCTTCCTCACAGAAAAGCTGCCTGAGCACATGATCCCCGCCAGCTTCGTGCTACTCGATGCGCTGCCGCTGACCCCCAACGGCAAGCTAGATCGCGCCGCACTGCCTACGCTCGACGACGCACCCGCAGTGAACGATAGCAACACAGCGCCCCGGACGCCGCTGGAGGCGCAGCTGGTGGAGATCTGGGGTGATGTGCTGGGGCGCTCGCGCGTGGGCATCCACGACGACTTCTTCGCGCTGGGCGGCCACAGCCTGCGCGCCACCCAGGTGATCGCCCGTGTGCGGCGCGACTGCCGCGTCGAACTGCCGCTGCGCGCGCTCTTCAGCCATCCGACTATAGTCGGCCTGGCGCGCCAGGTAGCCCAGGCCCAGCGCATGGCTGCCGGTGTACTCCTCCCACCATTGCGGCCCATGCCGCGCCCGGCGGGCCTGCCACTCTCCTTCGCGCAGCAGCGCCTGTGGTTCCTCGACCAGTTGGCGCCAGGGAATGCGCAGTATAACATCCCGGCGGCGATGCGGCTGTGCGGCAGCCTGGACGTGGGCGCGCTGGCCGACAGCCTGGAGGCGATTATCGCGCGGCACGAGGTGCTGCGCACGACCTTCGCGCTGGTGGCGGGCCAACCAGTTCAGGTGATCGCCCCGCTGCATCGTGCCGGCACGCGGGCCCTGCCCTTAATCGATCTGACGGGGCTGGCCGCGAGCCTGCGCGCCGAGGCCGCCCGCCGGCTCGCCGAGGCGGAAGTGCGCCGGCCGTTCGACCTGGCACGCGGGCCGCTGCTGCGCGCCGGGCTGCTGCGGCTTGGGGCGCAGGAGCACACCATGCTGCTCACGTTGCATCACAGCATCGCCGATGGCTGGTCGCTCGGCGTGCTCCTGCGCGAACTGGCGGCGCTCTACAGCGCCTACGCCGGCGCGGGCGGTGCAGGTGGAGACACGGGTGGCCATGCAGGGCCGCCGCTCCTGGATCTGCCGGAACTGCCGATCCAATACGCCGATTACGCGCTCTGGCAACGCGATTGGCTGCGGGGTGACGTGTTGGAGACCCAGCTGACCTACTGGCGCACCCAACTCGCTGGCCCCGACGGCCACGGCGGCCCGCCGCACCTCGCGTTGCCCACCGATCACCCGCGCCCGTCGCAGCCCTCCTTCAACGGAGCGGCGCAGCGCTTCGTGGTGCCCGGCCCGATCGCTGCCGCGCTGCGTGCGCTGACCCGCCAGGCGGGTGCCACCGCGTTCATGACGCTGCTGGCGACCTGGATTGCGCTGCTCGCACGGTGGAGCAGCCAGGACGACATTGTCGTCGGCACGCCGATCGCCGGGCGGACACATGACGAACTTGAGGGCTTAATCGGCTGCTTCGTCAACACGCTTGTGCTGCGCATCGATCTTGCCGGCACGCCTAGCTTCCGCACGCTGCTGGAAAGGGTGCGTGCGGTCTGTCTGGGTGCCTATGCCCACCAGGATCTGCCGTTCGAGCAGTTGGTCGACGCCTTGCAGCCCACCCGCGACCTGAGTGCCAACCCGCTGTTTCAGGTGTTTTTTACACTGCAAAATACGCCCATGCCAACCCCCACTTTCTCCAACGTGACCTTACAGCCGTTGGAGATCACGCGCGGTACTGTCGAGGTCGATCTGGCGCTGCTCCTGGAAGAGACCGAAGAAGCGATCATAGGCCTGTTAGACTACAGCACCGATCTGTTCGACGCCGCCACTATCGCGCGCCTGATCGCCCATTTCCAGTGGCTGTTGGCGGGGGTCGCCGCCGATCCGGATCAGCGGCTCGCACGCATGCCGCTCTTAACGCCGACGGAGC
>Ga0075423_10004098_pt1 | contig 13472 bp, 7 predicted proteins | sample SoiMethybrSBSTD2_FD_80114 | JGI IMG/M metagenome (GOLD analysis project Ga0075423, IMG submission 80114) | Bulk soil microbial communities from a Populus tree surrounding site in Tennessee, USA - Soil MetaG P. TD hybrid SBSTD2 | ecosystem: Environmental > Terrestrial > Soil > Tree plantation...
GAAAGCGGCAGCCTATCCTGACTGAAATACGATATGTATTGTTTCGCACCATCCTCGTAAAGCACAAAGTCGTCTTTGCCAAGACCGGCTACGGCAAGTCGAGTCTTCTTGTTTACCGCCTCGACGTCCAGGACTATCAGATCGGCGGCCAGCTTCAGCGCGTCGTCCGCTTTGGCCGGTTGCTGATGCGCCGGCGCACTCCCCAGCCATATCACCGCAGCCGCGAGGCAGCTTTGCAATGCTAATCGGATTATGCGGTTCATTTCGCGTAGTATCCCTTTCGCGTGATCAATGCAACGCCACCCTCGCGCTTTTCGACCTCGGGTGTGACGCTCAGCTTAATCTTTCGAAACCTGCCGTCTTTGCCGGTATTCGAAGACGAATAAGCTATCGTGTAACGCGCACGCAGCCGCCGGATCATCTCGCCCAATCGTGCGAGCATGTCTTCCTGGTTCACCTTGATTGAAATCCCGCCCGTTGCCTGCGCGAGGTGTTTCGCGACTCCGTGTTTGAAATCTGGCTCGACGTATCCGGTCTCAGGTGGCTCGTAGAGCAACGCGCACAACACGCTGCCTGACTCATAGAGCTCGCGCAGGGCTTGTCCCTCGTACCGCGTCGTCGGCGTGACCGTGGACCGATCCCTGAATTCAACAGTCACGTCGTCCGTCACCGCGATCACAGCGCGACGCGAATCCGGATTGGCCGCTGACCGCATGTATTCGGCGGCGGCCAGAATTCCTTCATCGATGTGAGTGCCGTATTGCCCTCGGCCGTCCAGGCGCGTAACCGCCTTTACCACAAGGTCGCTGTTGCGTGTGAACGGCTGAACAAGCGTGGCCTTCTCGGCGAACTGCATGAGTGCAACCTCGTCATCCGGCCTCAGCAACTTCATTGCTTCATACGCGCCGCCGAGTAACCGCTGAACTGCCTGGCGATCAGTCGCAATGCTTCCGCTTACATCGAAAAGGATTATGACTGACAGCGGCACCTTATCGCGGCTGAAGTGACTGATGTGCTGTTTCACTCCGTCTTCGTAAAGAATGAAGTCCTCGCGCGAGAGTGTATCAATCGGCAGCGCGGTCTTCTTGTGAAGAACCTGCGCGTCGATCACTACCAGTTCGGTCCTCAGTTTTAGCGGTTCATCCTGATTCCCGGCGCGGACCGGCTGAAGGCCCACCATCGCAACGATCACAAGGAACGTCATCCACCTGTTTGAGTCCGGGCGTCGACGGAACGATTGCGTGGCTACGATTCCGTTGGCAAACATAGGAACAAACTCCTCTCGCCGGCGTCTAACCTGCCAGAACATTGCAAGACGAAATCGTCCGCCGCGTTCTAAAGCAAGATCGATTCTTCCAGCCCCGACGTTGCGAGTACAACAAGGAGATCACTATGAAAGCTCCTCTGAGAGTTTTGATAGGCGCTGCAGTTTGCGCGTTCGCGTTGGGCTGTTCTTACGCCGGCCGCATAGCCGAGGCGAGACCCGACACCCGCCAAAACAGCAAGACACCCAGAGCTATTATCACAAGTGGCGCTTCGTCCGCGAGGCCCGAGTGGCGGCTTGGCGCGCCCGTCACGCACGGCAACCTCACGGTCTTTCCGGTACTGTCGGACCAGTCGGCCTCGACTGAGGAGTTCATCACTCTTGATGAGGGCCTTCGAAGCGGCAAGGTTACTGTCACCGAAATGGGCGCCGATGGCCGCTCGCGGTCGATCAATCCGAATCAACAAAGCGGCGATCACGCGGAAGTGAATCGCCTGATGGTGACCAACAATTCAGGCAAGACCCTGGTGCTGATAGCGGGTGAAATCGTCGTAGGCGGCAAACAAGATCGGATCGTAGGGCACGACTGCCTGGTGACTTCTTCGGCTAAGCCGGTGCCGCTCGATGTCTTCTGCGTCGAACACGGCAGATGGCACGAAGGCGCATCGTTCGGCCAGAGCCGGAGTGGAGCTGGTGGTGGTGGTGGTGTCGGTTTTGGCAGCGCGTATTCTGTGATGGCCACGCCAAAGGTGCGCGAAAAAGCGCAGGCGAAAAAAGACCAAAGCAGCGTCTGGGCAGAAGTATCGAAGGCCGAAATCGCAAACGGGGTCAGCTCTTCGACGGGCACACTCAACCGAGTGTTCGAAGACAAGCAGGTGCTCGCGAAGCTGGATGCGTTCGACAAGGAACTGAATACAAAGTTGATTGGAAAGAACATAGTCGGCGCGGTTGTTGCGATTGGCGGCGAGATCGTTTCTGCCGACGTATTCGCAAACTCTCCGTTATTCCAGGCGTATTGGCCGAAGCTGCTCAAGTCATACGCGCTTCAAGCGGTCAGCTCCGCAAAGACCACGAGTAGCGCGATAGATAAGGGCGCCGCGGAAGCGTTTCTGGCGCGCGCCGACGCGGAGAGCGCCGCGAATGGGAAAGACGGAATCTACAAATTAACTGAGCACAACGCGCCGGGCGACGCGAGCTTCGAACTGGAGAGCGACGCGGCAAACCGCAAGCTGATCCACTTCAACCGTGTCAACAAAAAGTAAGACGTTTTACCAACCGAGACGGTTCACCGCGATCCTTCCGTTGTTGACGACGATGATTACGTCCTGGATCGCCGAGATTTCCGTAAGCGGATCTCTCTCGATTGCAATGAAGTCAGCTTCCATGCCTGCTTTGATCGAGCCGGTGCGTTTGTCGACTTCTATGCAAGAGGCGGATACGGAAGTCGCCGCTTTGATGGCGTCCATCGGAGTCATACCGATGTTCACCAGCTCGATGATCTCGTGCGGTATCCGCCGGCTGCTCGCGGGGCCGTAGCCGGTATCGGTGCCCGCGACGATCTTCACGCCCATCTTCAACGCATGAGCGGTAGTCTCGCGTAGCCTCGGCAACATCGCGCGCCCTCGAATTGAGAGCACCGGGTTATCGTAATCGCCGCCCGGATCGATAAGGTCGATCACGGTCGCAATCGTCGGCACTAGGTAGGCACCCCGCTCCTTCATCATCGCAAGAGTCTGATCGCTCAAATAAGTTCCGTGCTCGATCGAGCGCACCCCCGCGCGAACCGCCGCGGCGGCTCCCTCATCGCCGTGCGCGTGAGCCGCTACGAACACGCCAGACTTGCGAGCTTCATCCACGGCGGCCGCGAGTTCTTCGTCGGTGAACACTCGCTTTCGCGGATCGGTGTCGGGCAAGCCCGCGCGCTCGGTTGCCATGATCTTTATTACATCAGCGCCGCGATCGATCATCGCGCGCACCAACCGGCGAACGCTCTCCGCGCCGATAACTCCGCTCATCAAGTCTTTCATCTTCGGATTGTCGACGAAGAATTCTTCGGCTGGTCGAGGACGAACGTGATAGCCAGCCGCAACGACGTCAGGGATGTCCGTGGCGCCGGCGTGGTTGAGCTCGCGAAAGCCGATGTCCACGAAGTGATTCACGCCGAGGCAGCGAACCGTCGTCGCTCCCGAAGCAAGCGCCCTCCGAGCCGCGCCCAGATCCGCCAGATGCGCGTGTGCGTCGATGAAGCCGGGCAACAACCAGCGCCCCTTCAAATCGAGCACGGTTGCACCAGCCGGAAGCGCGACGTTTCCGGTCGCCACGCTCTCGATCCGATCATCACGAACGATCACGGTCGCGTTTCTTATCGGCGCGTTTGAGATGCCATCGATCAGGTTTGCGTGAGTGATGACAAGTATGTTTCTCGGCTGATTTTTCTGAGCCCGCGAAATCGCGACGAGCGGCGAGACGAGCAACAACGCGACGAGAAGGATGAGCAATCTTTTCATTCTCCGACCTCTTGAATTGAATATGGTGAGGGCGATCCTAACACTGAGCCGGCTGCATCTCAATCGCCCGATTCGTCGCCAGCGGGCTGCCATCGCGTTGCCCTTTGACATTTATCCTCGCGCACATTTGACAATGGTTCAGTCACGGATATAATGCCGCGCATATCGAAGGGTCAGACTTTAAGACGAGCGTTCAAACCAATAAGGAGAAACAAAATGTTGAAGAGAATGGTGGGATTCGCGTACGGTGCGATTTGTTACCTGATTTTCTTTGGCACTTTCCTGTACGCCATCGGCTTTGTCGGCGGGGGGAATTTGTACGGCGCAGGAAAATCCCTGATCGTGCCCAGGTCGATCGATCTCTCGAATGCAGGAGCGGGCGAGCCGTTCGCTCAAAGGTTGATCATTGATGCGCTACTGCTTAGTCTCTTCGCGATTCAGCACAGCGTTATGGCTCGCGCGTGGTTCAAGCGCGGGTGGACCAAGATTGTCGCGCCGCCGCTCGAGCGCAGCACTTACGTATTGCTGGCAAGTTCTGCTCTGCTGTTGATGTTTTGGCAGTGGCGTCCGATGGGATTGCTTCGCATTGCGTGGCACGTCGAGAACCACACCGGCCAACTCGTACTTCAAGGTTTGTTCTGGATCGGATGGCTCACGGTCCTGACCTCCACATTTCTGATCGACCACTTCGAGCTGTTCGGACTTAAGCAAGTCATTTACTACCTCAAAGGTACGGAGTGTCCGCCGCAGTCTTTCAAAGCGCCCGGATTTTATCGCGGTGTGCGTCACCCGATTTATCTCGGGTTCATCATCGCGTTTTGGAGCACTCCGCGAATGTCGATGGGTCATCTTTTCTTCGCGGGGATGACGACTGCTTACATACTTGTCGCGATCCAGTTCGAGGAGCGAGACATGATAAGAAACTTCGGTGACAAGTATGAGAACTACCGCAAGCAGGTATCGATGCTGACGCCGGTGAAAATCTGGAAGGGCGAATCGGCAGAGCCCGCAGCGGAGAAGGCCCGAACCAACAGGGCGTCGGGGGACTGAGCTCAGATCGCCGAGGCAAATCCCAAACGACTGAGCAGCGCGCTGAATCGGGGGTCTTTGCGCAGCGGATCCAGGCGCGGGTCAACGTTTGTATAAATCATCCACTCGACGCACTGATCGTGCGCGGTTTCAAGCCAACGAAACGCCTGATCTATTTGGCCCAGCGCCGCATGTATCAATGCCACGTTGTAAGGCGAGACGTAACGCTGAGTCGACAAATCGGACAACTGATCAAGCACCGCCAAAGACTCGCTGGCTCTCGCCGTCTTGGCGTACATGTGTCCGAGAGCTGCCAATGCATCGATGCTCTCAGCCGTAATTTGTCTTGCCTTAGTAAACTCCGACCCAGCCTCGTCGAACATACCAAGTTGTTCGTACGCTCGCCCCAGGTTTATTCGGCTCGGGAGGAAGTCTGAGTCGAACTCGAGCGCCTTGCGGAACTCCGCGATTGCGTCGTCGTTTCGACGGGCGAAATAGAGGAACTCACCCACGCTGTCTATTATCGCAAGCGACAGCGGGTCCAGTGAGCGGGCTGTTTCTATCTCCTTCAAGGCTTCATCGAACCGATCGTGAAACGCCAGGAAGTATCCGTACCACTGATGCGCACTCGCGTAGTTGGGATTGAGATCGATCGCGCGCTTGAAGTCCCGTTCAGCGTCGCTCCAACGAAGAAGATGCATATCCAGATGTCCGAGTGAAGCGTGAACTTCGGCGAGAGTGCCGTCGATTTCGAGCGCTGTCAGCGCGGCTTCGCGAGCACGAGCGAACGCCTCCCGTGGGATGATCGCGGTCACTCCGACATCTCCAAGCTTGGTGTAGCAGTCCGCGAGTCCCGCGTGCGCAAGCGCATAATTCGGATCGAGATCAATCGCCTGGTTGAAGCATTCGATGGCCCTGTGAAGCGCTTCTTCGGATCGCTTATTCCAGTGATAACGACCCTGCAAATAGAGTCGATAGGCTTCTGTGTTTTCAGTGTAGCGCCGTGTCAGCCGCTCTCTCTGGTTGCCGGTCAGTTTTAACTCGAGCGCTGCCGCCACTTTTTCAGAGATCGAATCTTCAACCGCGAATATGTCGGTGAATCGCTCGTCGAATTTTCCAGTCCACAACGAGCGGCCATCCGACACCCTCAACAGGCGGGCCGTGATTCGAATCCTATCGCCGAGTTTTTGTATGCTCCCCTCCAGCACCGACTCGACAGCCAACTCCCTCCCGGCCACCACGGAGTCCTGATCGAGGCCGCTATACTTTCGCACCGAGCTTGTCGGGCGTACCACAACTTGATCGATGTCGCTCAGCCTGGTGATCAAGGCGTCGGCTAGTCCGAGTTCCAGATATTCATCGCGATGTTCCGGGTTGATAGGATTGAGCGGGAGGACCGCAATGGTCGCCGGCCCGCGTCGAAGAGCCGGATGGCGACCTTCAACGGCGAATTCTTCGACTCCGCTTTGCGCCGGCTCCAGCCCAACGCGTCGCAACAAGTTTCCGAACCTCGGGTCTCGCCGCAGACCATCCAGCATCGGCTCAACCTTAAGAGTGAACAGGTCGACAGAATGTTTTTCGAAGGCGCGCTCGAGCCATTCGAAGGCGCGATCGATGTCTCCTAGTCCGGCGTGTGTGATGGCGTAGTGATAGGGTGGAACATCGCTTCGCTCCGCTTGTTGGTCCAAAATGCGGAGCATTCTAATCGCCTCGTCTCTCCTGCCGCCCGCGGCGTACGCGAATGACAAAAACGCTGCTGCTTCAGTATTGCCTGGCGATAGTTCGCACGCTTTCTCGAGTTCCAGAATGGCTTCGCCGTGCATTGCTTTTTGAGTATGCGATCTTCCCAGGTTGATATGCGAAAGCCAGAAACTGGAATCCATCTCGAGAGTCCTGCCCTCTTGCTGTATCGCATCGTCGTATTGGCGTGCATAGTAGAAAGCTCGTCCAAGATCCGCGCTTATTACGAGCGATAGCGGATCGAGCGCGGCGGCCAGCTTTAGCTCTCTGATACTCTCATCACACCGCCCCATCGCGGTCAGGTGTTCGGAGTACCAGTGGTGCGCCGAAGCATATCCTGCGTTCAATTCAATCGCTGTCTGGAGTTCTCGCTCCCCCTCAGCCCACTCCCAGTTATGAAGCATAGCGTCGCCAAGCGATGCGTGAGCTTCTGCCAGGGTTTCCTCGATTTCCAATGCGCGCATCGCGGCCGCCTTTGACTTCGAAAACCCTTCTTCGGGTGGAAGAGCCTCGCGTACAACCAGCAAGGTGTAGGAGTCAGACAATCCGGCGTACGCCGAAGCGAAGCTCGGATCTCGATCGATCGCCTGTTTGAAGTAGTCGATCCCTTTCCTGAGCGACTCGACGCTGCGTTTATTCCAGAAGTAGCGGCCCTTGAGATAAGACCGATAGGCGTCGGCGTCATTGGTGTGGCGCCGGGCGATTCGAACCTTTTCTTTGCGGCTCAACTTCAACCGCAGCTTCTCGGTTATTTCTCGGGCGATCTCCTCCTGCACCTGTAACAAGTCTGAAGGAGCACGGCTATAGCGCTCGCCCCAAAGCTGCGAATCGCGTGCGACGTCAATCAGCTCGACGGCTATCGTCAGCCTGTCTGCTGTCTGACGGACCCTGCCGGTCAGCACCGCTTGCACATTCAGATCTCGTCCGGCCTGAACCGGATCGACTTCCTCTCCCTTGTACCGAAACACGGTGCTGCGCGCCACTACGCGCAACTTCGGCAAGCTCGACAATGTGTTGATGATGCTCTCGGTGAGCCCTTCGCCGAGATATTCCATATCGGCGTTGTCCGACATATTCGCGAGAGGAAGAATTGCAAGAGAGCTGATTGCGCGGCGAGTGGGCTGTTTAGTAGAACTCGCGCGGGGTGTTTTCGCCGGTTGCGAGGATTCGGCGGCTACGATTCGGCTCATAAGGTTCTTGAATCGGCGATCACGGCGCAGCGGATCAAGCACCGGATCGTATCTGAGCCATATTAGCCACGGGTCTCGCTGATCGAAAGCGCGCGCGAGTTCTTCGAATGCCTGCTTCTTGTCGCCAAGACCGGCGTGTATGGCCGCGATGCGATACGGGGACACGTGACGTAGTTCGGATAGCGCGCTCAACTCATCGAGTATCCTCAGCGCTTCTTCTCTCTGCCCCGAAATCGCATAAGCGTGTCCCAGCAGCTCTATTGGCAAGGTGCTGTTTCCGAAGAGCGCGACGGCTGCTTTGAACTCGCCGATCGCCTCCGTGCGCATCTGCTTTTGTTCATAAACCAATCCAAGTTGCCAATGCGCGTAAGCAAAATTCCGATCCATCTCGAGCGTCTTCCGATATTGAGTTATGGCTTCGTCGTATTGACGCGCCAGATAAAGAAGCAGCCCCACGTTCGCGCTTATGGTGAGCGAAAGCGGATCGAGATCCAGCGCGCGTCTCTCCTCTTTGATGGCCTCGTCGATGAGTCCACGCGCGACGAGATAAACGAAGCCGTACCAATGCCGCGCGGTTGCGTATGCCGGTCTGAACTCGAAGCTTCGTTTGAATTCTTTTTCGGCGCCCGGCCAATCCCAATAATAAATTGCCAGACAGTAAGCCAGTGATGCGTGGGCTTCAGCCAAAGTGCCGTCAATCTCGAGCGCTCGGGCGGCAGCCTCACGAGCCCGTGGAATCGCTTCGTGTGGTGGCATCGTTGCAACTCCGAAGGATCCCAGAATGATGTAGGAATCGGCGAGACCTACATAAGCCAGAGCGTAGCTCGGATCGCATTCGATCGCTTGTTTGAAACACTCGATGCCCTGCCTGACGTCCGCGTCCGTGCGCTTATTCCAAAAGTAACGACCCTTCAGGTATGCGTGATACGCTTCGGTGTTCTCGGTGTACCGTTTGGAAAGGCGCCTGCGTTCCTCGGTGGTCAACCTCAGCAGCAGCCTCTCGGAAATCTCTTTTGATATCTCGCTCTCGACCGCAAAAATTGACGAGTGCTCACAGTCGTAAGATTCGCTCCACAGATGCGATCCGTCTCCGGCATCCACCAATTCGGTTTTGATCACAAGACGATTGCCGCGCTCGACCAGTTTGCCAATGAGCACGGCACTCACCCCAAGATCCGCGCCGATCAAGCGAGGATCAACATTACGATTCTTGTAGCGAGAAACCGTGCTCCACGCCATCACGCGAAGCTCCGGCAGTTGAGACAACGAGTCGATAATGGTCTCGGTGATTCCATCGCTCAGGTAGTCGACGCTCGAATCGCCGACGGTATTCAAAAGGGGCAAGACTGCCAGAGAATCAATAATCTCTTTCTCGCGAGCAACTCTCACGGCGCCCGCGCCAACCGGCGGTCGGCCTTGCATCGTGCGCTTCAACTCATGCTCAAACTCGAGTCTTTGTTTTGAGCTTCTCAAGGCGGCGAGCAGTTCTTCGGCTGTCTGGTAGCGTTCGTCACGGTCTTTTCTTAACGCCCTCGCGACAATCGTCTTCAAATCGTCGGGCACGCTTGCGAGCGGCGGCGGTTCGTGCGCAAGAATCGCCGCCAGTACGTCCGCGCTGCTGGCCCCGCTGAACGGAGGACTGTTCGAGATCATTTCGTAAAGAACGACGCCCAGACTGAACAGGTCGGATCGAGCGTCTATCTTTTGACCGCGCGCCTGCTCGGGCGACATGTAACTCGTGGTCCCAATGACGACTCCGGTTTGAGTGCTGACTTCAATCGCAGGCGCGCTGGGGTTGAGCGTTTTCCGGTATTGCTCAGTGAGCTTCGCGATTCCGAAATCAAGAACCTTGACGTAGCCATCCGGCCGAAGCATTACGTTTTCGGGTTTGATATCGCGATGAACTATTCCGGCTTGGTGGGCTGCGGCGAGCGCGCTTGCGATCTGACAACCTATGTCCAACGCGTTTCGCAGCTCGAGCCGGCTTTGCTTCATGCGCTGCCGCAAGTTTTGTCCCTCGATGTACTCAGTCGCGATGTAATGAACTTCGTCCGCGCGGCCAATCTCGAATATCGTCAGAATATTTGGATGGTTGAGCGCGGATGCGGCCCGGGCTTCCAGTTCAAATCGCCGAAGGCGATCCGGTTCTCCCGTAAACCGGTTTGGAAGCAGCTTGAGCGCGATCCTGCGGCCGAGCCGCGCGTCTTCGGCAAGGTACACATCGCCCATACCTCCCGCGCCAATCAACGAAAGCACCTGATAGGGACCGATGGTTTTTCCAATGAGAGTGTTGGATTGCGCTGATGCCAGCATGGTTGCGGCATGTTCGAATGCGGGTGATTCGATAAAGTTTCCGGCTTGCGGTTCGAAAGCCAGAAGCGAATCAATTTCGCGGCGCAACTCTTCATCACCGGTGCACGCGCGATCGAGAAAGTCAGACCTGAGCTCGGCGTCCAGCTCGACGGCCGCATGATAAAGCTTCTCGATTTGGCTCCAACGTTCAGAAGTCATTGCGCCGCTTCCCCGCTCATCTCGCGCAAAAGCCAGACCTTTGCCATCTTCCAATCCCGCATTACCGTATCGGGCGATACCTCGAGAACGTGCGCCGTCTCGTTCACGCTCAGTCCGCCAAAGAATCGCAATTCGACAACCTGACTCTTTCGCTCATCAACCTTCGCCAGGGAATTGAGCGCATCGTCCAATGCGATCAGATCGGCGGGCCGTTCCACCGATATATCCGGCGCTTCGTCGAACGAAACCTTGCGCGCGCCACCACCACGTTTCTGATAACCGCGCGAGCGCGCGAAATCGACAAGGATCCGGCGCATCAGTTGGGCCGAAACCGCAAAGAAGTGCGCGCGGTTTTGCCATTGCACGCCTTTGATATCAACCATACGCAGATACACTTCGTTGACCAGCGCCGTCGTCTGTAGCGTATGTCCGCCGCGCTCTCGAACCATGTAGCGCCTGGCCAGCCGGCGCAATTCGTCATACACGATCGGCACAAGCTGCTCAAGCGCCGCCTGATCGCCTTCACTCCAGGCGAGAAGCAATTGTGTTACTTCGTTGGACGGACACATCTCATATCCTCGAACGCGCCAGAAGTAGCGACGATTATAGCCCTATCGATACTTCAAAGAAATTCTTCTCTAGTTGCCAGTTTTCTCTGCCGGTTCCCGCTTAACTAATTGGAATACTCAGGCTGCTGACGATTGAACACAAGGAGGAACAATACATGATTCGATCAAGATTCAAACGCAGGTCAATTTGGAGACTTCTCAGTTCGCTGACCGTCGTAATTCTGTTGGTGGCAACCGCGGCACCGCAGCCAACAAGATCAAGTGCCGCTCGAAAGGGCCGCTCCGCTGAGGAGAAACACCTATTCGTTTGGGCCGGCGACCAGGCTCGCAGCGCGCCGGATTTTCTGGCGGTCATCGACTTCGACGAAGACTCATCAAATTACGGCAAAGTCATAACCACTGTGCCGTTGCCCGGGGCAGGCGCTTCGGGAAATGAGCCTCATCACGTCGGTCTTTCAAGCGACGGGCGAGTGCTTGCCTGTGGCGGTTTGCTCAGCGTGCTCAAGGGGCAGAAAGAGATCTTCTTCTTCGACGTTTCGAATCCCACTGCGCCTTCTTTCATCTCCTCGGCTGATCCTCCGCTGTCGGCGATCACCGATGAGTTCTACGCGCTGGCCGGCGGCGGATTTCTGGTGACGATGATGGGCGGGGCCGCCGGCGCACACCCCGGCCGAATCGCCGAATTCGATAGGAACCTGCAGCTTGTGACCGAGCATCCAGATAATCCGCCGCACGACGGCTTCAATCCTCATGGCATTTCCGTAAGGCCGGAGATAAATCTGATGGTCACAAGCGATTTCGTGTGCCCGTCCACCACGCTGCACGCAGTGCCTGGCGGGCTCGATCTGCGAGGAAGCATTCGGGTGTGGCTCTTCAAACAGAGAAAGCTCCTGCGAACGATTCAGATTCCGGGCGCGGTCGGGACGATCGATGTGAAGTTGATCCCCGATGATCCGCACAAGCGCGCCTACACGGCAGGAATGGCCGACGGTCATCTCTACCTGATCAATACCGACAACGGAACAACAAAGTCTGTGTTCGATTTCTCGAGCATCCAGACAGGCGGGTTCCCTCAACTGATGCGGATGACCGCCGACGGGAAACGTTTGTTCGTCTCGATGAACGCCGCGGGCAAAGTGGTGATGTTTGACACGACCGATCCGCGACAGCCCCGGGTGCTGAAGGTGCTGGATCTGGGCGCAGGCGCGGGGCCGCATTACATCTCATTGACCGATGATGAGAAACGATTGGTGATAACCGATTACTTCCTGAACGAAGATGATTTCGGAAAGGTGCACGCCGAAGGCGATCACAAGGTTCACGTCGCGAAGGTTTTTCCGAATGATCTGGTGCTGGATTCGGCATTCAAACTCGACTTCAACACCGCGTTTGTGACGGGCCCGGCAAGGCCTCACGGCGTCGCGATGAAGTGAGCCATTCAAAGTGCGAGCAGTCGCTTGATCGCAACTTTATCGGCGGCGACACGCGAGGGCCGATTTGGATATTGAGAATTGATCACGCGATTTGCGCCGTTGATGTCGAGCGCAAGCTGGCCTTTGTGATAGTCGAGCGTGTAGCTCGGGTCTTTGAGCAGATTGCCGGTGAGCACCCCGATGACGTTTGACGCCCGATCGATCACATTCGATTTGACCAGACGTTTGACACCGGCAAGGGTCGCGGCGGAAGCGGGCTCCGAGCCGATTCCGTCGCGGCCAATGATCGCTTTCGCGTCGGCGATTTCCTGTTCGCTCACTCGCTCGACGACACCGTTTGTCCAATCGAGCGAGCGCAGCGCTTTCTTCCACGAAACCGGATCTCCGATTCGAATCGCGGTCGCAAGTGTCGCGGGTTTGGTCACGGGATTAATTCGTGATTTGTCCTTCGAAGTGAACAGCTCGTAGAACGGCGCGGCGCCTTCCGCTTGGATCACTGCGAGCCTCGGCACGCGATCGATCAAGCGCAGCGTCTCGAGTTCGTGAAGCGCTTTTCCAAATGCCGAAGTATTGCCCAGATTTCCGCCCGGCAAGACGATCCAATCCGGTGGCTGCCATCCGCACTGTTCCAACATTTCGATGATGATTGTCTTCTGACCCTCCAGTCGAAACGGATTGATTGAATTCAACAGGTACATGTCGGTCTCGTCTGCCAACTCGCGCACGAGTCGCATCGCATCGTCGAAGTTGCCTTCGATTTCGACGACCTTCGCGCCGTATTCGAGCGACTGGGAGAGCTTGCCATAAGCCACTTCACCCGCTGGAATGAAAACAAACGCGCCCATTCCCGCTCGAGCCGCATAAGCCGCCATCGACGCCGACGTGTTCCCGGTTGACGCGCAGGCGACAACTCTGGCTCCCAGCAGCGCTGCCTGAGTCACGCCCGTTGTCATTCCGTTGTCCTTGAACGAGCCGGTAGGATTCATTCCCTGATGTTTGAATCGCAATCCGTCGAGTCCGGCATACGACGCCGAGCGCGGCGCCTGATAGATCGGCGTGTTGCCTTCACCGAGCGTGACGATTCGCGAAAGATCCTCGACAAACGGTAACAACTCGCGGAATCTCCAGACGCCGCTGCGATCCACGCCTGTGTCTGTAAGGCGCCGCTCTTTAAACATCGCCTTCAATTGTTCAGCGCTGGTCGACTGGTCAAACTGGTATTGAACATC